>JAEEGH010001151.1_pt1 | contig 78242 bp, 62 predicted proteins | sample 9134181 | NCBI WGS metagenome assembly JAEEGH01 (sample SAMN16246544, study PRJNA631951) | gut metagenome | biome: gut microbiome; feature: rumen; material: DP-attached | host: Bos | place: Iran: Karaj | collected 2018-10 | reverse complement strand
AAGTTCCTTAAGGTCAGCAGCTGTAAGATCTACGTCAAACTTAACACCCTTCTTTTCCTTCATCTCATCGATGAGCTGCTCGAAGTACTTCTTACCTACTTCCATAACTACATCTGAGAACATCTGAATAAATCTTCTGTATGAATCGTATACGAAACGCTCGAAAGCTGGATCTGGATTACCAGCGATCATAGCTGCTACTACTTCATCATTAAGACCAAGGTTAAGGATTGTATCCATCATACCTGGCATAGATGCACGTGCACCTGAACGAACTGAAACGAGAAGTGGATTCTTAAGGTCACCGAACTTCTTGCCGTTAATCTCCTCCATCTTCTTAACGCCGTCCATAGCCTGAGCCATGATCTCGTCGTTAATCTTTCGGCCATCCTCGTAGTACTGTGTACAAGCCTCTGTTGTGATTGTGAAACCCTGTGGAACTGGTAACCCAATACTTGTCATCTCTGCAAGGTTAGCACCCTTACCACCGAGAAGATTACGCATTGTCATGTCACCTTCGCTAAACATATAAACCCATTTGTTAGCCATTACAAAATCCTCCTAAAAATATAAATAACGATACTGAAACCGCCTGTATTTAAACGGGGTCGCAGACGGTCCTTTTCTATTGAAACACAAATTGTACCCCACTTCAAACAATTTTGTCTGTAAAAATAGCAGAAAAACAGCAGCGATTTTTGTGCAATATTTTCACACTATTCGCTGCTGTTTACTGTCATTTAAAAAATATAGTCGCTTTTTTCTGCCGCAAGCCCCTGTTCATGCTGTTTTCTGACTGCTTTATCCAATGCTTCTTTGCTGTCTAGTAAGCTTTTGATGTGCCCCGCTAATTGTTTATAATCGTTAGACAAATAAACGTTTTCGTCGGCTATGTATTCAGAGGAATGAATTGTCTCTTTAAAGGCAAAAATAATCTGATTGTTAAAAAACGCTCTTCTTGTGGCCTCAACTATTTCCCCTTCATGATTGATATCTAGGAAAAAGTCGCATTCGGTAAATAATCTATCCAGAGTAACCATCTTAACATTTGGATACATGATTACATTTTCATATTGCTCATGAGAAAGAAGCTTTGCAGACATTTCTGTCAGGGCTGTCACATGGAATTTAACCATTGGAAGCTCTTCAAGAAGCTCCCGAAGCTTCTCAACATTTTCTGTATTGGTGCAGATAAGTGCCGATGGTCTACCAAGGTTTTCTCTCTTAAAGCTATAGATAAATCCCATTTCTGAGATCATATCCTTTGGAGCCTTTAGGTCTTTCAACCGCTTGAAGGCTTGCCTATTTTGAACTATTACCCTCTGGCATCGGCTTGTTTTTTTATCAAATATAACCTGCATATTTCCAGGAATCTCAGATCCCACATTTTCCTGCCAAAACAGAATGTCTCCCCTGTCGCCACTTACATCCTCCAGTGCATTTGAAACAAAGAAAGGTACAGACAAGGAGTTAAAGAAAATCCTATTGCCCTGCCAATTCTGGCTGCAAATAAAATATTTTACAAACTCTGTTCGATTCTTAAATATCAAAATCTTTCCATCAATGTTTAGAACTATGTCGTTTGTCACGTAGTTTTCCGTGATTACCTCTCGGCCCTCAACATCGAAATAAGATTTATTAACCTTCTGGGATTTCTTGTTGAAAGTGGTCAGGGCATACTTGCACCCATATTTGTTGTAATGCTCAGAGAGACGCACATTGCCAGCTTCATCAAGCCAATCCACCACCTTCACAAAGCGCTTGTTCTTAGGCTCTGCATAAAAAATACGCCCACGCTCTCTGCTCTTGTCATGGATGGAGCCGCTGGTATTATTGCCGCTTACCTCCCAAAAATCAGGCACCTCGATTTGATTAAAATAACGTGGCTTTTGATTTTTCTCAGAAAAATCTCCCAGGTAAAACTCGAAGACATTTATAACATCATCTGGCAAAAATCCCTCATCGTTAATAACTACCGCCTGAAAATCAAGTCCTGCATTCTTGAAGGAATCCACCAAATCCTGGCTGCCCTTATTATAATAATCCATGAGAAGTATTATTTTTTGTTCACTACTTCTTTCCACTTAGACTCCACCTCACTAGTCAAATATGCCTTAGCCTTTTTGTATGAATGCTCAGAAAATGCCTCCATATCGCTGTCTATAAATAGCTTTTTAATAGCCTCCACCAACTTCTTCTGACGCCTGGTGCTCTCCATACCAATAGAATACGGAATGCGAAAACCATTTTTCCCATCATCTATAAATGCTTTATTACCATATCGCACATCAAATCCTATTATTGGAAGTCCAGAGCCAACTGCCTCCATAAGAGTCAGGCCAAAGCCCTCGCTGGTAGATGCAGAAAAATATGCCTGATACTTGATGTACACATCATCCAAATTGTGCTGACCCATAAGATGTATATAATCCTGAGCGCCAAGCTTCTTAATTTGAGCCTCCAAGTCTGTCGATGCGGCACCTTTTCCGTATATATCAAGGGAAATATCCGGAATATCTTTTCTTGCCTCAGCCACTGCTGCAACCAGCCAATCCACATGCTTTTCTGTGGCAAGTCGAGATGCTGTAATAGCAGAATGACTCTTTCTAGGTGCAGAAGGCTTTTTAAGCTCATCCAAACTGCCCACAGGAATAGTGTAAACTGTAGGCTTCACCCCTACATATTTTTCAAACTGCTGAATCAGAAGCTTCCTCTGATTCTCTGTGGCAGTCACATAAAAGTCAATGTGCCTGTTCATTGAGAACGTATACTCGTAATAATTGTTCCAGAGAATATTGTCCTCGTCTGTGGCCCCCTCGCTAAAATGATCAGCATGGATAACCACGCCAACTTTCGCCTGGCCCTTGTTCTCAAGGATGGCCTGAGCCTGTCCTGTGGCTCTATCTATTATGACAATGTCTTCAGGAGAAAGCTGCAAACGAGAAGTCATATAGCCAATCAGCTCCTCCTTTGAGCAAATAATCCTATCTGGAAACTTGTACATCACTACATCATCATCGATGACTTCCTCGTAAGCTACCGAGCCATCTCGATTAAAATATCTCCTGTGGTAAAGATGAGCCTTGCCATCTAAAGGTCCGTAGTATTCGCTAAAAATACGACCTGATGTAAAATAATCCTTTCGAATCAAGCAACCTGCAGAGACCATCTCCACTCTATGAACAAGCTTCTGCTTTTCATCTGTAAAATAGACTCTGTAGAAATTACCCTGGCCTTCAAAAATCAATCTACCAATATTGCCTTCCCGCTCATAGGTATAGCTTCTTCCATCTAGTGTAGCCTTCAAATCATCTAGGGTAAATGTCACCGGCTCTGGCACATAGTCAGAAAAAAATGTATAAAGCCAAATGATTTCCTCGTCAAGAAAACCGATATTCCTAGTCATATCGATTAGATTATCCCGTGAAAACATGTCGGTAAATATGAACTTTGCCTCAGCGCCGATTTTCCTAAAAATCTTCGCTCTGTAGGCCTGAGCATACTCAACACCTGATGAAGCCCAACCTATTCCTAAGTTGAAATTGTAAATCATGTAAGCCTCCGTTATGGCAATAATATGTGTAGCTTATTTTTCTTGTCGAGACGCACTTCTGACAGAAGTACATTACGAATAATATTTTTCTTGACTGTGGCCTCCATCTTTCTGAAGGACTCCAGTGCCTCAGCATGATATTCATACATGAGATTTCTCTGGGCAGAGCTTCGTCCGGAAACCGCCGCCTGCAGCTGCTGCAAATAGTCAACCTGCTCAATCCACGCATCGTCAATAGCAGAAAGTGCAGAGATACGTACAAAATCATTCATGGCATTCTTAGAGTTGAGAGTAGCTACCTTTTCCTGGAAGGATTTCTCCACCCTAGCCATAATGTAGGCTCTAACTCTGGCCTTGTTTTTGTAGTCCATTACATTAACTTCCCTATCCATGCTATAGGAAATATTATCAAGCAAAAATCTTTTTAATGTAGGTCCATCTAAATTAGGATTGTCCTTGAGGAATGAATCCACATTGTCCTCGGCTATGGCAATAAGCCTATCCTTTTCAAGGGTACCACCATCCAAAAGCATATCTCTGGTGTCGTACATAAGCTTTCTCTCAAGCTGAAGAACAATATCGTAGTCCTTGGCTGTCTTTCTATTGGTACTGCCCACCTCTTCATTTATTCGCTGGGCATTGTTAACTATTTTCTTTACTCTTCTATCGCTGATTTTACGTTTGCCTTCTATGTATTTTTTCAGCTTCTCAGGATCTGTACCCTTTTCAACAATGTCGTCCTCCAATGACACGATAAATCGGCTATAGCCAGGGTCACCCTGTCTGCCTGCTCGACCTCTGGCCTGACGCTCATCGCGAATGTTAAGCATACGACCTACACCGATAACTGCAAGACCGCCAAGTTCCTTAACACCCGCCCCAAGCTTGATATCTGTACCACGACCTGCCATAGATGTAGCCACAGTCATAGCTCCCATCTGGCCAGCCTCCTTAATAATCTCAGCCTCCCAGAATGCATTGTTGGCATTGAGTACAGAATGAGGAATGCCCTTTTCAACCAAAAGATGGGAAATGATTTCTGTATCGGAAATCATAGTGGTCACTATAAGCACAGGCTGCCCTGTGTCATGCTTTTTTAGAGCAAGCCTAATTGCTGCCTCAAATTGCTTTTTCGAATCACTAAAATACCAGTCTGGACAATCCACTCGCTGTATCGGATTGTTAGTAGGGATAACCACTACCTTTTTACCGTACACATCATAAAGCTCATCCTTGGCATCGTAGATAGTACCACTCATGCCTGACATCTTAGGAAACATTGAGAAGAAATTCTGATAGGTGATAGAGGCCATAGAACGGTTCTCCTGAGTAATCTCCACCTGCTCCTTGCACTCGATAGCCTGATGCTGGCCTCCTCTTAGCTTAACGCCCTTAAGCATACGACCGGAGCTGGCATCGATAAGAGCCACTTCGCCTGACTCTGAAATCATGTACTCAGTACCCTTTTCAATAATCATATGGGCTCTAAGAGCAAGCACCAGATGACGATAAATTTCAAAGTACTCTGGCGCAAAAATATTATCTATTCCAAAATAACTCTCCGCATATTCCAGTCCCTTTTCAGTGAACCAAACATTTTTCTCCTCCACCTCATAGTCCTCATCCTCCTTGAGGGTACGGATGAAAAAATCGGCAGTCTCGTATAGATTGGACTGAACACGAGGAGCACCAGAAATAACAAGTGGTGTGCTGGCACTATCAAGAAGTACCGAATCCGCCTCATCGATAATTATGTAATTGAACTCACGCAAAAATCTCTCTTTTGAAGACTTCACCAAATTGTTAATCAGATAATCAAATCCCAATGCTGAGTGAGTGGTATATACGATATCGCAGGCATAGATTTCTTTTTTCTCATCGTTTTCGAATTTCTCCGACTCATCACGCTTAACACCTGCTGCAATTGTAAGTCCCATAAACTCATAGGCAGGTCCCATCTCCTCAGCATCACGAAGAGCCAAGTACTCATTATTGGTAACAAGGATTGCCCCCTTGCCCTCTAAACCGTTTAGGTACATAGGAAGAGTGGCTGTAAGAGTCTTTCCCTCACCTGTGTTCATCTCAGCCAGATATCCCTTGTGAAGGGCAATGCCAGCCATAATCTGAACATCAAATGGGTACATTTTAAGCACACGTAAGTCAGCTTCGCACATAGCAGCAAAAGCCTCCGGCATAATGTCATCAAGAGTCTTGCCATCTGCAAGTTTCTGCTTAAACTCCTTAGTCTTTGCCTGAAGCTGCTCATCAGTAAGAGCTGCCATCTGTTCCTTGTAGCTTTTAACCTTTTTCAGTTCTCTTTGAAGTTTTTTTACTATTGACCTAGTCTTTTTAATTTTCATCTTATATTTCTTCTATGGTTACTGAATGGTAAACAAATTCTTTCATACCTGCATTTATCAACTGCATTTTGTAACTGTAGGTTTTAAGAGGACAAGAAAACTCCGCCTCCGTACCTCTAATAGTAAAATCTCCAGCCTCGCGCTCATATCTGTCCAGAAATACCAGTCTCACCAGGCAGCCTTTGCCATCCTTGGTGTCTATATTTATCTTAATTCTATAGCGGCTCTCACCATCTATAATAGGCAGCGATGGCTCAATTCTTTGAGCCTGATAATTGGTCAGGGAATACCATTGCTTGATGACTGTGCCTGGTGGCATCAGCTCATTTTTAAACCTGACACAATTTCTCGCCTCATAATCAATTTTCGAGCCATAGAGATATGTATCAGAACTATATTCATTCCAATAAATTGTCCAAATCGCTTTTTCCATTTATTTCTCCAATGAATCCATTACATCTTTCCATTTGCCTAGAAGCTTTTTAGTGGTAAATCTCTGGGCAATATCATAGGAATAAACCTTGGCCTGATTCCAGTTGTAAAGAGAATCTAAGAAATACTCAAGTGCTGCTGGAATCTGTTCAAAATCAGTAACTACAAATCCGTTGTACATATTTTGCATGTACTGAGTCTCTCGCCTAATAATCTGTGGGATAGCACTACTAATGCAGTTAATCTGCAAAAAGAGATCCGGATTGTGGCGCATATCTACCATAATACGCTGCTCTCTGATGCATCTACTAACGGAAAGCTCATCCACACACTGCTCCACAAAAAATCTCACAGGCACCTGCTCTTCCTCAATCTCCTGCTCGTTTTCAGCAGTGTCATCCTCAACCTGATCTGGAATAACCATCCGCCTGTCAAAACCAGCAGCCTCTAATATCTCTGCAATTCTGGCTAAAAGTCTGTCTGGCAAATCATATTCTGCATTTCTGGTGAAAATATGAACCATGGCATTTTCATTTGTCATGATGTAGTTAGCAAGCTGAACCATCAATGTGATAAATCTATCCTCAGACAGATTGTCTACTGGAACGAGAATCTTCTGTACCGTAAGCTGCTGACTGATACCAAAATCCATTCGTGAATCATAAGGAGAAATGTCGATGACTTTTGTCAATTCCTCATCCATATCCCTAAGCAAGTATCTAGTAGTAGCCTCAGAATCCGTAACTACGTATCCCGCCTTTTTCACCATATCCTTATTGTCTAGATGATCCCTCATTCGATAGCGATCACCGTAAAATGACAATATCAGCTTTCTTTTTTCTACAAACTCTTTCATTACCTGCACATTTAATTCGTGCATGGCCACGCAGAAAACATCGTCATCATCTCTGGCTTCTAGATTGGCAGTCATAACTTCCTTTATGACATCTTTCATGCTGTCATAGGTGAGTTGCTTGAATTCTCTGCGCTCTGAACCACCATCTTTTGAAAGAAGGAAAGTATTTGACTTTTCATTTATCTCAACTCGACCAGTGGCTGCATATTCTCTAAGCTTTATGTTGCCCTTTTCTGTGAGGTAATCCGTATATGCGATAATGCCGTTATCGTAAACTTCTGTAGAAGAAACAAATCCTCTGTCGTCATAAATATTTCTACGGCTCAATGAGCCAGCATTATACATACTAACTTCGATAGGGTTGCCAGCTTCACCAAAATTAATCTCTGCATATTTAACATTTTCTAGATATGCAACCACCACAAATGGTGTATAGACAAACTCTATATTGTCCGGCCAGCTTAAGTTATGGAAAGAAAATACCGCTGCCTTTCTTCTCTCCACCTCCTGAATGGCATCAAAACAAGACCAGTATGGAGCATGAAAAACTCCCTGGCGATGGAGGAAATGACGGAAATTCGGAGTGTGACTCAAAAGCAAAATCTTGAAATCACGCATACCGTTACGGTAGAACATCTGCACCTGCTTTACTGTATCGTCAAACTCAGTGTGCATTCTTCGGGTATGCCAACTCTGCTCAGACTCGCGCCATTTATTCTGTTGATACCAAGCTGGAATAAAATAAAGCATAATGTCTCCTATATCTACTGGAAAGCACAGCATTGATAATTGCCTTTGCAAAGGCTGTGCCGCAAAAACTTTTTTAAATAAACGGTACATAAGCATCGTAGTCACGAACCGCTCTAAACTCTCTATAAAGATTACAGTTGATACTAGCCATAGCGATGATAATAGATGGCAAACTGATAAGGGATGCATCTATAAATCCTCTAATATGAAGCCCCAGTGGAAGCCCTAGGAAAATACTCATGAAAAATGCTGAAAATATAGCTATCGAAAATACTCTATTGCTAATAAATCTGCGAGTCTTCTTACCTGCCTTAAGTCCAGTGATACTATCTCCAGATTTTTGTAAATTCTCAGCTAGATTCTTTGGACTGATGAAAATAAATGAAAAAACCACCGTAATGAAATAAAGTACAGCAATATAAACACCTAGACCTAGCGGATGAGTTGTATCCATATTGTCACTAACCCACGCTATGGTGGCATTGTCAGGAAATACCATTGCTAAAAACTGGCATGAATAAACTGGCAGCATAAAAAATGCTGATGAAAACATAACCGGCATCATACCTATTGGATTTAATTTAATTGGAATATAGTTTTTGTCTGAATAAATACTGTGGATAGAAATACGCTGCATAGGAATGCGGTACTCACTATTTTCGAAAATAATAGTGATAAGCAGAGCTACTACACAGATGGCTCCTACCACATGAAGCTCCTTAATAGGCGCTCCCTTAACAGTATTTACCACGCTATCCAAAATATTCACATAGATAAGTACAGTCTGACCGCCGATTCCGTATTTACCATTTCTAGTAGCCAGCCACAGAATTACAAATGAACCTGTAATCATCTGCACTGCAGCCACTATTTTGGCAGCAATCAGCTGTAGTCCTCCTTCGTATATAAAAAGAGTGGATTGAACTGTGAGCACAGCCTGAATTAATGCCCAAATAAGCATTAAAATAAGAGTCGCCCTGGTGGTTTTCCTTGGTGAGGTGTGAGCCTTGCTATCAGCTCTCTTAAAGGAAACAACCACCTGCACAAAAAGCATTGAAAACATAAAAGGCGATATACCTAGAGCAAAAATACTAGTTCTGTATCTATCACCACCGATAGTCTGCATAATCAAATCTTCTGCATCGTTTCTAAATGCAGCATAGGCCTCCAAGTCCACACCATATAGTGGAAGCTCACGGCCTATCAAATATACAGTCATGATAATCAGGGTGAATATTAACTTTTGAATAAGTGTTTTTGGAAAAAATCGTTTTTTCAATTTCCCCGCCCCATAGTGTATTGTATATGTTCTATTATAATTCACTGCGCAGGCATATTCCATAAGTTAACAGAAAAATACGTTACTATTCACAGTTATAAATAGTAACAAAAATACCAATTAATACTAGAAACAAAAAACTCCGGCACCCCTCAATCTCTAGCTCCCCCTCAAGTGAAGGGGAGTTTAGATTAAGAGCATAACCGGAGTATCTCAGTCTATTTTATTGAATTAGTATGCAATACCCTGAGCCATCATAGCCTCTGCAACCTTCTCGAAGCCTGCGATGTTAGCACCAGCAACATAGTTGCCTTCCATGCCGTACTTCTTAGAAGCGTCATCACATGCGTGGAAGATACCTTCCATGATGCCCTTAAGCTTAGAATCAACTTCCTCGAATGTCCAGTGAAGTCTCTCAGAGTTCTGTGACATCTCAAGAGCTGATGTAGCAACACCACCTGCGTTAGCAGCCTTAGCTGGTCCAAAGAGAACGCCAGCCTTTAAGAATGCCTCAACAGCCTCTGGAGTTGAAGGCATGTTAGCACCCTCAGCTACAGCAAGAACGCCGTTGTCGATAAGCATCTTAGCATCGTCTGCGTCAAGCTCGTTCTGTGTAGCACATGGAAGAGCGATGTCTACCTTGTACTGCCATACACCGTGCTCACCATTCTTCTTCTCATGGTACTCAGCAGAAGGTCTAGCTGCAGCGTACTCAGAAAGACGTGCTCTCTTAACCTCCTTAACTTCCTTAAGAAGCTCAACATCGATTCCTTCTGGATCATAAATCCAACCTGTAGAATCTGAACATGTAACAGGCTTAGCGCCAAGCTGATAAGCCTTCTGGATAGCATAGATAGCTACGTTACCAGCACCTGAAACAGCTACTGTCTTACCCTCGAATGATGTGTTCTTAGCAGACTTAAGCATCTCCTGTGTGAAGTAGCAAACACCATAACCTGTAGCCTCTGTACGAGCAAGTGAACCACCGTATGTAAGTCCCTTACCTGTAAGAACGCCTGTGAACTCGTTACGAAGTCTCTTGTACTGACCGTACATGAAACCGATCTCACGTCCGCCTACACCGATATCACCAGCTGGAACGTCAGTATCAGCACCGATGTGCTTAGCAAGCTCTGTCATGAATGACTGACAGAATCTCATGATTTCCATGTCTGACTTACCCTTAGGATCGAAATCAGAACCACCCTTACCACCACCGATTGGAAGTGTTGTAAGTGAGTTCTTAAAGATCTGCTCGAAACCTAAGAACTTGATAACTGAAAGATTTACTGAAGGGTGAAGTCTAAGACCTCCCTTGTATGGTCCAATTGCTGAATTGAACTGAACTCTGTAACCGCGATTTACCTGAACCTTACCCTGGTCATCAACCCAAGAAACTCTAAACTGGATAATACGCTCTGGCTCAACGATACGCTCGATAACGCCAAGTTCCTCAAGTTTTGGATTTGCAGCAACAACTGGCTCTAATGACTCAAGAACCTCTCTAACTGCCTGTAAGAATTCTTTCTGCTCTGCGTTTCTTGACTCAAGACCGTCGTAAACGCGCTGTAAATAACTGCTCTTAAAATTCATGTTTTTATATTCTCCTTCCATGATAAACGTTCAGTGGGCGCGGACATTTGTCTTCCCTGCGCAACCTAGAGACGATTGTACATCATTTAACACTTTAGTGCAATAAATTTTTTTAAAAAATCCACCTATTATCTCAATAGGTGGATGAAAATCCTCTATAAATATTTCTTTTGCTCAGTAAAACCTCGGCCTTTTACCTCTGAAACACGACTGATAATAATGAATGCTTCTGGATCAATATCATGGACAATTCGCTCTGTTCTAGCAAGCTCTCTGGTAGAAACTATAGAAAGGGTAATCTCTGTGTCCTTGGCAAGATAACCTGTGCGTCCATACATAACCGTAACGCCACGGTCTATGTCCTGAAGAATTGCTCTTCTAATTTCATCATGTTTTTTGCTGACGATTTTAATCTGCCTCTTTGATTTACCAAGAATAAGTGTCTTGTCTAATGTAAGAGTGTATATAATCACAAGCATTATTCCATAAAGAACTTTGGTCTTGTCGGTAAAAAGAGCCTGAACTCCTAATATACATAAATCACATGCCCACATAACTCCAGAAATAGGAAGGCCAAAGTACTTATTTAATAGAATAGGCGGAATATCCATACCACCTGTTGACGCGCCAGTTCTAATAACGATTCCAAGGCTAGCGCCTATCATAAGACCGCCAAAGACAGTGCACAGCACAATATCATCTATAGGCGAATAATTGGCTGCAATCATCTCTGCTATATGAATCTCAACTGGTAAACAAAATGTGGAAAGTAATGTATTGGCTGCAAATCGATGTCCCATCAATCGCCAGCCAATCAGAAATAGAATAGTATTAATGATAAATACTACATAAGATGTACGAAATCCAAAAGTGTGATGAAAGAACAAAGCAAGACCGGTACCACCACCAGTAATGAGCCCAGATGGCTCAATGAAGAATGCTACCGCTAAAGCGTAAACAAAATTTCCCAATACTACAATCAATGCTGTTTTTATTATCTGCCTCATCACAACACCGCTTTCATTAATTATTTCAAACAGCTGTGATTGTACACCAATTGCGGACATTTGTCAGCACAGCACGGTAACGCGTTAGCAGACTAAAGCAAAAACCTATAGACCGAGAAAATGCATACGGCCGTCATCCTTCTTCTTAGGGGCATTCTTTGGCTTCTCCCCCACATCAGGATTGAAATATATACCCTTAAGGCTGTTAGTACGGTTGCGAATGCAGTCAGGACAAAAACGACCATAGCGGATACTGCATCCACATTTTTCACATTCTATGTAAACTACGCTTCCCTCAGGGATTTCAAGTCTCCCCTCTTTAAGCATAGCGTTAATCATATCTACAGGTACACCTGTGTTCTCAGAAATAACTATAGCAGGACTGGCCCCATTTTCGTCAATGTAATCCTTAACCTTACCAAAGTCATCTACTTCCTGATGACCGCAATCATAGCACTCATAATGACCGCCGCCTATGTATTTGATGCGTCCCTTACACTCAGAGCATCTAGTAGGCTTGCGCTCCATGAATTCTTTAACAAATTTCTCTTTTTCAGGGTCTTTACCTGCCATAAAAATCCTCACTATAAATCAAATTCATCTGTAATACTCTCGTCGAGAGGAGGCATCTCACTTGCATTGCCCTCTAATCCCTCACGAATTAATTTCCAGTTCTTAAGGAACCAGACAGTCTGAGCTGGATGCTTGTAAAGTGAAAGCATCTGCGCTCCCTCATATTTATGTGGATACACAAGCGGAATATTAGTCGAACGTGATGTGGTAAAGTAAATCACGTGAGTGAAATCATTGTTCTCTAAATACTCCGGTGTAACACAATAGTATATATACTCGCCGTAGTCAGTCATATAATAGAAAGTCATCTCAGCCTGCTCGACCTCCATAGGCTCCATCTCAGTGACCTTGAACTCATCTACGCGAATAGATTTTACCTCTTCATCCTCAGCATCATCCGAGGTAGACTTCTCTACTGACTTTTTCCATCGCTTGGCCTCCATTGGATCCATCAGACCTGCAAAGAAACGGTCTTCCTGTTCAACAGTCTCAGAATCCTCCTCATTTTCAGAAGGGTCCTTGCCTGTCTTAAGCCAAAAATTGATGACGTTGAGATTTTTATTAAGCTGTCTTGTGTGTTGGGCGTATAGCTTGTCATCTTTTTCCATTTTAGAAATATATGACTCATACTCGGCCTCTACTGCTCGTCTGGTATTTTTCTGTTTGAAATAGACAGGCATCAGAAACAAAAGCATCACGCCTATTGCACAGATAAATATATTAATTGTCAGCCAATCCATAGTATAAACTCCAATAATCTAGAAAAAGATTGAATAACTCAATAATCCTATCAAACACAATAGTAACAATGTATTAATTGCTGTAAACGCAGAAAAAATCCTAATGTCTCGCTGCTGTTTTTTAACTCCGTCGTGGTTGTAGACTGATTCTAGATTAAGCTCAAATTCCTTAATCAGATTGTCCATCTGTGCCTTGACTGGCTTGGTGTAGTCAAGGGCATCCTGCAGATTTTGGACCTTGGTCTCTACACTTCTACAGAGCTTTTCATTGGTAGTCTGAGACTCATAGATTTTCTGTTTTATTTCTCCATTTTCAATAGCATAGAGCTGTAAAAGCTGCTGCAATTCAAACACTTCGCCTTGAAGTCTATCTATTTCTTGACGAATATCATCCTCAGCCATGCCTATGTATCTATGCTTAAAAATAGATTTTCCAGAAAATTCTCCCTTCATAAGCATCCTCCCGTCAAAAAATTCATAGAATATAGCATCCTATACCTACTTAGATATTATCACTTTTCACTATTATTTGTATAGTGGATTTGTAAATTATACAAAATGTAGTGCCCCAGCACTGGGAAAGAAGTCTGAAAGACTTCCATTATGAATGTGGGTAGAGTCACTGTGAATAGTAACAATGGATAAGCAAGAAAAAGAAGCCAGGCCAAAATAGGCCTGGCTAAAAAAACTATTAATTAACTTTCTTCAGTCCCTTTTTCTTTTCTGCGCTTTGCTGCTACAAATAATCCTGTGAGACCTCCAATTATTGGAAGTGATGCTCCAGCCCATCCATTAGGGCCAAGTTCACCATATCTAGCTACTTGATCATCATCGATGCCTGTGATTACATCTACATTTGCAGGTGCATCTACAATGTCATCATCAAGAATCTCCTGATCAAGTACTGCAAGTGGAACTCTTGCATCATTATCTATAGGTGTAATTACTGCTGCCTGTCTATATGTGTTGCCTGCTGCTACATTTGTATCAACACGGCCTGCTGCATCACTGATATACTCTGTTGCTGCATTAGAAATTGTAATGCTCTCTGAGCCCTCAATTGCTTCTGATGCGCTAACTGATGTACTTGCAGATGCTGCTTCTGAAGCGCTTGTTGATGCTGATGTAGAGCCACTCTGTGATGAAGCTACAGATGCTGACTCTGAAGCACTTACAGATGAGCTTGTGCTAGTTGATGTGCTTATTGAAGTGCTCTCTGAAGTACTTGTGCTTTTTGACTCGCTTGAAGCAACTGATGCTGATTCAGATGCGCTTATTGAAGCTGCTTCTGAAGCTGATGTCGATAATGAAGCTGCTGTTTCTGATTCAGCCTTTGCTGTACTTGCCAATTCACTAGCAGCTGTAGATGCAGACAAGCTTGCTGCAGTTGATGCAGCTGCGCTTTCTGAAGCAGCTATTAAGCTCTCACTCTTGTATGTGCTAAGACTCTGAGAATTAGCCTTTACCTGACTTGCCAAATTTGCAATCGTCTGAGATAACTGTACAAATCCTGATGTACTACCAGTTACACTTGTTGAGAATGCATTTGCATCCTCACTGAACTGCTCAGCTGCACTGGCAAGAGAGTTCATGTTTGTAATCATTTCGCTACGCTCTGATGCCTGTGAATGGTATGTTCCTTCGGTGTACCAATCGCCACCTTTGAGCATTTTGCCTTCATCATCTAATGTATAGTCAAACTCATATCTTGTGCTTACTATTTTAGCAATAACTGAGCCATCAGGCATCACTACGTTCTTAAATGTTTCTTTTTTAGGACTTACAGTATCTGTAACTGTATAAGCCTTTTGTACTACATTGATACCATATACTCCAGGAGCATAGTCTTCATGTGGAATTCCATTGATATCAGTCTGGTGAGTCTCATCTTTATAAAGAGAATTACCAAATTCATCTACAGTAACGTAGTCAAAGTATTCTTCATTATAATTTCCATCTAAATCAATCCACTTAACAACGTATCTCTTGTCATAATAGGTACTTCCATACCATCCAGTATGTAAGTTACCATTTTGAATATTAGCGTATAAAATCTTGCCCTCAACAAGCAATTTATACTCAATCATAGCCTCTGCTAAAGGACGACCATAAGGTATATAATACTCATTCAAAGATAGAGCAGGCTTTCTCTGTAAAGCAATTGCCTCTCTTTGAGCTTTCTCTTCAATTTCTAATTGAGCAATTTTCTGCTGAGTTTCTGCTACACCAGCATTATCATATCCGTTTGTAATAAATGTCTCTGATGTTGCTATATATTCGCTAGCTGCCTCGCTTTCAGCTACAGACATGCTATCAATAGCCTCTGACTGGCTTGCAGAAGTAGACTCTGATGTAAATAAGAGTTCAGATTCCGCATCAGATACAGATGCACTTTCAGAACTAATTGTTTCCTCAAGTTCCTCGGTACTGCTTGTAGTTGCAGCTGGTGCTGCCTGTGCTGCTGATTCTGGAGCTGCCTGAGGTGCTGACGCTGCCATAAGAGTTGGAGCTGCCTGAGGTGCTGGCGCTGCCATGAGCTTCGGAGCCGCCTTACGTGTTACTGCAACTGGTGCTTCCTGTGCCTCTGGCGCTGCTTCCTGTACTTCCGGTGCTGCTACCTGTGCCTCTGGTGCTGCTGCCTGTACTTCTGGTGCTGCTGCCTGTACTTCTGGTGCTGCTGCCTGTGCTTCTGGCGCTGCTGCCTGTGCTTCTGGTGCTGCTGCCTGTGCTTCTGGTGTTACCTCTGCTTCTGGCGCTGCTGGTGCTTCTGGTGTTACCTCTGCTTCTGGCGCTGCTGCTGGTGCCTCTGGCGCTGCTTCCTGTGCTTCTGGCGCTGCTGCTGGTGCCTCCGGTGTTACCTCTGCTGTAACTGTTGGCTCTTGTGAAGCTGTCTCAGTAGGTGCCTCTTGTGCTGCTTCAGGTGCAGAATCATATACTACTTCTTCGCCTGTTGTTTCTATTTCATGCGCATAAGCTAAGCCCATATTAGAAAAAACGCTGGCGCCCCCAACTGCTGTGCCAGTGATTACGATTCCTTTTACGAGATCTTGTACTTTCTTACCCATACTACTCTCTCCTTTACTCGCCCTATCTTGTTCTCTTATAAGGTATATCGGTCGACTATTATCTTTTCTGTAAAGGTATTATAGAAATTAAGTATGAAAAAACAATGTACAAATTGTATACATTCTGCCAAATTTAAAGCGTTCTTGCCACAAGCCACAGAGCACTATTCTCGGTAAAAATCTTCCTTCAAAACCCTTTCGTATTGGCCCTTAAACCACGCACCAATACCAGCAGTATTATCATTATGACGGCCATGAAGACCTTTTCCATATACTTGAACACCAGCGGAATTCAACTCTGACAATAGAGTCTCATAAGCGGTGTCATCATAATCATCTTCAAACATGTAAGAGACAATGAACTTGGTGTGACTGAAATCAGTGTTTCGAATTTTACTCCACACTCTCTCATTTAATGACTCCACACCTGCCATTGACATGTCCCCAGAAAACTTCTGGAGCAAATCAAGTGATGTAGGAAAGCCACCAGGTCTTTTAAGTCTCTCATTCTGCGCTATATTTCCAAGGCTAGCTAGAGGCTTACCCAGTATAAGCGCATGTGGCTTCAAATCACATCCATAGTACATAGAACCGATGGTTCCCATGGAGATTCCTGATAGAATCAAATCGCCTGGATAAAATCCTAGCTTACTTAAATATTTATCTATTATCTTAACCATGGTGCGCTCAAATTCAGGCGAACCCATATAAAATCCGCCACCCTCAAAACGCTGCTCAGCTAATAATAGGAAAGGACATCCCATTTTTCTCATCATGTAATATCCTTCAAAGCCCTCCATGGTTTTGTAACCAGAAAAATAAACCGCCAAAGGTGGTTTCAAATCGCCTGGATCAAAATATGCAAATATTTCTTCTCTCTCAGAGGTAACATACCTCTCTCCACCTACCATGAATTCTCCTATATCCCATCTGGAAATTCTATCGTGGAGTCCAACTATCTCAAGATGCCCACTACCTCTGGCTCTTAGAGAGACAAAAATAGTTCCGGCACCATTTCTTCCTTCTATACGCACTTCATTTTGTAAATCCTCTTCGGAGAACTCCCAGGAATCCAACACATCCGAAAGGCTTCCTGAAACAAATTGTTTGATTGAAAGGGAAATCTCTACTCCCTCATCCTTTTTATATTCCAGCCAAAAGTCGATAGCCTGACCTTCTTCCATAGGAATATTTCCCCTCCAAAAAGCTATCTGCTTCATATCATAACCGTAATCGCCATCTAGACTGACGCTATACTGGCCATTCCATTTTACCTGCCCCTTGAAACCATTAGCTATTCCTACAGAACCAGGATTAAACTTTTCTCCATAAGGCTTGCTAAAATATTTTTTTGCTTCATTATTAATAAAATCCTGAATGTTATATGATGGCAAAAGTTTTCCCATTCTCTGTTCAAATAGGACACCATTGTTCTCATCTAGTTCAAAGCTATCCACAGCAAAAAGACAGTAGGAATATGACATATCCTTCACTGCCTTTATCTCCTCTGGCTCTAGATTTCTCTCTAGAACAACTATTTCATAGATTTCCTTTTTATATTTCACTTCGCCATCAGCAAAGATGTGCTTTATATATGAAGGGAAACTATACTTATTTTTCCAATCTTCAGTTCCAATTTGTAGTATTCGTATTTTCTCCATAATGCACTATTAGCCTAGCCAGCATACGCCAGCTAGGCCCCTTTTTGTTGTTTTTAATATTCTCTTTCCTCTACTTTTAGTCCCAGTGCCTTGTCAATAAGTGAGAATACGCCGGCAATTGGAACTATATATACAGCCTTTGAAAGCTGTAAGAATGTGCTTAAGTTGTCGCCCTGAATTGCAATTACAACAAATGTCAAAATTGTAAATCCAATCCAGAAACAATATGTAAGGAATTTTTCTCCCAGGAATACTTTTACAATTGTAACTACAACAAGTACTGCCAAAAGAATAATCCATGGACTTCCACAAATAATCTTCATGCCCTCAGCAAATCCTCCAATGTTGTTCATGTTGTAAACCACAACATGCTGGAAGAATTCTTTTGCATTCTTAAAATACAGCAGATAAAGTACCATAGGCACTCCAACTGTAATTAATCCTTCAAATACTGATACATAATAAGCTCTGTATTCTTTGCCCTTCAGACCGTCTGCTTTGAATTTGATAGCAAAGAAAATAAGCAATACTACCCAGATAAAGATATATCCTGGCTGCAAGAAAAATACTAATCCTAAATCAATAGTAAGTAAGTATGTGTGATATGACAAGAATCCCTGCTGAAGCTGTCTTGCAACGTGATAGCATGTTAATGTAAGGATGAAGAACATCATTTCTTCTGCACCTGCATGAGTAAGTGCACCCCACTCAAAAACAGTTAAAAGACCAGCAGAAATCATAGCGAAAACTTCAGATGTAAATAGCTTCGCTGTTTTGTACTGGAATAACACAAGGAAAAAGATTCCAACTGTTTCCATTATAAATTGAACAATATGAGTGTCTGTTGGCAGATATCCCAGGCCATAGAACTCATAAAGCACTGGGCCATAATTTCCATCCACCTCCACGTAAGCTAAAAATCCATCGCGAATCTGATGGGCAATATCAAGAATCCCCTCCTGCATTGCTGTAAATGCATTATTCATCCATGGATTTAGTGGGCTGGATAACGAAATAACAAATGTAATCGCTAGAACCCCCAAAAATTCTAAACATCTTTTAAGCTTTTTATTCATCCCAATATCCTCCATAAAATAATTTAGAGAGTGACAAATTATATCACTCTCTAATTATAATTCACTTTTAACTACATTCTGTAAAGAAACTGTGAATTATTTCTCATTTTCTGCCCTTACGGCCTCAGTCTTAGCTTCCTTCTTATCTTTTGCTCTCTTTCCAGCTAATGCACTGATGATGATGAGAATCCAATACCACCATACTCTTCCAGCAAGACCACTCTTTGAAATAGCAAGAGGTGTCTCTTCGTCTTCGATTGTAGTAAGGTCTTCATCTCCAACGTTTGCTGCTGTGTGATCATCATCAAGAACTACAGCAAGTGGTACCTGCTCGTCTGCAATTCCCTGAAGCTCATCACCTTCAAGCTCATTGAAGTTAGAAACTCTTGAAACTGTATTATTTGTAACCTCATTAAATGAAGTTGTAATTGTGTTATCTGTTGTGCTTCCTGCCACACCATTGTTCTCAGATGCAGAACCATTTGAACCAGCACCACTGCCTGAATTGTCATTTGCTGTGCTTGCTGCAGCAGAGTTGCTTGCACTAGTTGAAGCAGACTCTGAAGCTGAAGTACTTGCAGCTGTGCTTTCTGATGTAGATGCACTCTCACTTGTTGATGTGCTAGTTGAAGCGCTTTCAGAAGCTGATGTACTCATGCTTGTTGAAGCACTTGTTGATGCGCTCTCTGATGCTGATGCGCTCTCGCTTGCACTTACTGATGCTGACTCAGACTGGCTAAGTGAAGCTGATGTGCTAGCTGACTCTGATGCACTAAGGCTAGCTGAAGCAGACTGTCTCTCAGAGTTACTAATACTCATACTCTCTGAAAGGCTTAAGCTTACAGAAAGTGACATACTCTGGGAAATAGAAGTACTTGTGCTCTCAGAAAGTGAAGCGCTTGTTGATTCAGACTCACTTAATGAAGCAGATGTACTTGCGCTAAGTGATGCACTTGTGCTTTCTGATTCTGACAAGCTTGCCGATGTTGATGCACTCAATGAAGCTGATTCACTCTCGCTTAGTGAAGCACTAGTAGATGCTGACTGGCTTTCTGATGCCGAGGTACTTGCACTTGTTGAAGCGCTTTCACTTGCGCTAGCTGATTCAGATAAGCTTATACTCATTGAAACACTCTGGCTCTCAAGTTCACTTATTCTTGCAGAGGCACTTGCTGACTCTGACTCTCTTATGCTCTCAGAGATACTTGCTGACTCTGATAAACTTGCTGATGTTGATGCGCTCTCACTTGCTGATGTACTTGCGCTTGTCGATGCACTTGTGCTTGCTGACTCACTCGCTGACGCTGAGCTGCTCTGGCTTGCTGATGTTGACTCAGAAGCTGATGCACTGTTGCTTAGTGAAGCTGATGTTGATGCAGATTCACTTGCAGAAGTGCTTTCACTTGTCGATGCACTTTCGCTTGCTGATGTACTTGCGCTTGTTGAAGCACTCTCGCTTGCTGATGTACTTGCACTTGTCGATGCACTTTCACTTGCTGATGTGCTTGCACTTGTTGAAGCACTCTCGCTCGCTGATGTACTTGCGCTTGTCGATGCGCTCTCACTTGCTGAGATACTTGCGCTTGTGCTTGCAGATAATGATGCACTCTGGCTTGCTGAAATACTCTCACTGATGTACTGTGAAAGGCTTGCACTAAGTGACTCGCTTATACTCTGGCTCATTGACGCACTTGCTGAATTAGAAGCACTCACTGACTCAGATCTTGAAAGAGATGCGCTTTCAGATGCCTTTGCGCTCTCTGATAATGACTGGCTACGTGACTCAGAAGTCTGAGCTGAAGCAGATGCACTCTCTGATAATGATTCACTTCTTGACTGAGATGACTGATTAGATGCAGATGCACTTTCAGACATTGACTCACTTCGTGAAGCTGATGAACTCTCAGATGCCTTTGCACTCTCGCTGATTGACTCTGTCCAAGAATCAGACTCAGAAGAAACCTCAGATACAGTCTCACTTACAGAATCTGAAACCGAAGTAAACTCACTTCTCTCATGAGCATAATCATCTTTTCCCTTATCAAAATCATTGATTGAGAAATATGTATATCCCTTAACTCCAAAGTTGCCGTCTTTTGCCTGCCCAGCATTATTGAAGTATACATCTGTGTCTTCCTTAGCTTTTGCTACAAAGTTATCCTTAAAATTAACACTGTAGTTTGTTGAACTAGCTGATGTATATAAAGTAACAGTCTGTGTCCAATTGCTTGCACCATGATCATCTATTGTAGCTGTAAATGTATATGTGCCATTTCCATTGTTAACAATTCTAGAATTTCTATAGAAATAAGTCTTACCACCAATCTTGATTCTCTGATTGTTGTAAGAAACTGTATTTCCATTACCATCTGTAAGTGTTGAGTATGTTCCAACGCCCTGTGAATTAGAAACGACTACACCAAGGGTATTGTCTGCAGAGTTTCTGCAAACACCTGAAAGCTGTCCATTCCAAATATTATCAGCAGATGTATAGCTACCTAAATCATGATAGATAACCTGTCCATCTTCTGAATAATAAATGTTTGACCATGGATTATTATTCTGAGCTACAACATTTTTTGTAGTTCCATTATATGAATTCCAAGAAAGAGTAAATGAATCATCTTCCTTGATTGTAACCTTTACATCGTCAGCTATTTGCTGGCCATTTACATAATAACGACATACTGTTGACTCAGTACCATCAGCAGCTGTCTCTGTTTCATACTTCCATGTGAGCACATTGCCATTAGCGTCTGTATACTGGTTTGTCTTCTTAACAACCATGATTCCAGATACTACATTTGGATTGTCATGCTCTTTACCCTGAGAAGGGCTATCATAGAATCCTGGAACTAATGCATTTCCAGCTTTATCTACTGTTACATAATCAAAATACGCATACTTTGTCTCGCCTGCTGCATCGATGTAAGTAACCTTTACACCGTTAGTATTGTAGTTGCTGAAATCCCAATCACTATAAAGGATTTCTCCAACGTAACCTTCCTGATAGAAAGAATACTGAATAAGAAGGTTCGCAAGCTTATCACCATAACCATAGTAGTTATTTGATCTATCATCATGGTTAAGATACTGACCATTTCTTATAGCTCTTCTCTGTACTGCCTCAAGCTCAGCTCTTGCTTCTTCGATTTCCTTAATAAGATTTTCAAGATAATCATCTTCTGCACCTTCTGAGAAAGAAGTTGAAGCTGAATCATATGAAGACTCTGCCTCAGACATAGCCTCAGAAAGACTCTCGCTCTCAGAATTCATTTTTTCAGATGCTGACTCTGATGTGCTAGCAAGTGACTCATTCTCAGATGTTAAAGACTCTGCTGCTGACTCTGATGTGCTGGCAAGAGACTCGTTCTCTGATGCTAAAGACTCTGCTGCTGACTCTGATGTACTAGCGATTGACTCGTTTTCTGATGTTAATGATTCGGCTGCTGAATTTGATGTCGAAGAAATCTGTGACTCTTCTGTAGAAAAAGAAGTGCTAGCTGCTTCAGATTGAGCTATTACTTCTGAAGAAACATCATCCCCCATTGTTCCTTGAGCTTCTACGTTTTCCCCCTCGGCATTTACCGCTGTCGCCTGAGCTGTTAGGTCAACCTCTTCAAGTTCCGTAGCCGTCTCCTCGACCACAGTCTCTTGGGTTGTCTCCTCCTGAACACTCTCAACAGTAGTTTCAACAACTTCTCTCGCCTGCTCTTGAGTAACCTCTACTGTAATTACCCCTCCAGCATTGGCGGCCGCCTGCTCCTCTCCAAGCTCGGCAGCATATGCTAAATTTGCGTCCCCGAATACAGAAGCACCTCCAACTGTTGCACCTGTAATGGCAACTCCTTTTAATAAATTTTCAACTTTTTTCTTTGACATAATGTATAACCTCTCTCGTTTATACAAAAAATTAAATCTAACCTCAATGTATGAGTTATTGTATCACGTTGATTTTATTTTAAAAGAGCTTTTCGTAACTGTTCTTGCCAAATAATGGACGTTTTTGCCAAATAATTATGTAACACACCTTTTTCACTGTTTTCATTATTTAATATAACGCTCTTTTAAAGTAAAAAAAAGGGGACAAAGTAACCAATGTTACCCTGTCCCTATATGTCTATTTTAGATAATCAATAGGTCTCACAAAGGTAGCCATGCACTGTGAATCTCCTCCCCGATGTTGAACAAGTAGAAAGTGTGGTTACCTTATCTTTAGAAGTTAGGTCCTTTCCTATTTCAATATCTTTATACGAATGATTTAATAGCTCACTGATATAATCACCAAACTCATCGGAATCCGAGTAAGGCACACCATATACCCAAGAAGCGGCATCCGTATCAAAATATGAGAATATCTCATATCTATACTTTTTATCTGCAGTGATAATCTGGAAATACTTATGCTCCTGCAGATAGTTATCATCTGTTTTATAGAACTTCAAGCTGCCAAACATTGAAAGATTTCTCATGTTGTGGCCATAAATTACATTATGACTGTCAGCGAAATTAGGGAGATTATATCCCTCCAGGAAAATACTACCTGCCGTAGCACTCTCACCGTCCATAGTCATACGCAAATATTTGTCATCATCCCCTGAATATAATATAGGATAGCTTATATCTGTTCCCTCAACATATAGCCAGCCTATTACATCAGGATTAATCGCCTGAAGCGACGAAACATCGACATCCATCATATCATACCATTGCTGATTAGTCTCGGATAAATTTACATATTTTTCATTTAAATTGTTATATAAATCATTAGACTTCTGATATCCCATGTAAATAAAAAGGAAACCAGCAACAGAACCAAATACAATTACAAGTCCAGTAAACAAAATAATTTTGGGATTAAAACCTGATTTCTTTTTCTTTTCCGGCTCATCCTCATCTGCCTTTTTCTTTTTTGATTTCTCTCCAACGCTAGATAATATAGCCCCAACAAGCACCATAACAATGGCTACTATCTTTCCTACTGGCTCCGATATAAAAGCGGCCACATTTCCCATTATAGGAAAATATTTCTCTGCCTTTCCTAATACATTGGTATAAGCCACTGGCGTGAAATCAGCGGTTTCATTGGCATCACCCTTTGTAGTAATGAGCATCTGACTCTCGTCGATAGACTCCACTCTATGAGTGACTACGCTGGCGCCTGCCTCAAATGAAATAATATCTCCCTCTGAGATCTCAGAAAAGTCTACTGGCTTAACATAAACTATGGACCCAACCGGAATAGTCGGCTCCATCGAACCTGATATGACATTGTAGCTCTGGTATCCTAGCATCTTAGGAAACACTATAGGCACAAATGCCACAATCACCATTATTAATAATATCTTCCCTATTACTCTTAATATTTTCTCCATAGGCCAATTATAGCACAAAAATGGACCTAGGGGACGGGGTTAGTGGGCCATTTTAAGACTTTTCAGAAAATGGCCCACTAACCCCGTCCCCTAGGTCCATTCCACAAAAAAGCGCCCAACCGAAGTTGGGCGCCATGAATTACAAATTATTCTTTTGTATCCTCTTTCTTCACTGACTTGGCAATTACGGCCTTGCGCTTTTTGTTTGCAACAAGTAGTGTGATAAGGATTATAACTACTGCGATAATAGCGATTAAGATTCCAATAATCATATTACGTCTGAAATTATCTTTTGCAGTCTCGCCGTGCTTTGCAGTATCTGGGTCGTCGATGTCGATTACATCAAGTGGTGTCTGCTCATCCTCGATAGTAGTCTGGCCAGCACCGTCATTTCCATCACCAGCTTCAGCATTCTCTTCACCGGCGTTTGCATCTGCATTTGCAGCACCATTGCCACCAGCAGCTGGACGGGTATTTCTTCCACCATCTACTGTTCTAGTGCCACGGTTTACATACTGATACTCGTAAACTGGCTCACCATAGACTGTCTCTGATGAGTAGGTCGTCTCGTCGATGTATCTAACCTTGCCATCGTACTTAGTATACTGGAATGTAAATACTGTATTCTCTTTAAGACCTGCAGATGTTGTGCGATAAAGTGCATCTGGATAGTAATTATCAATATGTCTTGCTGGAACTAAAACAATCTCACCTGGTGTACCCCAGTAAATATCATCTGGAGCAAGTGCATTACCATCAGCATCCACATATTTGACTGTATAAGGAATGGTAGAACCTACGCCATAAGCTACAACGTAATCCTCATCACCCTCAACAGTTCCATTTAAAGTCACTGCTCTGTTACCATCTGCATCTTTTGTTGCCTGAGTAACAATTGTATCTCCACCAGAAACTCTAAGTCCGCTAAGATAATATTTTGTATTTCCTGTCTCAGCATTTGGACTAATCTGAATCAACTGATCTACGCGAATATCTATTTCATCGCCATATTCAAGCTCTTTGATAGTAAGCACATCATCTTTTACAGATACACGCTCATCACCATATTTAGCTTTAAGAGAATCAACTCCCTCGCTAATAAATGAGGCATCCTCATTGTTGCCTATTAAAATTTTAACCTGGTATGTATAGCTTTCAGCCTTTACTACATTAGGGTTAAGATTTGCAAGTGTAAGTACAAAGATAAATGTAAGGATGAGGCCAAGTAATTTCTTTGCTTTTTTCATCTAGGCCACCTCCTCTTCTTTCCTGTCTCTTGTAATGATGAAATACCATAAAATCATCAAAAGACCTGCAAAAAGAGCGATTCCACACATTACAAGTGGGAAAAGTGAATCACCAGTAAGTGGATTGCCTCCATCAAGAGGGATAGAATCATCCTCGATAACTACCACTTCTGTACCACCATCAAGAGTGTTAACAACCCTCTTTACAACTGTGTTGCGACGTTCTTCTGTGTCACCTTCTCGAGCTGAGTCAGTTGGTTCTGCACCAAATTTAATCTCAAGCTCTGCCAATGTAGACATATAATTATTGGTCTGTGAGTTGCCATCAAGAGAAACTGTAACTGTCACATGACCTGACTTGCCAACTTCTAATGAACCAAGGGAGAAATATGAACCCTCATTGCCATTAACCTGATTAAGACCTACAACTGCTGAAGCGTTCTCATCACCACCGATTGTCTCACTGTCAAATAGTGGCTCCTCCATTTCAGAACAAGTAATCTTGTATGTATAAGATCCACCTGTTGCTATAGATCCCTCTTCCAAAGTCTTAACAACATCTGCACTCATATAAAATGAAGCATCTGATTTTGAACCATTAATATAATTTACAGTGTATTCGATTGTATCCCCTGGCATAGTATCCTTGATAACTGCCTTTGCCGGGTCATAATTAGATTTCATTGCTGAACCTGTATAAGTAACATCCCATGGTTCAATTTTAAGTGTCTCTGCATGTGCTGTCGTTCCTGCAAAAGCGAAGCCTGCGGTCATCACCATGAGAGCAAGAACTATATTAAAATGTAACTTTTTCATTATTCTCTCCTATTAGTTAACTGCTGCTCCATTCATTGAAGTAATAACGCCATTATCATCAACTTCTACATGAACACCCCACGCTCCAAGTATTGCATCCTCAGCATTGTGTGTCTGAACTGCATCTACCATAATTTCTACATAAAATGTCTTGCCGTTGTACTTGTACTCGTCAACAACAACACCTGTCTTGTCACCATCAACTGTCTTTACGTAAGTAAGGACCTCGTTGCCGATTGTGACTGATTTAATAAGGTCATGAGACTCATTATAAGCAAGAGGCTTAGCTAAATAATAAACTTTGCGCTCTAGGGTCTCTTCTGTCTTATCTTCATACCAACCATCGGCTACCTCTAAGTTTATGAGTTCAGGATCAAGGAATGTATCTTTATTTTTTCCATCCTGCCAGTATTTATACACATATACTCTCACATACTCGTCATAGCCACCTTCAGAAGTATTGACCACTCTCACATTTTCATCGTATTTCTTACCAACTGTAAAAGGAATGTCATTAGACTTATCCGAATCATTAGTCTTCATTGCCTCAGCAATAGATGGAAATGTAAGGGAATCTGCAGAATTAACTGCAACATAATCATCTCCCTGCTTTTCCTGAAGCTCTACCTGAAGCTTGGCTGTTGAAAAATCAACCTGCTCAGATTGGCTTGAATATGTAATTGCCGCTCTTGTGGCTCCCACAGAGCTTGCTGCAACAACAAGCATACCAACTGCAAGTATTACAAGAGGATTCTTTACTATCTTTTTCATTAGTTATCACCCTCCCCTTGTCCGTTATCTGTATAAGTAGACTGATTTTGCTGAGCTGCTGGTTCATTACCCTGATTAGAAAACTTTGCGTCATAGTCGCTGCGGCTCATAACTGTCTTGGTCCAATCAGCCGATACATTATCGCCATCATAAATAGCAAGTGTAGCTTCCTGAATGATTACCACATTAAAGCTATTTTCTACAGCTGTGTTATCCTTAACCTTAATCTGAAGCTGTAACTCTGGTGCAGTCTCGTGAGCTTTAACTACATCCTTGTAATAGTAGTAGCCGTCGTCCTTAAGCTCCCAACCAGCTGATGTCTTATCAACAACAGATGCATCATAATTGCTTCCATATACAGCCTTTACTCTGATAAACACATCATAGTCGCCTGTGTTTTCAACAGTAATATGCTTAACCAGACCGTCAACTGTCTCATGTGGAGTAAGCCTTGAATCGCCAAGAGAAAGTGTCACTCCACCAGTTGCCATCTTAGTGTCTGTAAAATATGCCATTGTAGTTTTGACTGACGCCAAACTCACAAGCGCTAGAGCTGCGGCAATCATAAGATACTTTTTAAACTTCATACTTTAATTGCCTCCCTCTATATTGTTTCCTGTATACTTATAATTTACAGTTTCAAGTCCATCAGTTGTGGTCTCTACTTTTTCAAATGTATTTACTACGCTAATTCCACCTTCATCAAGATGCTCATCGTAATCATTTGTAAATTCTACAGTGCCTGTCTCACCAGCCTTTAAATCCTCAATTGTCTGAGTCTTGTTCTCCTCAACATCTATCTGGTAGCTAGCCCCTGAATACACTTCTGTAACAGTAATTGTTGTTCCTGCTGGAACATTGTCAATAGTGATTGATTTTGTAAAAGCTCCGTCTACATAATTGTCATTTTTATCAAATGTAAGTGTGTAAACATTGCTGAAAACAGTCTTTGAATCTCTTGTTGCCTCTACATCAAATATGAAGCTTGCTGTTCCAAGAGAATCATTAAATGTCTTAAGATTCTTAGTAATAATTACCTTGCCGTACTTAGGCTTAGCCTCTGACTTAAGTAAAAAACTAGCATCGTACTTCCACTCATCACTACCTGAACCAAGGGTTATATAATCACTTGTTGGTGCGTATAAAATGTATGATGTAAATGTATAATTAAAATCATCGTCAGAACAATCATGTGGTACAAACAAATAAATACCTGCGCCATTTGAAATTTTCGCAGAAGCATTTGTCAGACCGTCCTTTGTCTTAGTAGCTGTAATTGTTTCAGTAGGCTCAACTGCATCTGACTGGGCAACCGGCTTTACCTTTTCTACTATCTCAGTCTTAACTTGGTCTTCTGAAGTCTTATTTGAAAGCACTGAAAGCTTTGCACCACTGTTTGCAAAGTCAGGAGTCAGCCCCTTGATATTACCGCTTTCATCAAGCTCTGCTATCTTATACAAATCAATGACTATCTCACCCTCATAGCTTGTGGCAAACTGAGAAGCATCTCCCGCTCCAATAGCAGCAGAAATATTTACATCTGCAGTCAAATCAATATGACCAGCAGCATTTACACTGTAGGCTCCAAATGAAGCCGCAAGCGTAACTACTGTTGCAGCGATCGCTATAAGTTTTTTCCTACTAAACCCTAAATTTTTCACTGAGCTCTCCCTTCAGCTTTCTTATTACTCTTTTTAAATAACTTTCGAATTATAAGAATAAGAATAATTGCTACGATTAAACCAGCTATACCGATAATCACATAATAATTCTTAACAGTTTCTACAACGGCCTCGGCACCCTTTGGAGGTTCATCCTCTCCTAGGTACTCCACTCTTGTGCCTCTCACTAAAAGTCTGTGAGTGTTAACACCGTATGGTGTACATGTAAACAAAGTAACGTAATCTTTGCCAGGCTCTACTTTCATTGCTTCAGCAAGAGTATTAATATCCTCCGCTGGTATAGCATCCGAAATCTCGTCTACCTGATAGGCAAGTGTTTCATCTAAAACATGGATATAAAACTTGTCTCCAACCTGAAGCTGGTCAATATTGGTAAAAAGCTCTGCACTTGGCAAACCTCTATGACCAACAATAACTGAATGTGTACTCTCACCTCCAATAGGAAGTGCTGTTCCATTCATATGTCCAACTGCCTTCTGTATGTACTCATCAAAAGTACCATGCATAATGGACAACTTTACTTTTATCTTTGGAATGGACAAATAGCCCATAACTCCATCGCCATTAATATTTAAAACTGAATAGTACTGAGAATTCAGAAACTCTTCAGTTGGTGTAACTGCATTTCCATCAGCTGCTGCGCCAAATGCATCTGTACCAATGGCGTTTTCAGTAATATTTGCATTAAATGCCCTAGCAGCTTCCCAGTAAGCGGAATAATCTTCCTCTGTCATCTCACTGAGAGAATCCTCATACTGACGGATTACCGTGCTCTGTACATAGTTGTTCCATTCATTTGAAATGGTTGGATAAGCTAAAAAACCAGCTCCAACTATGAATAATAAAATTACTAAAAACCTAACTAATTTCTGTTTCACGCTTGTTCCTTTTTCGTGCGCTTTCTGTCATACAAATAAAGTAAAAGTATAAATGCACCTACGATTGCAAGTCCTACGATTACCCATAAAAGATAATTAGTATGAAGACTTACAGCTCCAAATGTAGGAGTCTTGGCATCTGCAAGAAGTGTTGGTGTGTACTTAACTCTGTGTCCTGTAACCATAAGTCTTTGAGTGTTTACTCCATATGGTGTACATGTGATAAGTGTACATAAATCCTTGCCAGGCTGAACTGCAAGCAAGCTTGTATCATCAGGCTCAACCACATCAATATTATCAACCTCGTACGCATAGTACTCATCCATGATGATAATGAAGAAATCATCTCCAATCTCTACCTTATCAAGGTCTGTAAAAAGTGTGGCACTTGGCAAACCTCTATGAGCACTAAGTACTGAATGTGTGTCAGGTCCACCTATTGGAAGTGAACTTCCCTCAAGATGTCCTACACCAATTTGAAGTACATCATCATTTGTTGTATGGAAAATAGGAAGCTTTACATTGATACTAGGTATCTGAATGTATCCCATAACTCCATCATCATTTGCATTTAAAATGCTCATGTAATTGCTATCTACGCCATTGGCCTCTGCCTCTGCAAAGGAATCCGGCAAGATACTTGGAAGTAATTCCTCGTTGTATACAGTTGCTTTATCTAGCTCTGCTTGTACATCAAGTGTTCCTTCCTGAATGGCTGCCTCAACTGTCGCCTCATAATCCTTAACTATTGTAGATTGAACGTGATTATTCCAAGTGTTGGCAACAAGTGGGTACACCAACAAGGACAAACCAGCAAGCATGAGAGCGCCGATGGCTATTGTCTTATAATATTTTAGAAAAAATGCCTTCATTATTGCTGTCCTCTCCTTGGTGCTGTACACCCTGGCAAACGCCAGGGTTGCACCAATTATATTTATATCTAAGTACCAGTTAGATTAAATATCAATTCTAATTACTTAGAAGCCTTTCTCTTTGTTGCAAAGAAAAGTGCTGCTGCGATAGCCATGATAGCTACACCAAGTACTGTAAAGATTGTTGTACCCATACCACCTGTGAATGGAAGCTGTACAAGCTTAGAATCGATGAACTGTACCTCACCTACGAACTCCTCGTCTGATGAAGCCTGATCAAGTGATACTGTACCATCGAAAACTGCTTCCTTAATCTGTGGGTTGATTGTCCATGTATCTGGAGCCTTTGTCTCCTTGAAGAAGTATGTATTCTTAACGTACTCTCCGTTAGCATCTTTATCAGCTACATCGAAACCGAATGCAGAAGCTGTTGCCTTACCATTTTCATCAATTGCTGTAACAATAGCTGTAGCCTTTGTCTCATCATCTGTCCAACCTACAAGCTTGTTATTATTGTTCTTATCGAGTACAGCATACTCATACTTATCTTCGCCAACCTTCTTTAAGATGATGAACTCAGCATCCTCAAGTGGATTCTCTTCGTCATCTAACTTCTCAACTACAAGCTTTCCTGTGTAGTTATATACTGTAGTCTTATCAAAATCAGGTTCTTCCTGATGACTAGGTGTAATTGTGTAAGCATCGTTGTAAATCTTTACATCTAAAGCGATTGCCTTATATGTAAATGTGATTACTTCGTTTGCATGAGCATTTTCCTCAACGATGTAGTTAAGATCTAACTCAAATCCGTTGTCAACAACGTCTACTGACTTAACCTCTGTCACATCACCATAAGTAACTGTAATATCAAGCTTTCCATCAGCATTTAGTGCATATGCACCACCTGTAATCTTATCGCAAAGAGCAAACTTCTTTGTAATGATCTCATTAGACTTTACATATGGAATTGTTGTCTCAACTGTATATGAGATTTCTCTCTCTGTCTCTGTTGAAGAGTACTTGTCATCCTCTTCCTTCTTAACCTTCTTTGGCTCACTCTTAGCTGAAAGAGTCTCTGTAGACTTAGCAACATAGTTACCATTAGCATCCTTTTCTACAGTTACAGCAACCATAGCGTTGAACTCAAGATCTCCATCAAAGTTAGCAACCTTGAAGAAGTAAGCACCAGCCTTAAGGCCTGTGAATGTAGCAACACCGTTTGTGATTGTTGCATAAGCATCAACTTTAGTATCAGCCTTAAATGCTGCAGCTAAAGCCTTAGCATCTGCTGCTGTCATCTCGATAGGTGTTGTGTCATCATCTGTAGGAACTGCCTTGTAAGCATCCTTTGCCCAGTCAACTACCTGAATCTGGTTGTTCTCGTCTACAGAAGCAATCTGATATGCGTTTACAGTATAACCATTAGCTACTGTAGGGAAATTGTTGATAGTAAGTGTTGTTGTGTTGTTCTCTGCGGCAAAAGCAGTAATGCTCATTGCCATCATCATTACTGTCGCAAGCGCAAGAGCAACGATTTTTCTGATTCTTTTCATTTTTTCTCTCCTTTTTTATTTGTTGTTTTATTGTTTTTCTTTGATCTATATAACAACAGCGCCGCCCCCATCATTAACAGAACTCCGCCGATTGTATATACATAGACTCCCCGTCCACCTGTCTCAGGTAGCGTATATGCAACAACATCAAAGAAACTGTATTCGTATGTTTTGATGCTGCCTGCATTGTTTACGGTAGCGTGTACTACCTTGTTTGAAGACCTAATCTTTACAGATACGCCCTCATACTTTTCATATTTGACAATCCACTCTTCGGTGCTAAGTGCGAAGCTCTTTGGTGCCTTTGTCTCTCTAAGGATGTATGTGCCATCCTTAACTGTCTGAGGCTTCGAATTCTCAGCATCTGGATTTTCTACTTCCCAGAGACTGTTAAACCAAATGATTTCACCTTCGCTATTTGTCACACCGTAAAATACAGTGAATGTATCATCTTCGTTTCTCAACTCAAACTGTGCTCCAGCAAGAGTCTCATATGTATTAGCATTTCTCTTGATTATCTTGAATTCATAAGATTGCTTAAGTTCATTAACAATCTTTACTTGATAATCTTCTCCACTCTCTACATTGACTGATGTAGATCTTCCTGTAAGAGAAAGTGCTGTCTCAGCTCCGTCTACAACCTGGTACATTGTAGTTTCGTATCTTTCTAAGTCAGCCTTCTCGTATTCACCATTTGCATTCTTGTCATAAACATAGCACTCTGTAACTCTATATTCGCCTGGAAGCAAATCGATAATTGTCACTGACTGGTCGGCAAAAATATTAAATGCATCATTGCTGTAGCCAACACCAAGTAATCTATTTCCGTTGTAGTAAGAAATGATATTTGTTTGAACCACTCCATCTACAATTGGACTAACAACTTCTGTTGTGCCATCCTCAAGAACTCGCTCTACCTTGATTCCATACATTGTATCTGTAGAAGCAACTGCTGAATTACCAGTGAGTTTCTTTTCGATTGTAAGAGAACCCATTACGTTCTTATTTGTAAATGTATGTGTCTCGTTGCCAAGCTTTTCAACAGAAACCTGAGCAATTGTCTTTGGTGAAAGAATAAAATCAAGTCCTGTTCTGTCATAACCGTAATTGCTTGAGTAATAGTTACCCTTTGAATTACTAATTGTGACTGGGCACTCAACCTTTGCTGTTGTGAAAAGGTTTGCTCCGCTTAAATCAACATAACCATTTCTTGGGTTATAGTAACCTGTGTAGTACATAGCCACATTTCTATATGGCTCGTGGTCTCCTCCTACCTTTTGGGTAGATGGCTTATAGTATCTAGAATCCTCTGGATAGTATGAATTGCTGTCGATTACAACAAGCTTTGTCTCGTTTGAGCCTTCATATCTAACCTTGAATGCTAGAACTGAATTCTGACCGAGTTTCTGAGAGTCAGCTCTCCACTCATAGCCGTTTTGCTTAGTCATCTGAACACTCTTGGAATCAGCAACCCAATTGTAGTTGTCATCGTAGTATCCGATGAGTGTTATTTTTCCGCTATTTCCATCTAAATCGTAGATGTTAGTGATTTTTCTACCAGAATCATCACCATCAGAAACAGCATCTACTTCAATATCTATGTGACTGTATTGCTCCCCACCCTCAGTAGCTGGAGTAGGAATCAAAATTTCTTCTGTGATATTTGTGTTCTCTGTATAAGTAACCTGATGATCTACTAACTCGTATCCTGAGATATCATGCTCTTCTACATTCCAGCTGATAATCTGTGTACAATCCTCATCAGCGAAAATCTTCAGATTCTCAAGTGTGCGAGTCCAATTGTCATCTTTTGTTACAACTACAGGAGTTATAGCAACTTCTTTGCTTCTGCAAATCGTTCCGTCAAGTTTGATGTACTTTATACCAGAATCATCTGCGTATGTACCATATACATCAAATGTGATGCTGTCTGGTCTGCTGCTTGAATTATTGTCATCCCATTCCTTCTTGATCGTAAGACTCTTCTTGTAATTCTCATTCTTGAAGTTCTTAATTGTAGTAATGTCTTTCTTATTCTGATCATCCTTTTTGTAAATCTTGAAGGAACCCTGTGTCTTTGATTTAACAGAGCCATCTACTATTGAAGAAGTACCATTTACAACCTCTACTACGTAGATAGTCTTGCTTACTCGGTAGCCCTTTGGAGCAGTCATCTCCTTCAAATAGTAAGTTCCAGCCTCTACATTAGAGAATAAAACCTTACCAGTTGAATCAGATTTTGCTGTGTAAAGTGCTGTACCCTTGCACTCTGTATCAGCCTCACCATAGAGACCAAATTCTGCGCCAGCTAATGCACGTCCTGCGCCATCAGCCTTGTTGAAATATACATCTGTAGGAACAGCGATATTTTGATTTTTAAAGTTAAAAGTAATCTTGCAGTTTGATAAAGAAGCGCCACGCTCAAGGTAGAAGAATGTAAGTGTGTGTCCACCCTTTGCCAAAGCCTTGCGTCCTTCTTCAACTGTCTTATAACCTAAAACATTTGTATAAAGGTTTGTTCTGCTCTGTGAACCATTGTTAACTACAGATCTTGCTGCAGAATCAACGATGCAATCACCTGTTGCAAAATTGATGCGTCCTGATACAACGCCGTGGATACCACCAATATCAAGAGCTAACTTGTTGTCGATGAATACCCAAACATCATCATCGCCAGAGAATTCAAAGACTGTGTCTTTTCCATTGTCATCCTTGCCATTTTCTGCGATGTTGAAGTTAACCTGTAAATTCATACCGAAATGTGGCTCGTCCTTTGTTCCAGAGAATGGCCAGAACTGACCTTCACTATCATTTCTCTGGGTACGAGTCATTCGGTTATTTGGCTCATCAAATCTATAATCGTTTACCTTAGAATCAAATGTGTAATATCCATTTTCAAAATAGAAAGGAATAGCTACATTTTTGTATGCTAAAACATCATCTTTTCTATCCCAAGAGGTATTAGCTCCAGTTCTAGATGAGAAAAGCCAAGAATCTGGATCAAAAAGTGGTGCTACAGCATAGTTAAATGTAGGCATGTTGTTTGATAATGTATTACCTACGATTCCCTGGAATGCTGTTGGATTATCTGTTGATGAATTAGTATTACATCTGTTCCATGGCTGATAGTATGCAGAACCATTTGTGATAATGTCTCCACCATCATGGAAAATTAATGCATTGTTAGCATTTCCTGTGCTAAGAGAAGCATTGTTAATTGAATCCTTGCTATAGTTGAAAAGATTTGCTGAGAAATACTTGTCATCAGCAATCTCTCTATTGTCCTGATATACTAAGAAAACATTGACAGATGTTCTCTGATTATCTCTGTCTGCTCCATTTGCAATATACTGCCAGTTATTCTCGCCCTGTCCGTAGATTGTAGCTGCCCAATATACACGGCCTGGCTCATATTTATAACTAATATTTGTAAGCTCTCTCTTATCATTAAGATAAGCGCCTCTATATGTATATCCCTCTACAGAAAGTTGTCTAGCAAGAGTTGTAAAGTAATTGTTGTATGTTGCCGATATACGAGAAGACAAACTTTCATTTGTTGCAATGTTTTCGTATTTAATCTCACCAGTTGCACTCTCAATTGGGTCACCATACTGGTTTACAACATAGAGATTAACTGTCTGAGTAGTTCTTGCATGGTCCCCATCCTTCCAAATAATGGTTCCCACTTTTTTATCTGTGCTAGCAGTCGTCCACTTGATTGCGAAAACTGAAAAGCTTTCTGTCTCAAAAGAAACATCAACTGTAGCAATGTCATCACCAGTCTCAACTGATGTAGTAGACTCCTCTGTCAAATCAACAGCCTCTGTAGAATCGCTCTTTTCCTCAAAGTGAACGATACCTACATCTGTGCCATCAAGCTCCTCATCTGTCTCAGGTGCCTTTAAGCTAACAATTTTAACAGAAACACTTCCGTCCTTTGGCTCTACCTTGCCATCATCATTCATAAGAGAAATGTCATAAGCTAAAAATGCCTTCAGCTCCTTACCAGCTTCCTCTGCATCCTCTTCAAGTGAGCTAGCAACTTCCTCTAACTGGTCCTCATCAGTTACTTTTTCAGCCTTAACTGATGTAGCTCCATTTAAGACACTCTTCATTGCTGTAACAGTAACGATTACTTCATCATTTTCAAACTCAAGAGTGATTTCCTTGTCTTCCTCTTCGATTTCTTCTCTGTATCCACAGTAGATACAGATTCCATCCTCGTCGAACTCGCACTCTTCAGCCTCTTCGATGATTTCGCCACACTCTGCGCAGCGCTTGATATGAGTTCCATCGTAATTAGACTCGTACTCGAACTCTTCGTGCTTGCATTCCTTTTCATCCTCAAGCTCCTCGAGTTCCTCGTCCTCAAGCTCCTCATCTTCAAGCTCATCATCTTCAGCCTCCTCATCAGTAGCCTCAGCCTCATTGGCTACTGACTCGTCCTCTGACCCATTATTAATTTGTTCCTCATGGGAATCATTTGATGTAGCATCTCCATCTAGATCATCAGAAGTTGCATCACCAGAAATGGATGCGTCCTCCTCGGAGCTGCTAGTGGCATCATCTTCTGCTCTCCCTGCATCAGAAGATGAGACCTCTTCAGAATTATTATTAACTGAGTACTCAGCAGCAACGGCTTCGTTATCACCCTCCGCATAGGCTACTATCGGTGACGATAAAGCGAGCGCTGTTGCAAGTCCCAAAGACAGTATTCTATTAAGCATAGTCAACTTTTTCATAGACATTGTTACTCCCTCTTCTCAAACACATCTTTCTACATTCAAGTCTGTCTTACAGAAATATGTGCTCAACATGTGTCCGAATAGTATATTACGGCACATTTTTTTCATTTAAAAGATGTCTGGCAATAAGTGTCATTTTTTGGCAAAAAATAACTCCAGGAAACTTTCCTGGAGTAATATACGCCAATTTCGACTATGCTGTTTAGTGAATTATATACTATAACTATTCGCCTAATCTTGATGATTAATTAAATTTTGCTTCGCAAAACAATGATTAATTAAATCCTACTACCTTCTGTGCAATCTTGTAGGCTGAGACAGAAATAAGACGTCCTGTGTGGCCTGGAAGATTGGTAGTGCCGCAAAGGATTCCGTAGCGAAGCTTCTTATAAATGAACTCATCCTTTGACTTGATGTAGCTCCATAGGTCATGACGCTTCTGCTGGTGTTCCTTGGTACCACTCTTCATAAGAAGTACCGTAGAGATAACAGTAATCATCTCAAGATAGTTAAACATGTATTTTTTAACATGCTCATTTTCTATATTCTTGTAATCAAATGACTCAAGCATAAGCTTGTTTACTTTAATCTGCTGATCGATACGGCTAATCATAACCTTTTCATTAACAGATTGATCCTCGCGACCAATATAGTAACGATAGAACTCCACATCCAGATAGTACATTGTCTTAACGTAAGGAAGTGGATAGAATACGTAAAGATTGTCCACATAGAAAGTATGCTTTGGAAGCTCTAATCCACAATCTCTTAAAAGTTCTGTACGATATATTACTGAATGCATGAGAATGTACTGTCCCTTTTTGAAGCGACCAGTCTCATCCCATGTAAAGTATCTATCCTTTGGAAGGTTTGAGTAAGACATAACCTTTTTATGGATAGCCCCTTCCTTTTCATATACATAATTAGAAATAAGCATATCAAGCTCTTTTTCCTCATCGACTGTGCGACGAAGTACATCGAGAATCTTGTCGTAAGCTTTTTCATCAACCCAATCATCTGAGTCAACTACCTTGAAGTAACGACCAGTAGCATTTTTTAGACCAGTATTTACTGCCTGACCATGTCCACCATTTTCCTGATGGACAGCCTTGATAATAGAAGGATGCTCTGCTGCAAGTCTATCTGCTATTTCTGCTGTGTTATCCTTTTGACTACCATCATCTACAATGATAATCTCTACCTCCTCGCCACCATGCAAAAGAGTCTCAACACAGTGTTCCATATACGCAGCCGAATTATAACAAGGTACTGCAAAAGATAATAATTTCATAAATAATCTCCTCGTAAACTAAATTACATCTAAAATGCGATGTAGTAACATCTCAATGCTAACGCCCCAAAGAAGTAATGCGCCAGCCACATAAGCAATTGTCTTAATTTCAAATCCGTAGTGAAGGCCTGTGTAGAAACCACATATAACCATCACAATAGAAATAACTAATATAATGATAATAACCTGCCAAACCGTAACACCTACAAGTCCGCATACGCAACCAGCTGCTGCAGTGTAAATGCTAGACATAACAACCAGTCTAATGTAGTCCCAGACTCTAATTGTATCACGTCTGCGTTCCTGAATAAACTTTCGCTGAACAGCCTTGACTATAAGTCTCATTCCAAGTAGAGCAAGTACTATAGCAGCAACTGCCTCTCCATAATATATTGGATTAGGTATATATCCATTAGCGGATAATACCCAACAAATAAAATATCCAACCAGATAGAATACCAACTCCACTGCTGCCACAACCGCACAGGCTATTATTAATGTCTTCTTTTTTATATTGGCAAGCATCGCTCCCTGTATCTCCATAGCGGCAAATACATCAAGCAATATTCCAGCCATAATTAGCATATTTTCTAACCAGCTCATAAACAAATACGCTCCAATCAATCTAAAACGATATATCTATAATTATAATGTATATATTTTCTCCAAAAATATTCAATCATTAAAAGTAGTTTTAATACAAGCTACAAAAATCAGCTTTTGTATTCTACTTATCATTCTTTGAAATAACCTGAATAATAGGGCTATGGAAAATCTTTACATAGACATCTGCAAGCTCATCTACTGGTGTATCCATACCTCTCTTAATCCACTGAATAGTCACCCAGGAAATAGTGTGAGCCAAAAATTCAGAAACAAGCTTTTCATCCACCCACTCATAGTTGGCAATGCTAAGCAAACTATCAATATCAATATATTTCTTAACTAGGTTAGCCACACATCTATTGAAAATTTCATTGAATGAATTCTGTCCCTCAAGCTGGGCAGCTCTTCTGTAGAAATCCTTGCCCTTGAAAATGGTAGTCAGAAGAAATGTGATGGCCTCTCTAAGCATTCCATTTGCAAGAAGGGGCTCAATTGGTGCGAACAGCTCATTGACTGTAATCCATTCTAAAAGCTCATACTTATCCTGAAAATGATTGTAAAAAGTAGGACGAATAACGCCTGCTTTGTTGGTTATTTCTTTTATTGTAATCTTATCAATTGGCTTGGTGGCGGCAAGCTCCTTCAAGCTCTCAGCCAACACAATATCAATTGCGTTTTGCGTTTGGTTATTCATTAATGCTCCTTAAGAATCCTGATATTCCACTGATACATAGAATCCCTTTGGGGTTTCTTTTATATCTACTACCTTCCCTTCCTTAGCAGATATGCGCTGAAGGGTGGTATAGTTGCCTGACATGGCATAAGATCTACCCAACACGTAATAGTAAGAATTAGGCAACTCATATTCTGTAATGGAAAGCACATCCCCCACTTCAAGAAGTCCTGTGCGCTCCATCTTAAATTCCATCTGTCCCATTAGACATCTTCCTCTTTTGTCTCTTCGTTCTTAACTTCTTCTACAACTTCCTCTTCTACGATTGTAGAATCAACAATTACTGCAGAAGTAGACTTTCTAACCTTGTGTACAAAGAAAATATCTGTCACGCCGTCAAATACCATCATAAGGCCAATAAGCCAAACAATAGTAGTGATAATATCAAATGCCATGGCAATACATAAGAGACCAAGAACTATATTTACAATTGCTCCTATAAATAATAGAAGTGAGCCACCCTGTTTTGTCTTAAGGACCTCAAATGCCATCCCTAAATCTTGAACACCATGTACCACTAAGATAACGCCAATAGCAATAGGAATTATATTAATGAAGATATTGCCTTGTGGAGACATAAACATCCAAATTCCTAGAATAGCAAGTATTGCACCTACTACAATCCCCATAACATTTTTAGAGTTTTCAAAAATCTGACTAATTATAATAGCAACACCAGCCAAAATAATAATGCCTGCAATGATACGACTCAGTATCTCTGTAGTCTCTGTAGGAAATATCATTAAAAGCATGCCGATGATAATACTAATCACTGCTGAAATTGTAATATTAAGTCGTAGTCCTTTGATCTTCTCTTTCATCCCTCTACCTCCAATGAAGAAAAGTGTTGAGTCCTTTGACCCAACACTTTGTTATTAATGTTCTTTTTTGCTGCCCCAGAAACCAATAGCAACTGTACCTGGGCCTGTATGTGCACCAATTGTAGGTCCTATATCGAAAATACGAATCTTCTCTTTCATCTTAGGGAACTCTGCCTCAATCATATCAGCAATCTCCCTTGCATCCTCATAGCAAACTGAGTGAGTGATGAAAATATTCTCATCGTAGTCAGCGCCATTGTCGATGCGCTCCTTAATAGCAGAAAGAGCAGCCTTCTTAACCATCTTCTTACCACGGCACTTCTGACGTGGAACTAACTTACCCTCGTCATTGATATTCATAAGTGGGCAAATGTTAAGAGCTGTACCAAACCAACCTGATACCTTTGAAACTCTACCGCCTCTAATCAGGAATGTTAAATCAGTTGTAAAGAACCATGTGTTTTGATTCTGAACATGGTCTGCAGCCCAGCTGCAAAGATCATCAAAGCTATATCCCTCATCACGAAGGCTTGCAAGCTTGTCCATGAAAAGTCCATAACCAGATGATGCTGTCAAACTATCGATAACCACAACCTTTCTATCTGGGAACTCTTCCTTCATCTCCTCTGCTGCAATACGAGCAGAATTTAAAACTCCTGAGATACCACTAGAAAGTGTCAAATGAATTACATCCTTGCCCTGTGAAAGGAATCCTCTAAAATACTCTGTAAATGCATCTGCATTAACCTGTGAAGTCTTAGTCATAGCTCCATCAACCATTGCCTGATAGAAATCCTGAACTGACATAGACTTAAATAAATCATCAACATATTCTTTTCCATCTAAATAATAATGAAAGCAAATATATTCGATATTTTTCTCTTTAAGATACTCAGCTGTCACGTCCGCAGTCGAACAGCAACTAATAATGTAATCTCCCATTTTTATACCTGTTCCTTTGTTACTAAATCTATAGCCTGTTTGAGTATACCCCATCTTAATATTAAAATGCAACCTTGATACGACTACAAATCATACCTGAAAGTATACCAATTACCACACCGGAAATAGTTCCAATCACTATAAGTATTGGAAGATAGAAAACTAATTCCCTAGTCTCCATCATCACCATAGCCACCATTATCTGTCCAATATTGTGAAAAACGCCACCTAGAACACTAACTCCTGTAATAGATAACTTTTTTGTAGACTTACCGATTAGCATTGCAACAAATGAAAGCAAAGCTCCTGCTGCACTGTACATTGCCATTGCCATATTGGAAAAAGTAAGGGCCACTAAAAGTACCCTGATAAGAGATAATGCAAAGGCTCTCTTATATCCTATTTTGTAAATGGCAACCAAAGTTACTATATTGGCAAGTCCTATTTTTGCTCCTGGTATACCTATGTTAATTGGAAGCAGGTACTCCACGTAGGAGAGTACAAATGCCAGGGCTATTAATAGTCCAAGAACAGCAATATCTTTCGTCTTCATAATCCTCTCCTATCAATTAGTGGATGCATCGATTTCATCCTCCTGCCCACCTACAACTGTAACAGTCAGCTTATGTGGTAAGCAGACCACCGAATCACCTGAATAGTGAATGGCCCTGTGATTAACGCATATCTTGTCAGGACAGTTGGCCTCCTCGATAGATGCCTTGCCATCTGAAATCACTAGAATATTATATCCGCCGTCTGCAGTCTCTATGCGCTCTCTTATATCCTCATCCAAAGGATATGTGCCATATACCTCTCCGTCTATTTTAACCTCTACATAGGCGCTGTCATCAGTATGACTCTTTTGCCATAAATGCATCCCACCATAGAAAAATAGTGACAGTATTAAAATTCCAAAGATTAAAATCAAATCATTCTTTTTCATGTTATTTATTTAATAGAGCATAAGCTCTAAGAATCTCACCAACAGACCAAGCCTGAGCGAAACATCCTCTGCCAGCATGTGGCTCATCACCATCGAAAATTTCAGAAACAGAACCGATGCAGTTGCTAAATAGATGTTGCTCTATTGGCTCAAACATAGCTCTAGCCTCCTCTATAGACTGAGCACTTCCGCCGCCTACTTTTAAATAGCTTTCGATAAATGCTCCAAGCAAAAATCCCCAGGCTGTACCCTGATGGTATGCATGATCTCTCTTCTCTAGGCTACCCTGGTAAGTACCCTGATAGTTCTCATCCTCTGTATCAAGGGAACGAAGACCTACACCCACGTATAATCTATCCTTAAGGACTCTTACGATTGATTTTTCTTTTTCGATATCAAGCATTGTAAATGGAAGACTTACTGCAAATATCTGATTAGGTCTAAGTGTGGCATCCTTGAAATCCTCTCCGATTACATCGTAGAGATAGCCACCCTCCTCGTACCAGAATTCCTCGTTGAATGCTTCCTTAACCCACATAGCAAGCTGACTGCAGCCGCCTGCGTACGCAAGATAGTTTTCTGGCTTGTCATGGGTACGTCTTGCGATGCCTCTTGAGATTTCCTCCATAGTCATAAGTGCATTGTACCAAAGAGCATTAATCTCAACTGGCTTGCCATGTCTAGGAGTCACCACCTCATCGCCGATGCGCACATCCATCCATGTAACCTGATCAAGTCCCGAGCCGGCTGTCATCAACGCATCGTCATCCATGCCAATTGAAAACTGGGTGCCCTTTCGATAAGCAGCCATAATCTCCTGGAGGCTTGAATAAATATAATCCTCCACAAATTTCCAAGCCTCATCCGTATCTACGTATTTCAGATAATTGTACACTGCGTAAAAATACCACAGTGAAGCATCTGCTGTATTGTAAAGAGGCTCCTTGCCATTGTCTGGGAACATGTTAGGAACCAGTCCATTTTTAATGCATTTAGAAAATGAAAGTAAAATAGATTTGGCGTCCTCATATCGACCTGTTTCAAGGCAAAGACCGGTGAAGGCTATCATGGTGTCTCTACCCCAGTCTGTAAACCATGGATAACCTGCCATGATTGTCTTCTTGCCTGTAGACAATCTATCAACAATAAACTGGTCTGCTGCGACAGTAAGAATCTGCCCCAACTCTTCCTCATCAGAAAAGCCAGACTTTTCAATTAAGTCGGCCACTCGATTCTTAGCCTTTTCTATTTCTATAAATGCTGTATCTATCTCAACTTCTGGAATATCTGACCACTCGATTTTCTTTCTTCCTACCTGGTCACGGACATCAACTGTGCAGACAAAAGATGCCCTTGAAACTCCACCAGCATCAACTTCCATTACAAAATCATATGGCTTGAGATGGCAATCAAGTGCCTCCGCGTCATTATCAAGCTCAAACTGAAGCTCCATATTTTCATCGTAGATGTTGTTGCGCTTTACCATCTCGCAACCTGCGCTAACAAGTGATACTCTCACATTTTTATTGCTAACTGGAGAATAATAAAATCCTGTATTGCCTGTAGCCTCATCTCTAATCTCACCGAAGACACTATCTGGAAGCTCGTACTTAAGACTCTCCACAGTCATATGCTCACCGTGATCTCTATAGTTCATAAGAGGAGTGATAACCACACCTGCTGCAGGTCCATTATTCTCTAACGTATATGCGATAACACATTGATTCTTGCCCTGCACCAAAGCTATTGTCTTAGTAAGACGCATACCTCCTGCTTCGTATACAAAATTAACAGTGCCATCATAAGTAAAACTCTTAAGATGCATGTTGCCCTGATTAAATTCACTGGCGTATGGTCCCTTGTGCTGGGCAGTGGTCAAATCATAAATTCTGCTGCCGCATACAAGACGCTCATTTGTTTTGGAAAAAACCAAGAATCTCTCCACTGGAGGATGAATACTTGCGATGAGATAGCCCTGCTGTGTTCTCATGTGAGAACCGATAATACTGCTGCCTGCATAACTGCCTAGGCCGTTAGTCAAAAGCCACTCTCTATAGATATTATTTTTATAGTTGGTTAACTTATCAAAAACAAATTCGTATTTCATTATTTATTCTCCACTAATCACATCACAACTCAACTATTCATTATATATAAAAAAGCCTTTCTTGTGTAGACAAAAATGAGAGCCCCAACATATAGTGTTGGGGCATTGTTATTTAAATAACTTTATTCAACTGAATTAATAAGAGCAAATATCTCTTCTTTAATAGAAGCGTTTACTTTTAATGCATTCTCTCTTGAGTCCTGATTTGAATAGAAGTAGAACTTAATCTTTGGCTCTGTACCTGATGGTCTAATTGCAAACCATGAACCATTTTCAAGGAAAATACGAATTGCATTCTGAGGTGGAATATCCTCGTATCCATTAATATAATCGATTACCTTCTCAACCTTTGAGCCAGCAACCTCTGTAGGAATATTATCTCTAAACCACTTCATCATACGCTGAATTCTCTGAGCTCCTGGAATTCCTTCTAATATGATATTTGGCTCATCCTCTGCAAAGAATCCATATTTAGCATATATCTCCTGAAGTACATCCCAAAGAGTCTTGCCTTGCTTTCTATAATAAGCAGCTGCCTCTGCAACCATCATACCAGCTGAGATACCATCCTTATCTCTGATATCCTCGCAAATAGCATATCCTACTGACTCCTCATAGCCGAAGAGATATGTATAGCCATTATCGTGGAGATATGGAATCTTACCACATATATTTTTAAATCCTGTAAGTGTCTCAAACATTTCCACGCCATAGGCCTTGGCCATGATTGTAGAAAGTGTAGAGGTAACGATGGATTTGACCATAGCTCCCTTTGCAGGAAGTGTACCGGCGTCCTTGTGACCCTCAAGTACATAGTTAACAAGTAAGTATCCTGTCTGGTTGCCATTAAGAGGTACATAGTTACCCTGGCTATCGCGAATCTCAATAGCAAATCTATCTGCATCTGGGTCTGTAGCCATAAGAAGCTCTGCGCCAAACTTGCGACCATACTCCTCTGAAAGCTTGAATGCCTTAGGGTCCTCAGGATTAGGATAACCAACTGTAGTGAAATCAGGGTCTGGGTTCTCCTGCTCTGGTACTATAGTCCAGTTAGAAAAACCTCTGTCATTTAACATCTGTCTAAATGGAATAGAGCCACATCCATTAAGCGGTGTATAAACGAGAGGAATTGTAAGGTCTAGCTCATCTCCCTCATGGATAGCAAGTGATTCTATCTTATCAAGATACTCTCTATCAAACTCCTCACCAAGAACGATAATCTTGCCAGATTTTACTCCCTCTTCAAAATCAGATTTTTTAACACCTGACCAAATATCAACTGCCTTGATGCGCTCATACATTCCATCAGCTATCTCTGAAGACACCTGACATCCGTCGTCCCAATATGCCTTGTAGCCATTGTACTCCTTAGGGTTATGGCTTGCTGTAATATTGATACCTGATACAGTTCCAAGTCTTCTGATCATAAACGCAAGCTCTGGAGTAGGTCTAAGATCAGGGAAAACATATACCTTTATTCCATTTGCAGCAAAAATACCTGCTGCAAGCTGCGAGAATTCCTTAGAGAAATGTCTAGGATCGTGAGCGATAACTACACCCTTCTCCATAGCCTCTTTACCCTTTGATACGATAAAGTCAGCAACGCCCTGTGTAGCCTTGCCTACTGTAAAGAAATTCATACGATTGGTACCAGCCCCTACCTTACCGCGAAGACCAGCAGTACCAAATGACAAATCCTGATAGAAACGATCTTCCTTATCCTTTTCGTCATCTTTTATTGAAAGCAATTCCGCCTTGAGAGGGTCCGAATCCAAAAGATGTTCAAGCCACTCATTATATCTAGAATTGTAATCCATATTTTTCCTCCTATATAAATAGAAAAATTCAGGGCTCAATAAGTTGAAGCCCTGAATTAATATTATCATATATTGATTGTTTAAACTAGATTTAGTCTACACTGCATCTGTACTACCGAGGTATGTTGCATCTGTCTCGTACTCGTTGCCATATACATCATAGATTGTGTAGTAACCTAATGTAGTGTACTCATTAAGGTCAATTGATGAATATGAAAGCTCAAGCTCACTAGCTAAGAATGGCTCATCCATTGTTGTGTAATATGTATCACCTGCATCTGATAATACATAGAATACTAAGTCGATTTCATCATCAGAACGTAAATCATAGAGGTATGAGCCCTCTTCCTCAGTATCGAAATCGTATGTGGTGTAACCCTGGATTGTACCCTCTGGATGCTTGTCATCATAGTATACATAAAGCAATGCACCCTCGCCATTAATCGTACATGGAATGTATCCCATCTGCGACCATTCCTCTGACTCTGGATCTGAATAGTAATCTACACAGTAATATGATGCAATATTACCATTTACAAATGTCCATGCCTCTGGGTCTACAAGTGCAAGTCTTCCCTGGGAATCTGTCTGATATGTATAATCCTGACCAAGAATCAAGTACTCTCCATCGCTTTCTACAGCAACTGTAAGTGCTACATGATCGATAACCTCCCAATCAGAATCACTAAGCTCTACTGCGTAGTAATCATCAGTCTCTACCAATCCAATGCTGTTGCTACTTACACCGCCAGATGAAGAAACATGATCTGCGTAGGCAGTAGTATACCAATCTCCTCCATATGAGCTTACATAGCTCTGTCCCATAAGAGAAAGCTCAGCTGAAACAAATTTATCGTAGAAATCTGTGATCTCATTATCGTAGTTAAGCTCAACAAAGGCCTCACGTCCAATGTCATAAGCTTCCACTATTTCAAATGGACAATAAACCATAAGTCCGTGGCCGTATGCAAAATCACTCTCTGTGTATGCTACAGCATTAACAGCTGAATTAATAAGAGTTGATGCATTATCTGTATCATAAGCTGTAGCAAGAGCGATAAGGTCAACTGAATCTATGCCCTCAAATGAGCCGCAGTTACCTCTAGCTTTTGCGTAAGCTGCAAATCCACCATTCTCCACATTGTCTGCAATGTCACCTACATAATTAATATAGGCATCATAAACATCTGAGATGTAGTCAAGACGGATAACTGACATAGAACCAACCAATCCATCAGAACTAATATCAGACATATAATCCTGGACGATTTTCTCTGAGAAGGCCTGAGCATCACCATCGAGCATGCCCAGCCAGTCAGTATAGTAGATACCCTTGTTATTTACATAGCTCTCTGCACCTACCATGTATTTAGCATGGTCCTTAAGACATAATCCCATCTCAAGTGTACACATGTTACAAGCATCGAAAATTACAGCATCAAAATCAACGCCAGCCTTATCCAACTCGTCCCTAATTTCATAATCATAAATAAAATCTTCTGGATCGTTGCTAAGCTCATCCATACCAAAACCGATAGGAATTCCACCGCCGTGATCCCAAAGGATAAGTGAGTAGTTCTCTGCTGGGAAATTCTCCTTAGAGTATTTAATAAACTCTGATAAATCCCCTTCCTGAGTCATAGTAGTCTTACCAAGACTCTTCTCCTTATTAAGCTTACCATCTCTAATTGTAAAGATAGTAACTTCTCCATCGGGAATGTCTTTATTCTCCCATTCCTTAGCGCCGCCACACTGGAGTACCACGTTGCAGTTATCTGGAATATCTGCCTTAAGCATCTCCTTGATATCTCTTGAAGCAGCACCTCCATATGGGCCAGACTCTAAGTTACTTCCTACGATATAAATCATAAGAGTTCTAACAGCATCCTCTGCTGCTGTTGAATCTACTTCGTCCTCTACTATTTCGTCCTCTCTATCTCTCTTCTTATTAGAAGAACCGCCATTGGCCGCAAAAATACCACAAATAATAGCAGCTATAAGAGCCAATATACCGAGAATAATAGCTATTGTCTTTCCAGTGCTACTCTTTTGAGGAGCCTGTGGAGTTGCCTGAACAGGCTGCACAGGTCTAGGCTGCACCTGAACTGTAGGTTGTGGCTGTACCCTAGGCTGAGGTGTCACTGTAGGTTGTGGCTCTACTTTTGGCTGTACCTTAACCTCCGGCTGTGGTGCCACTGTAGGCTGTGGTGTCACCCTCGGCTGTACCTTAACCTCTGGCTGTGGTGCTACTGTAGGCTGTGGTGCCACTGTAGGCTGTGGTGTTACCTTTGGCTGTACCTTAACCTCTGGTTGTGGTGCCACTGTAGGCTGTGGTGCCACCCTCTGCTGTACCTTAACCTCTGGCTGTGGCTGCTGAACCGGGCGACTAACTGGTGTACCGCAGTTCTTGCAGAAGCTTGCGCCTTCATTAAGTTGTGCTCCGCATTTCTTACAAAACATTACTTTTCTCCAATCAATATCTTATGTCGTTTTATCACATGGTAGTAGTGTAATACTTATTCTTTTCTCTGTCAACACCTATAAAATAGATTTTTACATAAAAAAGCTAGTAGCCATTCAACTACTAGCCTTTGCTCTAATCACTAAGATCAACATCCATATTCACACTAAAAGTATATTCTGGATATTTTTCTTTTAATGCCTCTACTATCTTTCGATAAGTAGCATCCCTGTCTGGGGAATCAAATGTAATTACAACGTCAAAACTCAATAGCTTTTGATTAGGATCATAGTAGAATCCATGAATCTGCTTTACATAATCAAAGGTTTTAACATATTTGGCTATTTCCTTTTGAAGCATGTCAGCCTCAGAATCCTTTTTATTTTTGCTGTAGATTCCAATGCCCTCCAAGGTAACTCCCGTCTCCTTGAATACATCATATGCTATCTGACGCTGTAGCTGGTCTAATCTAGTCATGGTCATATCCTCATCTACCTCGATGTGGATAGAGCCCACATATCTATCTGGACCATAATTGTGAAGACTCAAATCGTAAGCGCCTGACACCTCATCAAAGGAAACCACTATTCTCTTAACCTGATGAGAAAGCTCTATCTCAACACGCTCACCAAGAATATGGGAAATAGTCTCAGAAATCATATCGTATCCAGCCTTGATGATAACAATGGAAATGATAGCACCAAGATACGCCTCCAGGCTCACGCCAAACTGAATAAATATAATAGCTGCTACCAAAGTGGAAGTAGAGATAACAGCATCAAGCTTGGCATCCTCACCTGAAGCTACTAGGGACTCAGACTTAACTGACTCTCCCACCTTTTTTACGTAGGTTCCAAGAATAATTTTTACAAAAACTGCTACTGCCACGATAAGAAGTGTCACAGTAGTGTATTTTGGCAACTGTGGGTTCATTATTTTTTTAATAGACTCCACAAGGGAAGTAATACCAGCGTAGCAAATGATGATTGCAATAACTGCTGTACTGATATACTCAACTCTTCCGTGTCCAAGTGGATGCTTTCTATCTGGCGCCTTGTTGGCAAGCTTGGTACCAACAATGGTAATAACCGAAGAAAGGGCATCACTTAAGTTGTTGACCGCATCTAAAACGATGGCGATTGAGCCAGATAACAGCCCTATAAATGCCTTAAAAGCTGCCAACAAACAGTTGGCAGCTATTCCTATAATACTTGTTTGAATGATTTTTTTATTTCTGTCCATTAGCTTATTTCAATCCTTTAACAAAGGTATTTAACTTCTCTTTTGACTTCTTGCTAAGCTTTTCCATCTTTTTCAGAACAGCGTATTCGCTAGTTCCCTGGCTAGCAATAAGGAAATCAACCTCTCCTGCTCCCTTAGAAGGAATGGTATCCTGAAGAAGCTCGAATGGCGATACATCAAGTGCATCACAAATAGTCATAATCTTGTCAGCAGTAGGATTGGTCTTCTTGCGCTTCCAATCGCTGACTGTACTTTGGGCAATACCTGTTGCATTAGAAAACTGCAACTGATTCATCCCCTTGTCTTCCATGATTTTAAAAATTCTCTCACTAATTATCATACTACACCCCCCATACTTAATCTGTATATACGATAATTATTATAATCCTTTATGCATCATCCGACAAGAAATAGTCAATTAATTTTCTCTTATTGGGCTAAATGTCAAAATATTTATTCTTCTTCTGTCTCTTCAAAGAACTCATCTACATTGTAAAGCTCACCCTCAACCTTTTCTGTGTAGATGTGTCCATCAAGGTGATCTATCTCATGAAGAAGGGCTCTTGCCATAAGCTCCTCACCCTCAACGATGATTTCTTCCATGTTTTCATTTAAGGCCTTAACCTTAGCGTAGTTAGGACGTGTAACAATACCTGTCTTACCAGGAACTGAAAGACATCCCTCGCTTCCTGTCTGCTCACCTGATGTCTCAAGTACCTCTGGATTAATGAGGGTAACAGGGCCCTCACCTATATCGATTACACAGATACGACGAAGCACGCCAACCTGAGGAGCTGCAAGTCCAACTCCATCTGCATCGTACATTGTGTCATACATATCTTCAATTAAAGTCTTAAGTCTAGGTGTTAAAATCTTAACCGGCTTGCAAACCTTAAGAAGAACATCGTCCTTACCATATTCCCTAATTTCTAATAATGCCATTTTATTTCCTTTCTAATGCCACCACTATAATGTATTAATCGGATCAAAATCGAACCATGTGGTGGTGTTTCTATATTGTTTTTGCTCTAATAAAAATGAGTCAATGCTATCTTTAATCTTAACTAGTCTATCATAATCCTGGTCTTTTACATAGATAACTCTTCTAAAAACATCTTTGAGTTTGCCTATGTAGGCATCCTGTGGTCCCATAATTATAACCTGAGGGTCCACTTTTCTAATGAGATTGGCCAAAATATCTGCCTGAGAGGCTGCATCCCTCTCGCTCTCACTGCTAACCTGAATTCCCAAAATGTGAGAACATGGCGGATAACCAAGAAGTCCTCTATATGCTATCTCCTGCTCATAGAATCCATTATAGTCCTGAGCTGCAGAGGTAACCACCGCGTAGTTTTCCGGTTGATATGTCTGGATGATAGCAACTCCAGGCTCACTTCCACGCCCTGCTCTACCCACTGCCTGAGTGAGAAGCTGGAATGTACGCTCTCCGCTGTGGTAATCCGATTCATTGAGGGAAATGTCGGCGGCCACAATACCTACCAAGGTAACATTGGCAAAATCATGTCCCTTTACAATCATCTGTGTGCCTATAAGCACATCAGCCTCATGGGCTGCAAAAGCAGATAATATCTCCTCGTGTCCATCCTTGCCTTTTGTGGTATCCGCATCCATTCTAAGTACTCTAGCACTAGGAAATGTTTCTTTAACCATCTCCTCTAAGCGCTGGGTCCCCGCCTTGAAACTGCCGATGTACTTGCTGCCACAGCTAGGGCAAGTTTTGGTAGCTCTAGTAGTGAATCCGCAGTAATGGCACTTCATGGTGCCGTCCTTGTGAAGATGAAGGGCCACATCGCAGTGTGGACACTTCAGCACCTTACCACAGGCTCTGCAGGAAACAAAGCCCATAAGTCCTCTTCTATTTAAGAAAAGCATAATCTGCTGCTTTTTGTTAAGTCTGTCTGCCATAAGCTCTAGCAGACGATGGCTAAGCATTGAGCGATTGCCTCTTTTTAACTCTTCTCGCAGGTCAACAATCTCAACAGCAGCCATATCCTGGCCCTTGGCACGGTTGTTTAATGTGATAAGCTCATATTCACCTGACTGAGCCCTGCTATATGCCTCAAGGCTAGGTGTAGCAGACCCCAGAATAACTGTAGCTCCCGAAAGATGAGCTCTATATACAGCTGTCTCTCTAGCGTGATATCTCGGAATCACCTCAGACTTGTAGCTAGGTTCATGCTCCTCGTCAATGATTATAAGCCCTAAATTTGCAAAAGGTGTGAAAAGTGCCGAACGAGGTCCCACCATTATACTGATGTCACCTGACTTTGCCCTCTCAAACTGGTCAAAGCGCTCTCCTGGAGACATGCGACTATTAAGAATGCTGACCCTATCCCCGAATCGGCTATAAAATCTCATAACAGTCTGGTATGTAAGGGCAATCTCTGGAATCAACACGATAACCTGCTGTCCCATATTAATAACATGCTCCATCACATCCATATAGACCTCAGTCTTGCCTGAACCTGTGACACCATGGATAAGATATGTCTTGCGGCGGCCTGTATCAATATCTGCCTTTATCCGCTCTGCTGCAGCCTCCTGCTCATCATTTAACACAATGTGCTTTGCTTGGGATTTGTGCATGTGAGGGTTTCTAAAAGTACGTACTGACTCGACCCTTATGATTCCCTTTTTCTCCAAATCTCGGATGTTGCCAGATGGTACCTGCAGCTTTTTAGTGGCAAGCTCCCAATCAAGCACATCCACATCTAAAAGCTCCTTCAGCAGACGTTCCTTGCCTACTGCATGATTTTTCTTAGTTAGAAGCTCTGTCAACTCGATTTTAGCCTGCTCCAAAGAAATATTAAGACTAATCTCTTTTTTTAATTTTTCGTTTTCCTTTTTCTTGATAGGAATAACAGTTTTAAGAGCCTGGTTCATAGTGGAACCGTAATTGCGTTTTAAAAATGCAGCCAAAGAAATAAGCTGTGACTCAATCGCAATGCTGTCTCTCATAACACGTGCTATAGGTTTTAGTTTTGTAACATCAAACTCTGGCTTGTCGTGTAGCCCAACCACATATCCTGTAATTGCACGATTCCCCTGTCCAAAAGGGATAACCACCTGCACGCCTTCTGCGACTTGATTCTCCAGCTCATCAGGCACTATATATTCAAATGTCTTATCCAATCTCTCATGAGATATATCAATGATAATATCTGCGTATTTCATGAAAAATATTTTAGCATAAAGTCTTTTAATTTGAAATCAAACTCGCTATAATAAAGTGATTTATAATTAGCTTTCTATGAAGGGAGAATCCTATGCGTCATCTAATGAGCCCTCTGGATTTCACCAGAGAGGAACTAGAGCAGCTTATGGACTTGGCAGATGATATTAAGAATCATCCGGACAAATACTCCGAAAAATGCCACGGCAAAAAGCTTGCCACTTGTTTCTACGAGCCTAGTACTCGTACCCGTTTATCTTTCGAGGCTGCCATGCTTAATCTTGGTGGTTCTGTCCTTGGTTTTTCTTCAGCTGATTCATCTTCAGCAGCCAAAGGCGAAAGTGTTTCCGATACTATTCGTGTTATTTCTTCTTACGCAGATATCTGCGCTATGCGTCATCCAAAAGAAGGCGCTCCTTTAGTCGCTTCTCAGCGATCTTTAATTCCAGTTATTAATGCAGGTGATGGTGGTCACCAACATCCAACTCAAACACTCACTGATTTATTTACCATTCGTTCATTGCGTGGTGAAATCAAAGACCTTACTATTGGACTTTGTGGTGATTTGAAATTTGGTCGTACAGTTCACTCTCTTATCAATGCACTTGTACGCTACCCTGGAATTAAATTTGTCCTTATTTCTCCCGAGGAGCTTCGAGTTCCTGAGTACATTCGAGAGGATGTTCTTGAGAAAAATGGATATGAGTACAAAGAAGTTGATACTCTTGATGATGTCATGGGTGAGCTTGATATCCTCTACATGACACGAGTTCAGAGAGAGCGTTTCTTCAACGAAGAGGATTACATCCGTTTGAAGGACTTCTTCATTCTCACACCAGAGAAAATGAACTTAGCTAAAAAAGACATGATGGTTCTTCATCCACTTCCTCGTGTAAATGAAATTGCAGTTGATGTTGACGATGACCCACGTGCAATGTACTTTACACAGGCTAAATACGGTGTCTTTATCAGAATGGCTCTCATATTGACACTGCTTGAAATTCCATGCTAATTCTTTAGTATCGTCTGGCATTTATGCTAGGCAAATAGTTCGAAAGGAGAACAACCTATGCTAAACATAAGCGGAATCCATCAGGGATTTGTTCTTGACCATATTAAGGCTGGCGAATCCATGACAATATACAACGACTTACATCTTGCAAATCTTGGCTGTGACTGTACAGTTGCCATGATTATGAATGCTAAGTCCAACAAAATGGGAAGAAAGGACATCATCAAAATCGAATGTCCGATTGAGCGAGTTGATTTAGATATTCTCGGTTTTATCGACCACAATATCACTTGCAATATCATTAAAGATGACGCAATCGTAGAGAAGAGACAGCTTTCCCTTCCAAAAGAGATAAAAAATGTAATCTCTTGCAAGAATCCACGTTGCATCAGCACTGTGGAGCAAGAGCTTGATCAGATTTTCATTCTCACAGACCCTGAGAATGAAGTATATCGTTGCAAGTATTGCGAAGAGAAATACACAGGAACTAAATAAAATAACATTTATCTAATTAAAATGTACGATAGGCATCTTTAAAGCATAGCTTTAAGATGCTTATTTTATTTGTTTAAAAAACTTCATTCACTTTCAATCTGCTGTTTACATGATATCTGCTCGGGATTCCGGTCAAGGGCAAGCCTTCGGAGCTTCGCTCCCTTGACTCCTCATCCCGTCGCAGATATAAGATAAACAAGCAGATTTGAAAGTGGGGCTATGGCTTGCCACAAGCTCAGTTTACCACCCGGAAGGTGAATTCTCTTATCGGCAGTGGTAAAACTATTATCCTGCCTGGTCACTAGACAATTAATAAGTATTAGATTGTTTAAAAAGTCCAAATCTAATACTTTGACCAAATTTTTGACATCTGCAAATGCACTAAAAAGTATTAAGTGCTCGATTATAGGCAAATCTAATACTCACCGCTTCATCAATCTATGAAATATATGGTTCTCAAATAAAAATATCGCGATACACTACTGCCTATATTTAAAATCACATTCTAGACAGTACCCTTTCTTATAACCACTACTGCTTATTTTTTAAATCTCATTCTAGGCAGTACCTTTTCTATAAAATACTACTGCCTATATTTAAAATCACATTCCAGGCAGTACCTTTTTCTATAAGCCACTACTGCCTACTTTTTAAATCTCATTCTAGGCAGTATCTTTTCTTACAATCACTACTGCCTATTTTTTAAATCACATTTCAGGCAGTACCTTTTCTATAAACTACTACTGCTTATATTAAAAATCATATTCTAGGCAGTACTTTGTACTTGTGGCAAGGCCACAGTCCCACTTTCAAGCCCGCTTGTTTATCCTGTATCCGCGATGGTATGAGGAGTCAAGGGAGCGCAGCTCCGAAGGCTTGCCCTTGACCCGAAGTCCAAGCGGATATCATGTAAACAGCAGGTTGAAAGAAATAAAAAAGGATTCCCAAAAGCTATGCTTTTAAGAATCCTATAAATTATTCAAAGTAGATTAATCCTCTTTATCTTTAATTATTATCTACGTTACTGCTAATCTCTTGTCTCCATCACGATGAGGTAGCCCTCGCCTTCGAAGAATATTTTTCCTTCATCTGCGACGACTTCGTTACTGACGGTCAGTGTGTTGAAGCCCTCAATTGTGGCGTTCTTTAATGGATATTTGAAGCCCTCCATTGTGACGCCTGTGGCTTTGCCCATGTATGGGAAAATAGATACGTATGAACCTGGCTGTTTATCAACCAAGTGAACCGTATTTGGCTTTATCACATAGATACTATTATGAGAATCCTTCATAACAACAAAGTGATTATTCTTAATCCCCATGGCTACAAGTGCGATATTTCCAAGAACGTGATCAAGACGTGTTCCTGTGCCCCCAAGGATAAATATCGGCTCATCTGATGCCGCCATATCCATAGCAATCACAAGAGCGGCTTCCACATCAGTGTCATCCTTTACAGGATTAAGCCTCTTTACTTTGACACCCCTGGCAATGGCTCGTTCAACTGCGCCCTCGCCTGCGGAATCAAAATCGCCAATCAGAAGATTCGGAATCACTTCAAGCTTCTCACAAGCCTCATAACCCTTGTCGCATGCAATGATGTACATTCTATCCCGCTCACGCTGGCTTAAAAAATCCTGTAAAAAATCAAGTTCAATTGTCCCACCAGCAACTATTACATATCGCATCAAATCATTCTCCAAAAGCAATATCTATCCCATTTCATCCAGGATGTTATTCTCTAACAATCTGCAGCTATTCCATCTTCTCCAAAAGGGCTTCTGTGTTTGACTTAATATCACCATTAAACACAGCGGAACCAGCAACGATGATATTGGCTCCTGCCTCTAATACATCCTCGATAGTGTCCATATTTATACCACCATCTACCTCGATGTCAATCTTAAGCTTCTTCTGACGAGCAAGTACTGAAAGCTCTCTAACTTTATCTAAAGTATATGGAATCAAACTCTGACCGCCAAAACCTGGATTAACAGTCATCACAAGAACCATATCTACCTTTTCAAGAACATGTGTAATCTCTGAAATAGGAGTAGCTGGATTAATAGCAACTCCAGCCATCACTCCACAGCTTTTAATTAAATCAATTGTAGCATCTAGATGCTTGCATGCTTCTGCATGAACTGTGATAATATCTGCCCCAGCCTCGGCAAATTCCTTAACATAGTTTTCTGGGTTGACAATCATAAGATGCACATCAAAAAGTCTGTCAGTGTATTTACGAATAGTTCTAAGTACTGGAAGTCCAAAGCTGATGCTTGGGACAAATACTCCATCCATTACATCAAAGTGAACATATTGAGCTCCCGCCTGATCAATAATCTCAAGCTGCTCCTTAAGTATTCCAAAATCTGCCGATAAAATTGATGGCGCCAAACATTTTTCCATATGATTCTCTCCTAATAATTTGGAATTACCCCTACTATTCTCCTCATAATTATAACATCTTACAGGCCTATACTTAAACAAATCCCTGTAAGTAATTATCTATATTTTGAATTCTGCTGCTGTACCATTTCAGAATATATCTGTAAATAATTCTCATAACGGCTAGCGGCTATCTCACCTTTCTCCACAGCCTCTTTTACGCCGCAGCCCGGCTCCTTATAGTGAACACAACCGCCAAATCGACAGTGCTGCTCTGGCTCAATAAACTCTGGAAACAATGAATAAAGCTCTACCGGATCACACTTAGGTACAAATAATGATGAAAAGCCTGGTGTGTCCATGATGTAGGTGTCATCTCCAAGATATAAAAGCTCTGAATGTCTAGTGGTGTGCTTGCCTCGACCAATTTTGGCAGACACCTCGCCAGTCTCCATAGAATGGCCCTCAGTGAGAAGATTAACTATAGAGCTCTTTCCAACGCCTGATGGTCCAGCAACGGTAGATGTCTTTCCTTTGAGAACCTCTTTTATTTTATCGATTCCCTCTTCATTTTTCGCAGAGGTGAAAATCACCTTATAGCCAGCTCGCTCATAGGTATCACGAATCTGCTTTTGAAAATCATCATCAACCAAATCGTCCTTATTAAAGCAAATCACTACAGGTACATCCTGCTCTTCCATCATACATAAAAATCTATCAAGAAGATTGAGATTTGGTTCAGGATTCTTAGTCGCAAAAATGAGCAATGCTTGATCCACATTAGCCACCGCAGGTCTAATAAGCTCAGACTTGCGTGGACCAATGCTAATAACATTGCCCGTCTTCTCCTCCTCAGAGATGATGTCTATCTCAACATCATCTCCTACTAGAGGCTTAATCTTATCTTTTCTAAATGCGCCCTTGGCTTTGCATTCGTATACACCAGAATCCACTACATAAACATAGTAGAAACCAGCGATACCTTTAATAATTTTACCCTGCATTAATTTGGTGTTCCTGATATGGTTTGTGTTGATGTTTCCTTCTTATCATCAAGAGTGATTGTATTACCATCTTCTGTAGTAAAGGTAGGTGTATAAGTCAGAGTAATTGTAAGCTCTGAACGTGTTACGTCAGAAATATTGATTGCACCATTCTTTGGAATAGTACCTGATTTATTAAGCTCAACTATTGAGTATGTACACTCTCCATCGTATGGATTAGCAATACTATAGCTGTATGTAGTCTCCTTCTTACCCTTGCTGATTACAAGTGTAATCTTTGAATGAGCCTCAACACTCTCACCAGCTTCAATAGACTGGCTGATAACACGGCCCTCTGCCACATCATCTGAGTACTCCTGAGAAGTGCTTGTAACCACAATACCGATAGTTGTAAGCTGCTCTGTAGCCTCAGCCTGTGTCAATCCAACTACACTAGGAACTGTAACTTCCTCTCCATCGGTAGTCTCCTCTGGCTGTGTCTGTGCTGGCTGAGATGAACCACCTGACTCTCCTGACTCACCAGAATCTCCTGATGACTCCTGTCCAGCAACTGTAAGTCTAAGTGTATCCTTAAGTGAGAACTCATCGCCCTCTTTTGTAGACTGTTCAAGGACTGTGCCGTCTTCCTCTGAGCTTGATTCGTAGATGACCTTGATATTGTCCTCGTCAAGACCAAGCTCTGCAAGCTTACCAACAGCCTCCTCATACTGAGTTCCCTCGACATTAATCATTGTTACCTTTTTAGCTCCAAAATTAAATAAACCAAAAACGTTGCCGAGAATTGCAACTAATATAGCTACAATGGCGATACCTGCAATAATACCAGAGATGGTAAGAATCTTGTCCATCTTAGACTCGTCCTCTTCCTCATCATCGTAGTACTCATCATCGTCATAGTACTCGTCATCGTCATAGTACTCTTCATCATCATCGTACTCATCATTGAATGTAAGGGCCTCAGCTGCCTTCTTAGCGATAGTCTCCTCAGGCTCTAAATTAACCTTTGACATAACCTGAGTCTTGCCAAGCTCTGAGGACTCCATGATAGTAACGAAATTCTCATCAGGGCTAACAAGTGCCTTCTTTAAATCCATAAGAAGATCAGAGATAGTATTGTAACGTCTATCTGGGCTCTTCATTGTTGCCTTCATAATGATTCTCTCAAGAGAAATAGGTAGGTCTGGAGCGTAAGCTGAAGGTGCAACCATCTCCTCCTGAAGATGCTGAATAGCGATTGCTACAGTATTGTCTCCGTCAAATGGAACACGGCCTGTAACCATCTCATACATAACGATACCAAGAGAATATATATCACTCTTGCCATCTACAAAACCATTTCTAGCCTGCTCTGGTGATGAATAATGAACAGAACCCATCACATCAGCATGGATAGTATTAGAGCTTGCAGCTCTAGCAATACCAAAGTCTGTAACCTTAACCTTACCTTCTGTAGAAATAATGATATTCTGTGGCTTGATATCACGGTGAATAATGCCCTTCTGATGAGCTGCCTCGATACCACGGCCAACCTGAATCGCAATAGAGATAGCCTCCTTGAAATTAAGCTGTCCCTTCTTCTCGATATATGTCTTTAAAGTAATACCCTCGACGTATTCCATAACAATGAAATACATGCCGTTTTCAGAACCTACATCGTAAATGTTGACGATGTTTGGATGCTCTAAACCTGCAGCTGACTGAGCCTCAGTCCTAAACTTTGCTACGAAAGTAGCATCCTCTGAAAACTCCTGCTTTAATATCTTAATAGCTACTTCTCTTCCGAGAATGTGATCCTTGGCACGATAGACATCAGACATACCGCCTGATCCAACTCTATCTATTACCTCATATCTGTCTGCTATAAAAACGCCTTGTGTAATCATGTATTCTCCTTTTTGTAAGATTATTCAACAATAATAACTGAGATATTATCCTTGCCACCGTAGCTGTTTGCCAGTTCTACCAAACGAGTAGCACGGTCTTCAATACTGTCCGCTGATTTGAGTATTGAAAGAATCTCTTTGTCTGAAACCATATTTGTAAGACCGTCTGAACACAGTAAAATATGCTCACGGCCCTTAAGAGCAACATCAAAATAATCTGCAGCAATAGCGCTCTCAGCACCAACTGCTCTTGTAATCATATTTTTACGCTTGTCAGTGCGAGCATCATCTTCATCAAGCTCACCTGTGCGAACCAGCTCTGCAACAACCGAGTGGTCCTTGGTCACTTGCAATACCTTGGATGAGTTGGCAACATACAGTCTGCTGTCACCTACATTTGCCACGAATAAGTGACCATCTATAATGGTGGCCATAACAAGTGTAGTGCCCATACCTGCCTTGCCAGGGTCTGATTTAGACTCAGCGTAAATCAGATTGTTAGCCGTCTGAATTGCCTCTTCAAGAATTCTAACAGGCTCTGTCTCTTTTGACTTCTTTATGCAATTAATAATTGTCTCGACGCATTTTGCAGAAGCATAATCGCCTGCCAGTTCTCCGCCCATACCATCGGCAACCAAATATAAATTAGGTAACTTGCCAACAGCTGTGTCTGAATAAAAGATGGCATCCTGATTAACCTTACGCTTAATACCTACATCAGTTTTTGCACAACTTATCATTAAATAGTCCCTTTCGAAGCATCCATTTTGCGCTTTCTCAACTGTCCACAGGCCCCGTCAATATCCCGGCCCATTTCCCTTCTAATAGTAGCATTATTGACATATTTTTCAATCTTTTTTTGGAACGCATAGGCTCTGTCCATGCTAGGACTAACGAAATCTCGTTCCTTGATTGGGTTGACTGGAATCAGATTAACATGGCAATTAAGATGGCCAATTAACTCTCCTAATTCCTTTGCGTCTTCATCACGATCATTGACGCCACCCACAAGTGAATATTCAAATGTGATGCGCCTTCCAGTCTTCTCAAAGTAATACTGACATGCATCTATAAGCTCGTGGATATCGTATTTGTTAGCGATAGGCATAAGCTCAGCTCTCTTAGCCTGATTAGGTGCATGGAGAGAAATTGCAAGAGTGATTGTTAAATCCTCCTCTGCCAACTGTTTGATTTTAGGAACAATGCCACAAGTGGACACTGTGATATTTCGCTGAGAAATGTTCAGTCCATTCTCATCAGATAATAGTCTAACAAATTTTACTATATTATCATAGTTGTCCATAGGCTCGCCTGTGCCCATGACAACAACATTAGAAACTCTCTCACCGGTATCTCTTTGGATAGCATATATCTGGCCAAGCATCTCTGAAGGTGTCAGATTTCTCACCCAACCATCCAAAGTAGATGCGCAAAAGCGACAGCCCATTTTACATCCCACCTGAGATGAAATGCACACAGAATTGCCGTGCTTGTAGCTCATCCACACACTCTCTACCATCTCGCCATCGTATAATCTAAATAGATATTTTCTAGTGGCATCGATTTTAGAAATCTGCAAATCTATCTGCTCAAGATTATTATAATTGCATTTAGCCAGTAGCTTTTCCTTAAGGGACTTTGGAATGTTTTTCATCTCATCATAGTCTAATGCCAGATGTTGATGCATCCATTCATAGAGCTGCTTTGCTCTAAACTTTGGCTCACCTAAATCCCCTGTAACATAATCTGTAAGCTCTATTAAATTAAAGGATCTAATATCAACTAATTCTTTTTCATTACACATATAAAAAATCCATCATGTTCTCTGTCAGGTAAAAGCTGAGTCATCTTTTCCATCTTAAAATCCTTATGTGATGATAAGAAGTGCTCTACCTGATTTTCATTTTCATCTTTATTGATGGTGCATGTGCTATAGCACAATACTCCACCATCCTTAACATACTCACAAACAGTATCAAGTATCTGTCCCTGGAGAGCAACAAGCTCGGCAAGGGTATCTTCTGTCTGATTGTATTTTATATCTGGCTTTTTTCTAATAATTCCTAATCCAGAACAAGGTAAATCCGCAATTACAATATCGTATTTGCGAACTGCATCTTCATCAAGAACAGTGGCATCCCATTTGACTGCAGTCACATTAGTAGCACCTGTTCTATTAATATTTTCCTGAATAAGTGAGACCTTGGCGTCTGTTAAATCTCTGGCAACAACCAGTCCATCACTTGCCAATTCTCCACAGTGGAGAGCCTTGCCTCCAGGAGCAGAGCATACATCAATAATATGGTCTGTAGCCTTAATACCTGCAAGCTTTGGCACTAGCTGCGAAGAATAATCCTGAACGTAAAACAGACCATTTTTAAATGCATCTAGGGATGCCAATGAATCGTAGCCTGATATATACAAAGCGCTGTCAAGTGAATCGCATATACGAACATTAACTCCAGATTCCTCTAAGTTCTTTACTAAATCTTCTCTATTAATTTTAGATGTATTAACTCTTACGCAAAGATCCTGTGGCTCCAAAAAGCCAGCCATAATGGCCTCGGCCTCATCTGCCCCGTAGTCTTTTGTCCATTTATCTACTAGCCACTGAGGTATTGAGTATTTGACGCCTAGCTCTTTAAATTCTATTTTTTCTTTATTTCTAGAAATATTTCTAAGAACACCATTTACAAATCCAGAAAGACCTGCAAATCCTCTCTTTTTTGCCAGCTTAACATACTCATTGCAAGTGGCAGAATCAGGAACTGCGTCCATATAGAATATCTCATAAACTCCCATTCGCATAATGGTACGAATGAGAGGTTTCATCTTTTTTGCTTTTGTTTTAGAAAAACTGTCGATAATGTAATCCAGCTGGATTTTCCTCTCAACAGTGCCATTTACTAGGCGATTGATAAAGGCCCTCTCGTTTTTATCCAGATAGGAATATTTATCAAGGACAGCCTTTAGGTAAATATGCGAAAACTGACCATGCTCCAATATTTCAATCAAAGTCTCAAGGGCGATTTCTCTATTGCTAATTCCTGCCATTTAATAACCTCGTTTACTTCATAACTCTGGATTAACATCCAAAGTAATAGCTATTATTCTCTATTTGAAGAGAATGTTGCTCCCGCTTCAAGTGCATTACCTCTAAGGAAATCACCTGCATTCATACGCTTCTTGCCCTCAAGCTGAAGCTCATTTATCTCAAGAGCCTGCTTGCCACATGCTACCGTAAATACGTTTTTATCTACAGAAATAATAGTACCTGGAGCACCAGTCTTATCTACCACTGTGGCCTTCCAGATTTTCACCTGCTTGCCATTTAAAAATGTAAATGCTGATGGCCATGGATTGAGGCCTCTAATAAGGCGCTCTATCTCTTCCGCTGGCTTGCTCCAGTCAATATTTCCCATTTCCTTTTTAATCATGCCAACGTGTGTGGCCTGTGATTCATCCTGAGGAACAGGAGTAATCTCACCTCTTTCAAGAGCCTCGATAGTTTTAACTGCAAGCTTGCCACCATCAAGTGCCAATTTATCAAATAAGCTGCCGCCTGTCTCATCAGCTGCAAGCTCTACCTCTGATTTAAGGAGCATATCTCCATCATCAAGTCCTGGACCCATAAGCATAGTTGTATTACCAGATACTCTCTCTCCATTTATAACTGCCCACTGAATTGGAGCGGCACCGCGATACTTAGGAAGAAGCGAGCCATGGACATTTACACATCCAAGACGTGGCATATCAAGAATTACCTTTGGTAAAATCTGGCCAAATGCAGCTACAACAAACACATCCGCCTCATATTGCTTCAGATATTCCACTGATTCCTCAGCTCTGATTTTAACTGGCTGATATACGGGAATATCATGTTCCACAGCAAACTCCTTGACCGGAGTAGGCTGAAGCTTGCCGCTACGTCCCTTTGGCTTGTCTGGCTGACTAACTACAAGTATTACCTCATGACCAGCCTCATATATTGCCTTTAATGTCTCCACCGCAAAATCCGGTGTACCCATGAAAACTACTTTCATCTATATCGAGTCCTTTCAAAAAGCCTACTATAAATTACACTGTAAAACTCCATCAGTGCAAAAAGCAAAAAAATAAACGTCCTAAACAGACACAATAAGTGTACCATTTTAGGACGTTTTTGTACAATCTGCCAGCTTTTTAGACAGCTGCTGCCCCTAAAACAGGCATCAACTATTATTCCACAACCACTGTAAAATCAACTATAGATGCAACAATAGGTACTATTGCTAATCTCTTATTCATAAAATTACCTCCGACAAAATTAAAGTGCTGAGATTCAAAGAAGACATTCTAACTCCTTTAGCCACATAGCTGCGCTGGCATCTGATGGCATTCTAAGGTCTCCCCTTGGCGATACTGCAACCGAGCCCACCTTAGGGCCATCTGGAAGACAGCTTCTCTTAAAGTGTTGTGCAAAAAATCTCTTACAAAAAATCTTTTCCCATTTTAATATTTCTTCATCCGAATACTGATTCGTAAATGCGATTTTTGCCAAACGATATATCTTAGCGGGACTCTGCTGAAGTCTAAGCATATGGTAAATGAAGAAATCATGCAGTTCGTATGGTCCCACCAAATCTTCTGTTTTCTGGGATATTTCTCCTTTGGTTGGAGGTAATAGTTCTGGAGACACAGGTGTATCCAACACATCATAGAGAGTTTTACTTAAAACATCTTTTTCACAAGTATCTGCATAATATTGAACTAAATATCTAACTAGAGTCTTTGGAATGGAAACATTTACAGCATACATAGACATATGGTCACCATTATATGTGGCCCATCCAAGTGCAAGCTCCGACAAATCACCTGTACCAATTACAATGCCATTTTCTTTATTAGCTATATCCATCAAAATCTGAGTTCGCTCTCTTGCCTGACTATTTTCATAAGTTACATCGTGATTATTTTGATCCTGATCTATATCTTTAAAATGCTGCTCTACCGCATTTACGATACTAACGTCCTTAAATGTAGCTCCAATCTCTTTTATTAATCTGACTGCGTTGTCATAGGTTCTGTCTGTGGTTCCAAACCCAGGCATAGTCACAGCAACTGTTCCTTTTCTATCGAGACCTAAATAGTCAAAAGCTTTTGCAGTAACAAGTAGCGCAAGTGTAGAATCAAGTCCGCCAGAAATACCTATTACTGCTGTCTTACATCCTATATGCTCTAATCTCTTTTTTAGACCCATTGCCTGAATAGTAAGAATTTCATTGCTTCGCAATTCACGCTCCGCTACCAGTGAAGGAACAAATGGCTTCGGTTCTATGATTCGTGTCAAATTCGTCTCAATTATTTCTAGATTGAAATTCGTATATACGTATCTATTTTCATTATTCTGCGAAGTCTGATAAGTCGTCATTTTCCTCCGCTCCGCTTCCAGATACTTAGTATCAATTTCTGAAACAGTCATTTCTTCCCCAAAAAGCTTTGATTCCGAAAGGATTTTACCATTTTCAGATATGATATTATGTCCGGAATAGACTACATCCTGAGTAGATTCACTAGGACCTGCTGATGTATATATATATCCACACACAAGCCGCGCCGACTGGCTATTAACGAGATTTCTTCTATATCTGGCCTTTCCTATAATCTGATCAGAAGCAGATAAATTTACAATTACATTTGCCCCTTCTAAACAATGATTAACACTAGGTGGATTTGGCACCCACAAATCCTCGCATAGCTCTACTGCGATTCTAAGAGATGGCATATCCTCACAAGTGAAAATTTGATTTGTTCGAAAAGGTATTTCTTCCCCATCTATTACTATTGTGGTTTGAATATCTTTTCCTGACATAAAATGCCTTGCTTCATAAAATTCACTGTAGTTAGGCAAATATATCTTAGGCACTATTCCCTGTATTTTCCCCCTAGAGATTGCTGCTGCAACATTGTAAAGCTTTCCATTAAAATCTAATGGCAAGCCCACAAATATTATTCCATCAATATTCCTACTATAATTTTTTATAGTCTTTAAGCCACATTTTGCTGCTTCAAGCAAAGCATCCTGCAAAAACAAATCCTGACAAGTATAACCTGTAATGCTAAGTTCTGGAAACACCATTACCTTAGCATCCTTTTGAGCTGCCTCTTGTATTCTCTTCACTATTTCCTGGCAGTTATAATCCACGTCAGCAACTTTAACATTAGGAGTTATTGCTGCCACTTTTACGAAACCGTCTTTCAATTCTATTTCTCCTTTTTAATAACTTTTTAGCAAACAAAAAAGCAGACAATGAGTCCCTTTTAGACTTCATTGTCTGCTTGCTATTATATTATCACTATCTAGCAGCAAATTACAATAAAACAACTTCTCTTATGCATGTAAATAAACTGGTTTCATCTGCTCATTTGGAGTATTGATTTTTACATCCTCTCTAACTGGTTCAAAAAATCTTTCATACCAAATTAAGAATACATATACGCACCAAATATATCTCCAGTAATCTCCCTTATCAGACACATGCTTTTCTAGCATCCGCACTAACATCTTACTGTTAAAGAATTTCTTTGCAGTTTGGCTTTCAAATGCATCTTTTATTCTCTGATGATATGGCTCTTCTTTTATCCAGTCTCTAATAGGTACTGGGAAGCCTTTCTTCATTCTATTTGCAGGCTCTTCTCCTACTACCTTTTTTGCACATTTTCTAAAAGCAATTTTTGTCTCTTCTTTATTTGCTCTGTAGGCTACCGGTATACGGCTGGCTACATCAAAAACTTCCTTGTCCAAAAATGGAACTCTAACCTCTAGACTATGAGCCATGCTCATTTTATCTGCCTTCAGCAAAATATCTCCTACTAACCACTGATTCAAATCAGTCATCTGCATGTAATTTATATCATCTTCTACAGAGTCAGTTGCGTGGGCTGACAAAGTAATCTTTTTCTTATCTGCTCCAACATAGTTTTTAAGCAGCTTTCTCTTTTCCTTCTCAGAGAACAGGCATGTAGGACCAATATATCTTTCCTTTACAGAGCTAGCATGACGTACAAGGAAATTTCTTCCGCGCATTGGAGGTAATAATTCTGCAATGGCTCCAATTCCCTTTCTTATGATAGGATTTATTTTATTATAGCCCTGCCACATAAATGGCTCTTTATAGACATTGTATCCGCCAAACAGCTCATCTGCTCCCTCTCCTGAAAGGCAAACTTTTACATGCTTAGAGGCCTCTTCATTCAAGAAGAAAAGCGCTATACTTGCTGCATCAGCAAGTGGCTCATCCATATAGTACTGAACATCTTTAACTCTATCGAAAAATTCTGTTTTACCAAGAATTCTTGAGTAATTCTTATAATCCTCTGACTTAGGAAAGCTTCTAATTTTCGATGATTCATCATATCTTTCTTCTTCATAGCCAAGAGTAAATGTCTTGTCTACCTTTGAAACTGCAGATAAATATGTAGAATCAACTCCTGAAGAAAGAAAGCTTCCAACCTCCACATCACTTATCTTATGAGCCTTAACAGAATCTTCCATAATCTCACTTATCTTATCTGCAAATCCATCTATGGATGTTTCTTTATCTTCGTTTTGAACTGGATACCAATACTGAACCAATTCCATTTCCTCACCACGTCTAATCAAATAATGTGCTGGAGGCAACTTATATACATTTTCAAAGAAAGTCTCATTGCCTGGCGAATACTGATAAGATAAATAGCGTTCTAATTGCTTTGTATTTAACTCTTTTTCAAAATCAGGATGTTCAAGAAAACTCTTTATCTCACTTCCAAACATGAAATTTCCATCTTTTAAATAATAGTAAAATGGCTTGATTCCAAAATAATCTCGTGCACAGAAAAGTTCTTTATTTTTTGCATCCCAAATAACAAAGGAGAACATTCCCCTGAGTTTTTTAGGTAATTCATATCTCCACTCCTCGAAACCATGGATTAAAACTTCTGTATCACATTTTGTTTTAAATTCATGTCCTTTTGCCACCAACTGAATCCTTAACTCTTTGTGATTATAGATTTCTCCATTAAAGGCACATACTATGGATTGGTCTTCATTTTTCATAGGCTGTTCGCCACCATCCACATCAATAATTGCCAATCTTCTATGTCCTATTGCAATATTCGCATCATAATAAAGCCCACTTCCATCTGGTCCTCTATGGGCAATTCTATCCATCATTTTTTCTAATACCGATACATGAACCATTTTATTCTGCTTCTGTGTATAACCAACTATTCCACACATAAAATAGCACCTCCTTACTCATAACATGATAATAAAGAGGTGCATCTATAATTGTTCGTTAATGCATCAAAATTGCATCATTCGAAAGTATCTATTCCCGGACTGACATTAAACCCATAATCTGTTAAGTAGAAATTCAGACAAAATCTACCATATGCTGTTTCTATATAGTATTGCTTAGTATTTCTGTTGTAAAATGAACCCTCATCATAATAATCGTCAAACTTGATTCCAACATCTTCAGAATAAGTCTCAAATAGCTTTTCATGATACGTTTCCAAATCAGCCACATCGTATGTTGATTCTTCAGTGACATAGGTTATCAAAAGAATTTTCCCTGTCTCATCATCTATTGTCAAAAACAAATAGTTTTTGGGAAATGATTGGGTTTGCATATCTATTACCCAATAGGCTCCCGAAATATTAGAATCACTATCGCTATATACTCTATAGCTCCAATATTGTCTTATACTATAATCATCAAAATCCTCTGTAATTAAGCCATTCTCATAATATGAAGAAAGACTGTCCTTTATTGTAGACCTTAAGTTATCAGCTTCCAGATTCATTTCACTTTCTGGTGTTTCCATACGTATTCCATTAATAATCAGGTATATTAAAGATTCCGTATCAATCTTTTTCCCAAATTCGATGGTTTTTATATCTGATGTATAAATCTTGCCATCTGATATTGCATCGCTCGATTTTAAAACTATAACAGGGAGACTAAAAAAGAATGCCATGATTACAAGAGAACACACTATTATAAGAGATGTTTTTTTATTTTTCATAATCCACCTCCTGGCTCATGTTACCAAATAGCTGTACCACTACACGGCTTCCACTTCCCGGCTTGCTGGTAAAGACCATATTTCCATTGTGAAGATCAACTATTCGCTTACAAAGTGTAAGTCCAAGACCTGCTCCTCCCTGGGCTCTTGAACGAGATTTATCTACACGGTAGAAGGCCTCGGTAATCTTTGCTAATTCCTTGTTTTCCATACCACATCCCGTATCAGAAATATCAAACTCACAACCGCCTTTTATACCTCTGGCTATAACCTTAACCTTACCATTTTCAGGAGTAGCTTTAATGGCATTATCAATAAGATTATAAAGAAGAGATTTGGCCAAGTCAGGCTCTATAAAAATATATACATCATCACTTGATACTACAAGATTAACGTTTTTCTTTCTAGCAAGAGGATATGTAGTAGTAAGAATCTGCTCCATAAAAGCCCTCATGCTGATTTTTCTTAATGTAAAAGTATCCTTTTCCATTAAAAGCAAATCTAATATCTTATGAGAAAGCTTTTCTAGACGCTGTCCTTCTGAATAAATATAATTAGCGGCGGTTAATCTATCGTCCGACTCTAGGGCTCCCTGCCTCATCAGATCCGCATATCCGATAATTGAGGTAAGTGGAGTTTTTAACTCATGGGCAACAGCACCCATAAAGTTTTCTTTACGCTGAACATCCTCTTTCAACTGCTGAATGTTCTCCTGTAACTGATCTGCCATGATGTCAAAATCACGAGATAGCTGTTCAAATTCATCATCTGTCCTAAGACCTGTTCTCATAGATAAATTACCGCCAGCTATTTCTTTTGTAGCATTTGTCAAAGTCTGCAAACGTTTTGTAAGAATATTTGCAAACAGTATTGCCACTGCCACACCTAAAATTACCACCATAACATATATAGCCCAAAACATTCGCAATTGACTTTTCCATTGCTTGTATGATGTAGAAAGATCAAATGAAGCACGCAGGTCTAATACATCATTTTTGGTACTCATCTTGCTATAAAGTAGCAATCGTCGGCTGCTCCCCTCATTGATATGAACATAAGAATAGGTCCCTTCTTTTGTACTATTTACATAGTTTAAAATAAGGGACTGGTCACCACTTTCCAAAATAGTCTCTCCTGATGATTTTATGGAAAGAGCCTGCCAATGGGCCATATTTCTCTCAACCATTTGATCAATCAATTCCTGCATATTTTGTGCAGAACTAGCTGAAGAAAAATGATTAATCATCATAAGATTATTCTGTAATGTCTCATATTCATTTATAATTGCACTTTCCTCTTCTCCTAAAAGAGAGTAGTAAGATGAAGAAATAAGCAAAGTTCCACCTATACCAAAAGCAAGAGAAATTAAAAGTGCAAAAGATACAATGAGCTTCAGCCTATAGTTCATCAGTTCACCACCAATCTATAACCTACCGTATAAACAGGCTTGATCTTGTCTGTCCACCCAAGTTTCTTTTTCAGTCTTTGAATATGTAACTCTACTGTTCTTGTATTTTCTGGATATTCTCCACCCCAAACCTGCTCGTAAATGGTCTGCTTATAGAGAACAATCCCAGGATTTCTGGCAAAGATTAAAAGGAGGTCATATTCCTTTTTAGTCAGATTAATCTCCTGCCCATCCTGTAATACTGTCATGGCAGAAGTATTGATTACCAATGAATCTATATTAATAGTATCTTGAAGCTTGCCATGACGTCGCAAAATACCCTCAACTCTCGCTGCTACTTCAAGCATCTCAAAAGGCTTTACTATGTAGTCCTCTGCGCCTAGACGCAGGCCTTTTAATTTGTCATCCAAAGCACATTTTGCTGTCAAAAAGACAACAGGAATATTCATGTCTCTTATATATTCCATCAGCTCAAAACCATCAATGCCTGGCATCATCACATCAAGTAAAATTAAATCAAATAGATGCTTTTCAATTTTCTCTAGTGCATCATTTCCATCATAGGCACAAACACAATTATATCCAGCCTTAGTCATGCCCATTTTAAGTAAGTCAGCGATAGGTTTTTCATCATCTACAATTAGTATATTAATCATAGCAATTCTCCCAATAAATCTATCATTCTACAATAATCCTACTCTATAAATGTATCATAAATGCATCAAAGCCGTTACCATTTGCAGTTATAAATATTTACCAATCTGAATCCCAGTCTGTACCTCCTGAATCCCAGTCATCCCAATCAGAATCCCAAGAGCTGTCGCTATCCCAATCGCTATCGTCGTCATCGCTTCCTGCATCATACCAGGAAGAATCTTCAAATTGAGAACCATCATGATCGTATATACGATAATCACTATCAGTGTCTGAATTAATGGTAGAATCCAGCTCGCTCTCATCAAAAACAGAATCCCAAGTGTCTGTTACCAAATCATAAATATACCAATCATCATTCTGATAGTAATAATCCTGTCCTTTATATCTGTAATATCCCTCACTTGGAGATTTATCAGTAATAGCCACTACGCAAGCGACCATTCCAATTGCTACAAAAGTAAAGATAAAAAGACCTATTGTTGCATATAGTGCCCAAATACCACTTCCGCTTGAACTACTTGAGCGACTTCCTGATGATCTGCTGGTTCTAGTTCTATTTGCCTTTTGATCTGCTATCTCGGCACGAAGTCGCTGGTAAAGCTCATTTACAGCATAACCCTCATCGCTACCTTCATAGCGAACAGCTCGCTCACCAGACGCTTTGTTTTTATATACAACAAAATCGCCTTTGCTATTTTTATATATACCAAAGGCCTTTGGTTCTTTGATGTCTTTGCCTATAAAAAATCTAGTAGTCTCTTCAGGTGGTAACTTGTGAGCCACATACCATTGTTTTAGCTCTTCGATTGTCTTTGGCTCACCACTTGCCATACGATTGACAGCTGAAATTGATGCGCCACAATTAGGGCACCTATCAAGCCCCTCATCAATCATCTGACCACAATAGTCACACTTTATTTTCATATTTATACCTCTTAATTATTTATAAATCCCCTAATTATAATTCATAGAAAATAGCATCTAGTCTACAAATCAAATATACTCATCTGAGAATATTTCTCTGGTAATTCGTTCATGTAAGTAAAGCATTCCTCTGGAGTTGATAAAATGCCATTTTCCTTACATATCTTTTTAAGTATATTTCTTAATTCTCTTGCGTTAGGGCTTGGCAGTTCATAGGCATTCCCATAGGTTTCGATATATTTCTCCTTCAAGCCTGGAAAATACTTATCAAGAGCCTGATAGTAATATTCTCTATCTCCTTCTCTAAGGGTTAGTCCCATTCCAAAATCAATTATTCCCTTAACTCCGACACGGGCACACTCATTTAAAATTGAAGTAATATTTTCCTCGGTGTCATTTATAAAAGGAAGAATTGGTGTAATCCAAACAACAGTTGGAATCCCCCGCTTTTGCATTTCTTCTAAAACTTCTATGCGTCGTTTTGTGTTGCAGACATTAGGCTCTATTATTTTGCACAACTCATCATCATAGGTTGTGAGTGTCATCTGCACCACACACTTTGCAGAACGATTAATCTCATCTAAAAGATCTATATCACGAAGAATTCGGTCTGATTTTGTAATCATTGTAACTCCGAATTCGTATTTACGAATAATCTCAAGGCAGCGCCTTGTAAGCTGCAGCTGTTCTTCACAATGCATATAAGGATCAGACATAGAGCCGGTTCCTATCATACACTTTTTCTTTTTAGATTTTAGTGCCTGCTCCAAAAGCTCTGGTGCATTGCGTTTTACCTCTATGTCCTCAAATGGATGATCAAACTGATAACATCTACTCCTACTATCGCAATAAATACATCCATGGGAACATCCCCTGTATATATTCATTCCATAGTGGCTACTATTTCCATTAAGTATCCCTTTGGCATCAACAAAATGCATCGTTTGCTCCCCCATCGCTTCTTAATGGTCCACTAACCCCGTCCCCTAGGACCATTATGCTTTTTTCCCGATTCTCTCTAAAATGCTTACCAACGAATATTTCCTATCATTTCCGGAATTCCTGTTGCAGCAATCATATAGAATTCGCAATGCGTGGATTCTAGAGTTTTAATCGCATATCCGTATACTTCTGAGCCTTATCTTCAAACCCCAATTTTTTATATATAGGATACCCTTCATCCGTTGCTACCAGATCAATGCGGCATATTTGATGTTCTCTGGCATATTCAATCATATTTTTCATAAGGCTCGTACAGATTCCTTTTCCACGGTATTCTTCTTCTGTGTATACGCTAAGAACCTCTGAATCCAAACCATTTAGGAAAAATGGATTTGCCGGCTTCTCGATGATCAACAGGTATGCTGCAGAAACAAGCCTGCCCCCTGCTCTTGCGACAAACGCGATCAGCTTTTTTCCAAGTTCTCTTTCAAAATATCCCGGGAGCTGTTTTTCCATGCTTTCTCTTTCTTCATCAGTTAAAGAGCCAAAATCATCTATCATATACAGAATTCTAAGCCTGACAAGTTCCGGAATATCGCTTATTGTTGCTGTATCGTATATAATACTTTCCTTATCCATCCGCTTCACCGCCCTCTGCATCTTTAATCCGATAGTAATCTTCCATCTTCACATTCAGCTTCACTTAAGAATCCGCTTTTCGGTTGCTCACGCGTTCTAAAAGCACGCAACTTTCTACATGGTAAGTGCCTGGGAACATATCCACACATGCAAGGCGTGTTACCTTGTAGCCACGGGCGAGGAATACCTCAAGGTCGCGGGCAAGGCTTGTTGGCTTGCATGAGATGTACACGAGCGAATCTACCCCGTAGTCGATAATCTTATCGAGAGCCTTTGGATGGATTCCATCTCGTGGTGGGTCTAGGATAATGTAATCTGGCTTTTCAGTGATATCGTCAAGGACCTTCAGTACATCTCCTGCTATGAAATCACAGTTATCAAGGTTGTTTAGCTTAGCATTTTCCTTAGCAGCCTCAACTGCCTCAGCAATGATTTCTACACCTGTGACGTGCTTTGCTGCCGGAGCTATAACCTGAGCTATTGTACCTGTACCAGAATATAGGTCGTATACTTCTGCTCCATCTGCCCCTGCTGCAATAAAGTCTCTGGCTGTGCTGTAGAGAACCTCTGCGCCAAGAGAATTAGTCTGGAAAAATGAAAATGGTGTAATTGTAAATGAAAGCCCAAGAATCTCTTCCTTAAAAGAAGTATGGCCGTATAAAATCTCTGTGCCCTCATCTGCAACCACATCTGCTTGTCTATCATTTTTAGTATGAAGAATACCTGCAATCTGTCCTGTCCATGTAGCAGCTAGAAGTTCCTGCTTCCAGCCCTCTAAAAGTGCAATCTCATACAGTGATGAAATCTGAGTACTTGTAACTAAATCAACAAGAATCTCACCTGTCTTGGCTGCCTTTCTAACTAGAAGATGGCGTAGATATCCCTCATGAGTGTTCTTGCGATAGTATGGCTGATTTGCTCTTGCAAAATAATCTAAAGTGATGGTAAGAACCTGTCTCATATCAGCATCGATAATCTGACAACCGTCTACTGTGACAACATCATAGAAGCTGCCCTTTTTATGCATACCAAGAGTAAGAGGACCATCCTTCACCTCATCTCCGAAAGAAAACTCCATCTTGTTTCTGTACTCAAACTGACTAGGGCTAGCCTTGATACCCTCGTATGTTTCATTCCATACATCCTCTCCAATTACCGGAGCCATAAGGTCATGAATCATGTCCTCTTTTATTTTAAGCTGATTCTCATAGGAAAGAGACTGGTATGTACACCCACCACATCTGCCAAAATGGACACATGCAGGGGCGTCCATCTCAAGTGGAGATGGTGCATCTACAGAAAGCAAATTGCCCTGGGCCTTTTCCTTTGATGACTTTTTGACTCTCACAGACACAGTCTGACCTGGAAGTACTCCCTTAACTCTAAGGCGGTCTCCCTCAGCTGTCTCTATTATTCCCTTATTAGGAAAAGAAACCTTAACTACTTTTCCCTGAACTATATCTCCACGCTTCATATATACCTCTATCTAAATCTTTTTTAATTTTGCAAAGGATGCGAACATCTTCTTCACTCCCGCACCATCAAACTCAACCGTTACCTCGTAGTCACGGCCTTCATCGATGATATCCTTTACTGTACCTTCTTTAAATTTAATATGGCTGACACGATCTCCAATGCCGTAGTCAAGCTCAGCTTTTTCTATCTTAGTGCCATTTTTATTGGCAACTGCAGTAGTAGAGCTGCCAACAGAAAATCTGCTAGCGCTGTAGCTACCCTTACCAGTGGATGCAGTAGAGCCTGCACTGCCATAGCTTGTAGATGCAGCAAATGGCTTACCAAAACCAGTAGGCTTCTGATATACCGAGTACTCACCAATAGGAGTGCTAGAATAATCATCCATAGGCTTTGGCTCCCAAAGATTGCCCTGTACAAGGCTCTCTGGAATCTCTTTTACAAATCGAGAAATCTTGTGGAAAGATGTCTCGCCTCTAATCATCCTCATGCGGGCTGCTGTCATAGTAAGATGCTCTCTGGCACGAGTGATTCCTACATAGGCAAGACGGCGCTCTTCTTCAAGCTCAGAATCTGCTCCACCACCATCAAAAATAGCACCCTGACCTGGGAACAATCCATCCTCCATGCCTGCCATATATACTCTAGGAAACTCAAGTCCCTTAGCTCCATGGAGAGTCATGAGTACAACATAGTTGTCGCTCTCCTCATAACTATCAATATCTGCAACGAGAGCCACGTCCTCTAAGAATCCAGAAAGTGTAGGCTCACCACCATCATCTCTTGTATCCTTTTCATAAGCTACTGCCTTAGTAAGCAACTCGTCGATATTTTCAATACGAGCCTTAGCCTCGTCTGTGCCCTCAGCTCTAAGTTCAGCAACATAATCTGTCTGATCTAAAATCTCCTCCACAAGAGCAGATACTGACTCCTCTGCAGCTATCTTGCGAAGCTTTTCAATGAGGCTGGTAAATCCCTGAATCTTAGTGGCCGCCTTGCCAATTGATGGAATATCCTCGCAGTGAACTAATGCCTCATAGAAATTAAGTCCACGCTCTCTTGCAAAATCAGATACCTTTGCAATAGTTGTAGCACCAATTCCACGCTTTGGAATGTTGATGATACGCTGAACAGAAATATCATCACTGCCGTTATCAACTGTCTTCAAATAAGCCAGTACGTCCTTGATTTCCTTACGGCTATAGAAATTAACGCCGCCTACAATTTTATAAGGGATACCCTCATAAATCATCTTCTCTTCTATAAGACGAGACTGAGCATTGGTACGATAAAGTACAGCACAATCTCTGTAGTCTGCCTCGCCTTTTCTAACCAAGCCGCCAATATTGCCAGCTATATAGCTAGCCTCCTCGTATGCACTGTCAAACTGCTGGAACGTGATCTTATCTCCGGATTCTGCCTCTGTCCAAAGTGCCTTTTCCTTACGTCCCTCATTGTTGGCAATAACAGAATTAGCCGCCTCCAAAATGTTGCCTGTAGAACGATAATTCTGCTCCAGCTTTATTACATGAGCCCCAGGAAAATGCTCCTCGAAATTGAGAATATTGTAAATATCAGCACCACGGAATTTGTAAATAGACTGGTCATCATCACCAACCACACAGATATTCTGAGCTGCTCCAGTAAGCAAACGCACAAGCTCAAACTGAGCTGCATTGGTATCCTGATACTCGTCTACCATGATGTATTTGAACTTGTCATTGTAGTAAGCTCTCACATCTCCATCAAGCTTGAGAAGCTCAACAGTCTTCATAATCAAATCATCAAAATCAAATGCATTATTCTGACGAAGTCTAGCCTGGTACTCTCTATAGACTGTAGCCTGACGGGACATATTAAAATCTCCCATAGCACGATTAGTGAATTCCTCTGGACCAATCAATTTATTCTTCGCATCGGAAATCACATTTAAAAAAGTACGCTCCTTGAACTGCTTAGTATCAATCTGAAGATACTTGCATACCTCCTTCATTAGAGTCTTGCAATCATCTGTATCGTAAATTGTAAAATTGCTAGAGTATCCCTGTCCTAAATTCTCGCAGAAACGACGGAGAATACGAACACAAGAAGCATGGAATGTGGCTACCCACACACCATCAGAACCAAATCCTACTATATTATCAATACGCTCTCGCATCTCGCGAGCTGCCTTATTAGTAAAAGTGATAGCCATGATGTTGTATGGCATCACTCCCTGTTCAATCAAATAAGCAACTCGATGTGTCAAAACTCTAGTCTTTCCTGAGCCGGCACCTGCCAAAATAAGAACTGGGCCCTCAGTAGTCTCAACACCCTCTCGTTGCCTATCATTTAACATACTTAAATCCATAACTATTATTATCCTTACTAAAAACTATTAAACTGTCCCTTGTATTTATCCCCCAAGTAACAGTCATCTATCAATTCTCTCATGATAGATTTTCGAAAATTTGTTCTATTATTGTAACATAGAATCAACTCCCACGCCACCTTTATAATGCTTTGTATAAAGAACAATTTATTCTACTGCTTATCAGTTTCGTCGCCTGCAGTAGTCTCACCAGTCTTCTCAGCCTGCTCCTCTTCTTCTTTCCTGCGGTCAGAAATATACTGCTCTATCATCATCTTCTTTACAAACACGTCAAATGAAAGAAGGCAGATAAATGTAAAGTCCTGCAAAATATCCTTGCTCTCTTCATCCTCTTCTTCAAACACCGCACGGCTGAAATTATATTTTTTAATAATATCCTTTGTAACTTCCTTTGCAACAGTGTGCTCGTAGCCTACCATGTTGCAGTAGATGTCAAAGAAATCAACACCCTCGCTATCACCATAATATTTGGCATTTATTGGGTCTAATATACTCTTGATATCCTTGAGCCCCAGGAAATTTTTGAAATAGTAAATAAAAATCAAATTGAGCATATGCTCTCTTGAATATTTCTTTTTCTCAGGTGGTGGCAAAATCTGATTCTTGGTGTAGTTGTTAATCATGGTCTTGGTCATAGCCTTGTCCTCATTAACCTCTCGGACAGTACCAAGCTCCTGATTTAAAAATGTCAGCACCTGATCCATGTATAAATCAATATTAGGAATATCCTCAGGATGCACATAATCTATCTCTGCCAACTGGCGCAATATATCATTAAGTCTCTTTTTTGAATTATCCATTTCCCACCTCATCATAAGATACGTAGTCAAATCGAGTAGGAGAAATTTCTCACAAGTGAGAAATTCCGACCTCTCACACCACCGTGCGTACCGTTCGGTACACGGCGGTTCAATCAACTTAACAAGTAACACACCTTTCGGTGTAGTAATCTAACA
>JAEEGH010001150.1_pt1 | contig 78248 bp, 60 predicted proteins | sample 9134181 | NCBI WGS metagenome assembly JAEEGH01 (sample SAMN16246544, study PRJNA631951) | gut metagenome | biome: gut microbiome; feature: rumen; material: DP-attached | host: Bos | place: Iran: Karaj | collected 2018-10 | reverse complement strand
TAATGAGAAACAAATTCCATTGATTAAGGCTGCCAAAGAGGAAGGATATTATGTTGTTGTATGCGATTATACAAGTGACAATCCAGGCATTCCTCTTGCAGACAAACATTACCAAGTGAGTTATCTGGATCAGGATTCTGTTCTTTCTATTGCGAAAAAAGAAAGAATTGATGGAGTAATAGGTAATAATGATCCTGCTATGCCAATGGTAGCATATATATCTGACAGGTTAGGACTGCCAGGGAATTCCCCTGAGACTATTGACAAACTAATATCAAAATCTGCTTTCAGGCAATTCCAAGAACAGATTGGCTTATATTGTCCCAAGCATATTGAAACAGAAGACTTTTCTGTTGTAGAAAAATCCATTGAGAATCTGAATTTCCCTATTATCGTTAAACCAAGCGTAAGTGCCGGTTCGCAGGGTACAACAAAAATTCAAGCCAATCAGACTGGCAAACTTCAAGAGGTATTTAATACCTGCAAAGGTTTTTCACGTAATGGCAAAGTGACTATTGAGGAATATGTAGAAATGCCAACTTTGGAAGGTATAGAAGGAGACATCTTTGTATATGGCGATACAATTCTATGGAACGGGCTTTTCACCACTCGTCGGAGCATAATGGCACCAATGATTCCTATGACCTATATCTTTCCTGCAATACTCAGCCAAGAAAAACTTACGGTCGTTAAGAAAAATGTTACCAAACTTTTCAATGAGGTAGGAATACGACATGGAGAATACAACATAGAAATGTATTTTACTAAAAAGGAAGAACTCTTTATTATAGAAGTGAATCCAAGACAAGGAGGACATCTCTTGCCACAGCAAATAAAAAAGCATACAGAGATAGATCTTACAAGGTTATTAGTTACAACAGCGGTTGGTCAGAATGAGTATCTTGATGATATTGTGAAAAAGGAACCAAAGAATAATTTCCTTACCCATCATGTGGTATTCTCAGATATTAGTGGTATTTTGCAGGATATAGAAATAGACCCTGTGATAAGAAAATATGTTTCAGAGATTGCTTTCCACAAGAAACGTGGAGAAAAAATCAATCAGCGTAATAATGCAACAGATTATATTGCTTATGTAACGATGCAATTCCCAGATAGGGAAACACAACTTTCTTATAGTAGGGAGCGAATTGAACAAATGATTCGTCCAATAGTTAAGGAATGATGAAAATAGTTATTTCTTGCATGAAAAGTCTCTTTAGAGGAAATAATTAAATATGAAGAAGATACTTATTTTAGGAGCAAATAATTCACAAGTTCAGCTTATAAAGGCAGCTAAGGAAGAAGGATATTATGTCATTGCTTGTGATTATGCTAATGATAATCCAGGTATCCCGTTTGTAGACAAACATTATCAAATAAGCTATTTGGAACAGGAAAAGGTCCTTTCTATTGCTAAAGAAGAACAAATAGATGGCATCATAGGAAACACAGACCCAGCTATGTCTGTCGTTGCGTATGTTGCTGAGCAAATGGGATTGGTTGGTAACACCCCAAATAGTGTAAAGAAATTTATTTCAAAAAACGACTTTCGACAATTCCAAGAACAAATTGGGTTATTTTGTCCCAAACACATCGAAACAGACGATTACCTTACAGTAGAGTCTATTGTTGATTCATGGAATTTTCCTATTGTTGTTAAGCCGAGTAAAAGTTCTGGTTCTCAGGGCGTAACCAAAATATTCTCCAACCAAAAAGAAAGGCTTCGTGATGCTTTCGAAAATTGTAAAGAAATATCCAATGACAGCAAAGTTACTATAGAAGAATATGTAGAGATGCCGTCTTTGGAGATAATCGAGGGGGATTTATTTGTTTTAGATGATAAGATTCTATGGAATGGATTGTTTAATATCCGCAGAAGTATATTGGCTCCTATGGTCCCGATGACCAAAATATTTCCTGCGATTCTCTCCACAGAGGAACTGTCAATTATTAAAACAGATGTTACCAAACTTTTTAAAGAGGCAGGCATTCGACATGGTGAGTATAATATAGAAATGTATTTTACAACCGAAGGAAAACTCTTTATCATAGAAAACAATCCAAGACAAGGTGGTAATCGCATACCACAACTCTTAAAGAAACATACTGGTATTGATTATAACAAGTTGCTTGTTACTACTGCAGTTGGTGATAATAATTATTTTAATCAGATTAAAGATAAAGAATTAACAAGGAACTATCTATCACAACATATTCTGTTCTCAAACTTTAGTGGCATTTTGGATGGGGTAGAGATTAGCCCAAACATAAAGAAATACGTTACAGATGTTGAATTAACAAAAAAGGCAGGCGACAAAGTTAATCAATTTCATAATGCAACCGATTCTATAGGATATGTAAATTTGCTCTTCCCTGACAGAGAATCCCAACTACACTATTGTAGGAGAAACATTGAGCAACAGATCTTCCCTATTGTAAGCAAACATGAGATTCCAATTGCAGATTGCTCTTTACCATATCAGCTAATCTATGATTTTATGATTGGCGATGCCTATGAATTCTTTGTGCCAAAGTTGAAGAAAGTAAATCGTACACCTGAGGATTATGCAGAACAACTCGCCACTTATTGCACAATAGCATACGACTTGGATGAAGATAACAAATTAAAAGGATTGGTTGCTGGTTATATGCAAAACCTGAGGAAATCCCAATTCTCATTAATAGCAGAAGTTTATGTTAATAGTGAATATAGAAGAGAGGGATTGGGAGAGAAATTAATGATGCGATATATTGATTGCTGCAAGTCTGCTGGATTGAAGGGTGTTTGGTTGCATGTAAAAGAACATAGTGAACCTGCACAGAACCTGTATAAGAAACTGGGATTCGTATTTGATGAATCATACAATGAAAATGGTTTCCTTCAGATGGAATTGAGATTTTGAATATAATGAAGGACAGCATGGTATTTGAGATTTCTTCTTGTTTTGAAATTCCACAAAATAAAAATTATTACAGAATTGTTAGAGAAACATTAATAAATATCTTATAAACCTAATGTCAACAGAGGAAAATACTATATCACTAGAAATCAGCGACTATAACAGTCTGCAGGAGGTACCGGGATTCTCGCTACTGACAAGTAAGGTACGACGCTTCCACGACTGTCTGGACGAGATGCTTGAGAAACACCGTGCGGAGGAAGATGACAGACTGTTTGCCGTGGCTGTGCTGGAAGACCTTGCCAATGGATGCCGTGAGATGGGATTGGAACAGGATTTCGGGGTAAGGATGGCAACGTTCCAGCCTGTATTCAATGGTGATGTGGAACTGATAAAGACGGTATTCAAGACAGCATATCTGAAAGAACAACTGAAGACCGTTCCTCTGAAGTATATGCAGAAGTCGGCATTGCTGGCTTTCAAGACTGAGGCTTATCTGAGGGAACATTATGTGTTGAGGCTAAATGTGATGACCGGCGTACCGGAATACAAGCACAGGGGACTGCACTACAGTTTCGCCCCGCTCGACAGGGCTGCCCGCAACACCATGTCTATAAATGCCCTGAAAGCTGGCGTGGATTCATGGGATAAAGACCTAAACCGTTATCTGGACAGTTCTCTTATTCCGCAATATAACCCTATGCATGACTACTTGCAGCATCTGTCTAAGTGGGACGGCAAAGATAGGATAGGGACACTCGCCCGAAGGGTGAAGACGGACAATCCTGACTGGGAGCACTATTTTCACGTGTGGATGCTCTCCATGGTGTCGCAGTGGAACGGCACCAACAAGCAGCACGGCAATGCCATAGTGCCGCTGCTGATAGGTCCGCAGGGTTCGGGAAAGACAACATTCTGTCGTCGTTTGTTGCCAGAGAACTTGCAGGTTTATTACAACGACCGTCTGTCGATGAAGAACGACAACGATATATTCATGGCAATGTCGGCCTATGCCCTGATAAACATCGATGAGTTTGACGCCCTTGCAAGGTCGCAGCAACCAATACTGAAATATCTTCTCTCCAAGCACGATGTCAAGATGCGTCCGCCATACGGCAAGACGATAGAGCACCGTCAGAGGTTCGCTTCGTTCATCGCCACCACGAACAACCGTCACCCATTAGTTGACACCACGGGCTCACGTCGCTTCGTATGTGTCTATGCTGACACCATCGACAATAAGGGCAAGATAAACCATGACCAGATATATGCCCAGTTGAAACAAGAGTTGAGTGACGGACAGCGCCACTGGTTTACCGACAAGGAGAACCAGCGCATCATGCACCATAACGAGCAGTTCCAGAAAGTGACAGACTTCCCGCAGATGATTGCCCGTACCTTTGCTTCGCCAGAAGACACGCCAGCCGAAGCCCCCTACATGTTGCTCAGTGAGGTCATGACCATTATCGCTCAGAAATACACCGATGTCAGGATCACCAACGGAGCATTGATTACCTTGGGTAAGGCACTTCGCGCAGCGGGTTACGAACAGAAACACGCTAAAAACGGTTCTTCATACAAAATTTATCAGAAAAATCCATCACCCGTCACCTCTACGGTTTAATCCTCTGCACCACAGAGAGTAACAGAGATGATGAATATAAAAACGCCCATCACCATCCATCACCTCCATCACCATGCAATAGCTATCATATTACAGTGCAAAAGCTATCATATTACGATGTAAAAGCTATCGTTTTACGGTATGAAAGCTATGCTATTACAGTTAGTCGAACACGAATCCCACTAATCTTCACGAATATTAGTATAGAAGTTTATTCGTGTCCATTCGCACAATTGACTTCGTCGAGCTAAACCTTCGTGTTCAAATAAATTGACTTCATTCGAGTAATCCGCGGTCTAATACCTGTTGGTGACGGATGGTGACGAATAAAAATATATTCATCACCATTGTAATTCGCAAACATACAACGTTATAACACCTATTGATGACAGGTGACGGATAAAATGCAAATACAAAATCTTTAAATGGCAGAATCGCTAAAAAACAAAACGGTAAAGGGAACAATATGGAGCGGCATTGATAATGTTGCACAGGTAGGTGTAACATTCCTGGTGAGCATTGTGCTGGCACGACTGCTGACGCCAGATGACTATGGCCTGCTGGGCATCATCACCATATTCACCTCGGTGTGCAACACGCTCATCAATGGTGGTATGGTGACGGCACTCATTCGTACGAAGAATGCCACTGATGATGACTATAACACTGCCTTCATCTGCAATCTCGGCATGAGTCTGGTGCTCTATGCCGTGATATTCACTGGTGCACCACTGATAGCGCAGTTCTTCCATCGTGAGGAACTGACGATATTGACCAGGGTGTCATCGTTGGGCATTATAATAGGAGCACTGGCTATGGTTCAGCGCACTCGACTGACCAAACGCATAGATTTCAAATCTCAGACAAAGATTACCGTCATCTCATCGGTGGTTAGTGGTGTAGTGGGCATTATTATGGCACTGATGGGGTTCGGGGTATGGGCATTGGTGGGGCAGAGCTTGGCTATTTCTGTGCTTAGCACAGTGATGCTCTGGATTGTCAATAAGTGGGTGCCACGCATGTGCTTTTCCGCCGAGAGTTTTCACCGGCTATTTGGCTTTGGTTGGAAGATGATGCTCAGTGGACTTCTCGATACGGTATGGAAAGAACTCTACCAGGTCGTTGTCGGCCGTTTCTATAGTCCTGCTACATTAGGCCAATATACGAGGGCCAAAGGCTTCTCAAAGTTGTTTAGCAGTAATCTTACTGCTGTTATTCAACGTGTCACATATCCGGTGTTGAGCAATATTCAGGATGATAAGGTAAGAATGGTAAGTGCTTACCGGCGAATAATAAAGGTTACCATGTTCGTTACGGCTACTGGTATGTTTTTTCTTGGAGCAATCAGCGAACCTTTGATATATTGTCTTATAGGACCGAAGTGGCATGAAGCTGCTATATATCTGCCTCTGATATGTATCACAGGTTCTGCTTATCCGCTACATGCAATCAATCTCAATATGTTGCAAGTACAAGGGCGCAGCGATCTATTCCTAGGCCTTGAGATTGTCAAGAAAATTATAGCCTTAGGCCCATTGTTTATTGGTGCCTTTGTAGGCATCATCCCCATGCTGTTTACAAATATTATCTCAACCATTATTGCTTTTCTTCTTAACAGCTATTATAGCGGCAAGTTTCTGGGCTACACCTCATGGATGCAGATAAAGGATATAATCCCGTCATACGCAGTTGCTACAACTATTGCCCTTTCGGTATTTTTCCTAAAATATCTGCCCTTAAGTTCTTGGCTCATCCTGCCAGTTCAATTGCTTTTGGGTATAATAATATTCCTTATAATATGTTGGGTCACGAATATTCAGGAGTATAAAGAGATAAAGGGAATGTTTTCTTCTGGCATACGAAAAATAAATAAATAAATTCCACTAATTCTAGTTTTTTTATGAAAAAACGTCTTAGAGTATTACACGTTACTCCCGATGATAAATTTTTCGATCCTGTATTCGAACATTGGGAAGTGAATGAGAACTTTATCAATGAAGCTATCTTCATAACCAAATCTCGGCATTATCAATTTCGGTTTATCAAGAACACCGACGAGGTAAACGTGCTTTACAATACTAAGATGGTAACGGAACGACTGTCTGCAGATGATTATGACATTATCTTTTTTTATTCAATTAGGCCGAATTTATATAAATATTTTAGATTTATACCGCAAAACAAAATAGTAATATGGTGGATGTGGGGACTTGACATATATAATCCAGTAAAAGGATTACCTCCTTTTATAAATCTGGATTTATATAAACCTCTAACGAATGAATATAATAAAAGAGTCAATAATAACCTTAAAAATAAACTCTATAAGCTTTATTGTTTGCTGATTAAAAACATCATGCGGAAGCAACGTCTTGAAATGTTGCAACGCATTGATTATTTTCAGCCTGTTTTGAAAGAAGAATATAGCATGATGTGTGCTAATCCAAACTTCAGAGCTTCAGAGTTCTATTGTAAGCCAAGTGTCAACAATGTAGAGAAGGTAGAGTTAAAACGGGCTGATGGGAATATCTTGTTGGGAAATTCTGCTACTGTTACAAATAATCATCTTGATGTTTTAGAAACAGTGAAGAAATTTAGACAAGATCAACAGCAAATTATAATGCCTCTAAATTATGGTAATGGTAAATACAAAGAATGGCTCAGTAAGTATATTGACTATCCGTTTGTTACCCCCATATATAACTACATGCCTAGAGAAGAGTATTTTAAGATGCTTGATGATTGCTCCTACGCTGTAGTAGGCACTATCCGTCAGCAGGCTATGGGCAACATTGGTTATGCACTAAGACATGGGATTAAGGTTTTCCTCTATAAAGATAGTGTTGCCTACAAAAGTCTTAAGGATTCAGGATACGTAGTATATGCTATTGAAGATATGACTGTCGATAGTTTGCTCATACCTCTTACGCAAGAAGAGGTAGAACAAAACCTAAAAGCAGATCAGAAAGAACGTGAAAGACGTCTAGCTGTCTATGAACACTGTCTGACGGAATTTAGACGACACTAATTTTTTCTGTAAAATGCTTTACGTGGGTTCTATAAATTCCCACGATTAGATTTTTTAAATTCGTATTGAGGACAAATCTTAGCTGATAAGTGTTTATTTCCCCAATAATTTGGGGAGTGAGGGTATAATGGAATGTTTTATCGCAGCAGTTGACAGCGTGCACAGAAATATGCCATATAATGATATTCTAATTATTGACTAATTTTACTTGTTGGAATTTATATCTACCCGCCTTTAATTTTATATATGAAAAAAGAAATTACATATAGTTTTATAATTCCTCACAAGAACTGTCCGGAGTTATTACAACGTTGTGTTGACAGCATTCCAGAGCGTGATGATTTGCAGGTAATTGTTGTTGATGACAATAGTGACGAAGACAAAAAGCCATCGCTGAAAGAACGTAAGAACCTGCAAGTAATCCTCCTCGATGCCTCACAGTCTAAGGGTGCAGGCAGAGCAAGAAATGTAGGTCTGGAACATGCAGAAGGTAAGTGGTTGCTATTTGCAGATGCAGATGATTACTACACGGATTACCTTCCAACATTGTTAGATGAATATGCTGATGACGAAACAACAGACATTGTTTATCTAAATGCTTGTAAATTTGATGAAAATGGAGTGGAAACTTCATTTAGAACGGATAAACTGATAAACAATTATACCAATGGAGTGGAAAGAGCTGAAATGGAATTACGTTACAATCTGTGGACCCCTTGGTCAAGAATGGTGAAAGGTTCTGTAGTTCGCAGTAAAAAACTACTATTTGATGAACTTCCTGCTACAAATGATAAGATGTTTTGCTTATACTGTAGTTACTACTCAAGAAGCGTTAAAGCAGAAAAACAAATCATATATAAATATTATCGTCCCACCAAAGGAAGTATAACAGATAAACAACGAGATTCAAGAATGCTTGATGGTTTACTTGATGTAAGACGAAGAACGATCACGTTATATAAGAAAGCTGGATATAAGAGGATTCCTTCTTTCTGGTCTATCCTATTTAAAACATCATATGTTAAAGAATTATCTTGCTATGATGTAATCAAAAAATATGTTAAGGCGTTACATGATTCGCATACAAATATACTTGTAGATCAAGCACGTTTTTTCAAAAATCTGTAACTTAGATAAGAAAAAGATGAAAATTTTAATAGCAGGCGATTTTTGTCCTAGATATAGAGTTGCAGAGAAAATCGAAAAAAGGGACTTTAACTCTGTTCTTGGTGAGGTCAAAGATATTATTTCAAATGCGGATTATTCTATTGTTAACTTTGAATGTCCAGTGACAAAAGGAGAAGGAAGCCCCATAGAGAAATGTGGCCCCAATCTTCGATGCTCAGAGAAAGGGATGGAAGCTGTCAAGTGGGTAGGGTTTGACTGCGTAACTTTAGCCAACAATCATTTTTTTGACTATGGTAAAGAAGGTGTGGAAAACACCATAGAAACATGTGGACGATATGGTTTGGACACTGTAGGAGGTGGAATGAATTTAGATGAAGCATCTAAGATTTTATATAAGGAAATTGAGGGTAAGACTATAGCGATAATTAATTGTTGCGAACACGAGTTCTCAATAGCAACAGAAAAAACTGCAGGCTCAAATCCCTTGAATCCGATACGGCAGTATTATGAAATAATGAATGCAAAAGAGAAGGCCGATTATGTATTAGTGATAGTACATGGAGGTCATGAACATTATCAACTGCCAAGTCCGCGAATGCAAGAGACTTATCGTTTCTTTATTGATGTAGGTGCTGATGTAGTAGTAAATCACCACCAACATTGCTATAGTGGGTATGAAATATATAATAATAAACCGATTTTTTATGGGTTAGGAAATTTTTGTTTTGATGACAATAAGTCCAATGCGACAAAATGGAACTATGGCTATATGATTGAAATAGAATTTAAAGAAGATATTAGATTCGAAATTATTCCATATGAACAGAGTTCACACCATTTGAATATAACTAAAGTTAATGATGAAATTTTCTACCATACAATTAATAATATAAATGATGTTATTTCAAACCCCAAAGAACTTAGAAGTGCAGTAAACAAATATTATAAAGAAAGTCAAATGGGTATAAAGATTGGATTATTTCCAATTAGCAATCTCATTATAAGAATACTGTTTTATCGAAAAATAATTTCACCAAAATTCCCTCGTAAATGGTTGCTACGCTTAGGAAATTATGTAATGTGTGAGTCACATAGGGAAAAGCTATCCTTTATGCTTAGGACAGAGGGAAATAATTAATAGATGTAGAAAGACATTGATGATTTACAATCAAATAATAGATAAGCAGCAAAAAGTATCGAAGAAAAAAAAATATGTTAGAATAAGAGATTGTGCAACGATTTGCCTACTGGGTATTTTTATGGGACAATCTTTACCAATACCTGTTGTTATATGGCGAGGTATATTTGTTGTATTATGTTGGTATTCTATATATTTAAGACGTGGACAACTTACACGTATAGAAACATGTTTGAATGGACTTGCGATATTATGTTCTGTATATTTTCTAATTCATTTATTGTGGGATGGCTATAGTTCTATAACTTTGGTGGGGGCAATAATTTTTACTATGCCAGCGTGTAGCTTGTTTTTTTTGCTACATAGTAAAGGAGTTATTACAAAGAAATGGATTAATATTAATTGCATTTTATTTCTAATAGCAGCCATCGTGAATTATATTTTTTTTATGAGAAAAGTTATGCTTGCCCGTGATATAGAAGAATTTGAAAATATGACAAATAATGCATCAACGATATTCCTATCACTGATTCCTTTTATATTATTATCTAGTAAACGATGTATACAATGGGGAGGGCTATTGGTATGTTGGTACTTCTTGTTATTAGCAGTAAAGAGAGGTAACATTTTAGGTGCAATTATGCCGACATTCTGTTTCTTGTTATCTTTCAAAAGTGAAATAAGAAGAAGTCCATGGAAAATTGTCTCTATATCGTTTTTGGTTTTAGTTTCTGGTTATGTGATAGCTGATTGGATTAGCCAAAATGGTTATTTGAATGTAAAAATGACAAAAGCATTAGATGGAGATTATAGTGATAGAGATGTGATATATATGTATTTTATTGAATATTGGTTGAATAGCAATATTTTTTATGTTATCTTTGGACATGGATTCCATGCAACGGCGGAATTGAGCACTTTCCATTTGCCAGCACATAATGACTGGATAGAATCATTGTTCGATTATGGTATTATAGGGTTCTTATTTGAATTAAGTATATTTTTATCATTTATATCCCTTGCTAGAAAGAGGTCAAAATACCGATTAGTATTATTGAGTGTTTTTTTTATATGGTTAGAGAAATCAATGTTTTCGATGGGATATATGGATCCACTTAATGTATTCGTATATATGTCATTAGGAATTGTGTTGTCAGAAATGGCAATAGAATAAAAAAATAATCAGAGTGTGTATTATGAGCATTATGTAAATTAATTTCTATCATAATTTAAGCAATGAATATCTTAAATAAAATCAAACTGGCTTTTGAAAGCCCCAAGGCAGTACTTACTATTGTTTTGAATCGTATAGGGCCCCTTATAAAGAATGATGAATTATTTCTTCGTTTAAAATGGAAATTGAAAATGGGATATCCAATAAATTTAGATAATCCTCATACTTTCAATGAAAAACTTCAGTGGCTGAAACTACATGATCGCAAACCTATCTATGCAACCATGGTGGATAAATATGAGGCAAAGAAATACGTTGCGAATATAATTGGAGAGGAATACATAATCCCCACTCTTGCTGTATACGACAGAGTGGAAGATATAGACTTTGATGCCCTGCCAAATCAATTTGTACTGAAGTGTACTCATGATAGCGGAGGTTTAGTGATATGCAGAGACAAGAGCAAATTAGATAAGAAATCTGCAATAAAGAAACTTCGGAAATACCTTAAAAGAACATATTTCTGGCAAAACAGAGAATGGCCTTACAAGAATGTGAACCCTCGTATCATAGCTGAGCAGTATATGGAGGATAAAGGAACAAAAGAACTTCGTGACTATAAGTTCTTTTGCTTCAATGGGATTATGAAAGCTTTGTTTATAGCATCAGACAGGCAAACAGAGGGTGAAGAAACAAAGTTTGATTTTTTTGATGCCGATTTTCGTCATTTAGATATTAGAAATGGACATCCAAATGCCGATATGCCTCCTGCCAAACCTGAAACATTTGATAAGATGAAGAAGATGGCAGAAAAATTGTCGGAACACATACCGCATCTAAGAGTGGATTTCTACGAAGTGAACGGAAAAGCATATTTTGGGGAGTTGACATTCTCACACTGGAGTGGTATGAAGCTTTTTAATCCAGAGAAATGGGACATGGAGTTTGGTCAGTGGATAGCCCTCCCAGAAACTGATGGGGGGGGTAATTTATACCTGTCAGATGGAATCGTCTTGTATTTGCATTCGCTTCGAGAAGAAACGCCATCACTTACCGACTATAAATTCTACTGTTTTAACGGAGAAGCGAAATACCTTTACGTATCAGAGGGACTTGAAAACCACTCAACCGCAAAGATTAGCTTTTTGACATTGGATTGGAAGTTTGCTCCATTCTGCCGTTTTGACTATGCGCCATTCAAGGAATTACCTCCGAAACCTTCGAAATTTAACGAAATGATAAAAATAGCAGAACAATTATCAAAAGGACATACATTCCTTCGTGTGGATCTATATGAGATAAATAATCAGATATATTTTGGAGAGTTAACATTCCACCCTTGTAGTGGTATGATGCCTTTTAAGCCAAAAGAGTGGGATTTAAAGTTTGGAGAATTGGTAACTCTACCCAACAGAGTAAAAGATGCTATTTGAGATAGAGAAGATAAGATAAGGAATTAATGAAGATAAAAAGCTTACATATAATATGAACCATAATAAAAGGGTATTATGTCTCATTGATGGTTTGGGGTCTGGTGGAGCTCAAAGACAGTTGGTAGGATTGGCCGCTTTACTTAAGGATAAAGGTTATGATGTTCTTTTCGTGTGGTATCATAAATCAGAGTTCTATAAAAAATTCTTAGAAGATAATGGCGTTAATTTTGAACAGATACAAGCGAAAAATATTTTTCAGAAATTTTGGAGAGTAAGGAATGTTATATCTCGTTTTAGGCCTGATGCGATTATATCATATATAGATGGACCAAATATGGCAGCATGCTTTTTGAAGGCATTTGGATTAAAAAGTACTATCATAGTATCGGAACGAGCTGTACTTCAAAAAATCAATTCTTACCAGAAGAGAAAGTTTTTCCTTTACAGATGGGCAGATTACATAGTATCGAATGCCCAAGAACAAACAGATATCATTAACAGATTTTTTCCATCGTTACGAAATAAAACTGTAACAATAAGAAACTTTGTTGAAACTTCGGTATTTGTACCATCAGACATAATAAAAGACACGAATGAGATACAAATGTTGGTAGTGGGTAGAATGGCACCACAAAAAAACATTATCAGGTTTATGCGAGCAATCAAGAAAGTTCAAGAAGATGGAATCCAATTGCGTGTAAAATGGTTTGGTGGACAGTCTCCAGTACAGAAATCATATATAGAGAGTGTTATAACTGAGCATAAAAGAATGAGATTGGGTGAAAAATTTGTATTTATGCCTCCAATTCGTGAGATTATCCCAGAATATCAAGCATGTGATGTTTTTTGCCTTCCTTCGTTGTTTGAAGGATTCCCAAATGTTGTATGTGAGGCTATGAGTTGTGGTAAACCTATATTGTGTAGCAATGTAAATGACAATGCTATTCTTGTACACCATAGTGATAACGGCTTGCTTTTTGACCCTAAATCAATAGAGGATATGACGGATAAAATAAAAGAATTCTGCAAGTTGAGCAAAAAAGAACGTATAGAAATGGGAAATAAGAGCAGAAAGATAGCAAAGGATATTTTATCAGGCGAATCATTTGTTAATAAGTATATTAACTTAATTGAGAAATAAATGATATATAACTCCTTTGAATTCCTTGTCTGTTTTCCATTGATCTTCCTGCTATATTATTTGATACCTGCGAGGTTTCATAAAGGTAGGAATATCTTCCTTCTGATAATCAGCTATCTGTTATATTTGAATTGGAAACCAGTATATGCATTGATATTGCTTGGTGTAACGCTTGTAACATACTATAGTGCAAGACTCATTGAGACGAGTGAGAAGAAGAGGCTTATCGTATTTTTGGGAGGAACAATTTCTTTGTTCCCACTCCTGTTCTTTAAATACTTTAACTTCATTAATGAACAGGTCTATACAGTTTTGTCAGTTATTGGTCTTCGCTATGATATACAAGGGTTGAACTGGGCTATACCTATCGGAATTTCATTCTTTACTTTCCAAGCATTGGGATATCTGTTTGATGTGTACTATAAGAAGATAGAAGCAGAAAAGGATTTTCTAACTTATTCATTGTTTATATCATTCTTCCCTTCTATCGTATCAGGTCCTATCAACAAGGCTTCATTGATCATACCACAATTGAAGAACCTCCGTCCATATTTTGACTATCCCAAGGCCGTAAAAGGATTGAGGATGATACTATGGGGTATGTTTATGAAGGTCGTTGTGGCAGACAGAATGGGATTGTATGTAGATACTGTGTTGCCTAATTATATGAACTATACTGGTGTTACCTGTCTTGCAGCAAGTATTTTCTATACCATACAAATTTATGCAGACTTTGCAGGGTATTCGTTGATGGCTATCGGTGTAGGGAAAACATTAGGTTTTGAACTAACAGAGAACTTCCGCAGACCGTATTTTTCAGTAAGTGTGACGGATTTCTGGCGCAGATGGCATATATCTCTATCTACATGGCTGAAAGATTATGTTTATATTCCGATGGGAGGAAGCAGATGTTCTAAGTTGCGTAATTACTGGAATATATTTGTTACGTTTCTTGTGAGTGGTATATGGCATGGCGCTAACTGGACGTTTATTGTATGGGGTATTTGGCATGGATTGTTTCAAATAATAGAAAAGGCATTGGGCCAACAAAAATGTGATTATGCTTGGGGTGGCAAAAGTCTTAAGATTATAATTACATTCTTGTTGGTTAATTTCGCTTGGATATTCTTCCGCATGCCCACGCTTACAGACGCTTGTGGAGTGATATGCAGGATTTTTGATTTTAGTCTGCCAATGACATTCTTTTCAGATAGCATGACAACAATGTTCTTCATGATTTTTGGACTGTCGATTTTGTTTTTCAAAGATGTGATGGATGAATTCTTTCCTAAACAGATGCGAAGCATGGAGCAGATAAACATTCTGAGATGGGGAGCTTATGTCTTTATTCTCTCATCTATATTGTTGACTGGAGTTTTTGGAGCAGACCAGTTTATTTATGCTAATTTCTAATATAATACAGATGAAAAGATTTGTTATAAGACTGCTTGCCTTCCTGATGCTGATGTTAATAGTTGACAGAGGTGTTGGCTTAGGAATGAGATATATGCAAGAGCATGCAAAGGGAGGTTATATTGGACATCATAATAAGATAATAAATTCAAACGAGGATATACTAATATTTGGTTCCTCAAGGGCCATTCATCACTATAATCCGCAAATAATTGAGGATAGTCTTGGAATGAGTTGCTACAATTGTGGACAAGATGGCAATGGTATAATATTGTTTTATGGATGGTGGCAGTTAATGAAGGAAAAACATACTCCGAAACTTGTAATATATGATGTTAATCCTGGTTTTGACTTGCTACTAGGTGAAAGTAATCAGAAATATTTGGGTTGGTTGCGTAGCGAATATGAAGATAAAGATATAAAGCAAATATTCGAGGAAGTAGATTTTACGGAAAAGTATAAAATGCAGTCTATGATGTACCGTTATAATTCTAAGTTCCTGCAGAATATTGTTGATTATGTGCATCCAATCTTTAAGATTAAGAGTGATGGCTTCTTGCCTTTGAAGGGGGAAATGAATGAAATGAAAATCAAGAAAATGCAAAAGGAGTCAAAACAACCGAAAATAGACTCTCTAAAGCTTGAGTTGATAGAGAAACTTGTCGTTGACATAAAGAAGCATAACTCACGAGTAATATTTGTCGCATCGCCAGTTTGGTATGGAAAAGAGAATTCACAATTCGATGCACTATATAACATCTGTGGGGAATATGGTATTTCTTTTTATAATTATTCCAACAGCTTAAAATATGTCAGAAATAATTATTATTTCAAAGATGGAAGTCATTTGAATGCGAGAGGAGCAGATGAGTTTACGAAGGATATCGTAATGAAAATACGTTTAAGTGATAATTAATTTAAATGTAACATTGGTATGAATAAAATTACAAAAGCATTAAGAAATCCTAAGAAAATATTTAGTTGGGTATTAAAACTATTGTCGAAGTACATAACAGATGACAAACAGTATCTTTCATTAAGGTGGCGAATCGCTATGGGATATAGAATGTCGTGGGATAACCCCACGACATATAATGAGAAGCAACAATGGCTCAAATTATATGATAGGAATCCTCTTTATACGGTTATGGTAGATAAATTATTGGTAAAGCAATATGTTGCGCAGAAGATAGGTGAATCATATATTATTCCAACATTAGGTTCTTGGTCAAATGCTGAAGATGTTGATTTTGGTTTGTTGCCTGAACAGTTCGTTATAAAATGCAACCACAATTCTGGAACAGGTATGTATATATGTAAGGACAAATCTAAGATGAATGTCATGAAGGTCCGTAAAGGTCTGCGTAAAGGCATGCAAGAGAATTATTATTTAATAAATCGTGAATGGCCATACAAAAATGTTCCAAGGCGAATTATTGCAGAACAGTTTATGAAAGATGAAAAAGTGGGAGAACTTTTAGATTATAAATTCTTCTGTTCTGATGGCGAAGTGAAGGGTTTGTTTATCGCAACTGGTCGTTCAAAAGGAGAACATGCAGTATGTTTTGACTTTTATGACGCTGATTTTAATCATATTCCTGTAAGGCATGGGCATCCTAATGCAGAAATACGACCAGAAAAGCCTTCAAATTTTGAAGAAATGAAGCATGTGGCTTCTGTACTGTCAAAAGGAATTCCTAGTGTTCGCATAGATTTATACGAGATAAACGGAAGAGTATATTTTGGTGAAATGACTTTCAGTCATTGGGGTGGTTTTATGCCTTTTGATCCTATTGAATATGATACGATTTTTGGAGAATGGATAAAATTACCCCAAAAGACGCAAGAGTTAAAATGTCAAAGATAATTGTAAATACAGGAACACTTTCTGCAGGAGGCGCGGAACGTGTACTCTCGATACTTTCGAAACCATTGGCAGATGCTTTTGACGAAGTTCATTATGTGATGTGGCTGGATGCGAAGTATCCAGACATTTTTTATGACATAGATCCTCGTGTTAAAATTGTTAGATTGTCAAAGGAAAGTGGAGCCACCAATATATTGCAGCAAATGATATGGTTTCGCAGATATATAAAACGGGAGCATCCGGATGTGGTACTATCATTCATGGTAATGGTATGCTTTACAGTGACCATTGCATTGCTCCTCACTGGTATAAATCAGGTCGTGGCCGAGCGTAATGATCCTAACTTTTTTAGACCGAAATGGCTACGTCGTCTTATCAATTGGTCATACTTATCGTCAGACGTAAAGGGAATCATAATGCAAACGGAAAAAAATAAGATTTTTTTTTCGAATGGTAGATTACTTCGAAAAACTACGGTTATATATAATCCAATTGATATTGATGATACATATGTGGGGGCGGCAGTTAAACACAAGAAGGAAGACGTTATTGTAAGTGTGGGTAGACTGACAAATCAGAAACAGCAATGGGTATTGATAGAAGCATTTGCATTATTTCATAAGACGCATCCGTCTTATAAGCTCGTGATTTATGGCGAGGGAGAAAAACGAAAAGACCTTGAAGAACAAGTAGTATTATTAAAAATGAAGGAAAGTGTAATTCTGCCAGGTCGCTCAAAACAAGTAATCCGTGACATATTGCCTGCTAAGATGTTTGTGACAACCTCACTTTATGAGGGGATGAGTAATGCCCTGATAGAAGCGATGTGTGTTGGGCTACCATGCATTTCAACAAGTGTTAGTGGAGCAACAGACTTGATAAATGATGGAAAGAATGGTTTCTTGGTTGATGAGGGGGATGTAAAAAAAGTATTTGAAAAGATGTTGTTTATAGCTGATCACTCAGAAGAGGCAAATACGTTAGGATGCAATGCTTCGCAGGCTTATCATTTACTTTCTAGTGAGGTTATTTCTGGAGAATGGGTAAACTATCTCAAATCTATGATATGAAACGGGTTATTACATACGGAACATATGACTTGCTGCATCAAGGACATATTAACTTGTTGCGACGGGCAAAAGAACTTGGAGACTACCTGATAGTAGGTGTCACCAGTGACAGTTTTGACCGCGGTAGAGGGAAACTGAATGTACGCAATAACGTTTTGGAACGCGTTGAAGCTGTTAAAGCGACAGGATATGCTGATGAGGTAATTATTGAGGATTATCTCGGACAGAAGATTGATGACATACAGAAGTATGATGTTGACATCTTTGCAATTGGTAGTGATTGGGAAGGTAAGTTCGACTATTTGAATGAGTACTGCAAAGTTGTATATCTTCCCAGAACAGAGGGTATCTCATCTACGATGTTACGTGCAGAGAAACAGAGCGTCTATAGAATCGGTGTCATAGGTGGTGGACGAATAGCCCATCGTTTTGTGCCTGAAACGAAAGTGGTGAATGGGGCAGAGGTGGTAGCTGTCTTGAATCCTGATAAGGATAAGGCTGAGGCTTTTGCTAAAATTCACGGTATAGATGCTTATGCTGATTTTGATGACTTTATTGGGCAGGTGGATGTGGTATATATTGCTTCACCACACCTGACTCATTACGACTATATCAAACGGAGTTTGTTGGCTGGTAAACATGTTCTGTGTGAAATACCTTTTACGCTGAAGAAAGAGGAGGCTCTTGAATTATACAGGATAGCAGAAGAAAAAAACCTTGTGCTGATGGAGGCGAGTAAAACGGCCTATTGTCCTGCCTTTGGCCATATAGTGACATTGATTAAGAGTGGTATCATTGGTGAGGTTGTGGATGTAATGGCTTCATTAAGTAAGATGGTGGCTCCGCCAACACGTGAATTAGATGCTACACAAGCTGGCGGAGCAGTGACAGAGCATGCCCCTCTAACACTAATGGCGATAATTAAGCTCTTAGGCCTGGAATGGCATGATGTGAATTTTCACTCCAAACGTGAGAATGGTGTGGATATTTATACGAAAGGCGTAATCAATTATCCTCATGCAACATCTTCATTTACTCTTGGCATCGGAGTTAAGACTGAGGGAAATCTGGTGATTTCCGGTACCAAGGGGTATGTCTATGTGCCAGCCCCTTGGTGGCTTACCAGCTATTTTGAGGTGCGTTATGAAGACCAGACAAAGAACAAAAAATATTTTTATAGTTATGATGGCGAAGGCTTGCGCTATGAAATACAAGAATTCCTCTCTATGATTGTGAACAATCGTCGTAGCTGCTATAAACTTCGTCGTCGTGAGAGTGTGGCTATAGCAGAGATAATTGAGAAATATCGTAATGGAGAAAACGTAACAGAAATATAATATAGAATTTATGAAATATGCGGTAGTAACAGGTGGTACGTCTGGTATGGGGTTAGGCGTAGCAAAAATGTTAATAAGCAAGGGATACTATGTGTTTACCACATACGTAGGGCCAGAGTTTACCGAAAAGATGGAGAACTATGAGGCCCACCTTGTGGATCAGTCCAAGCGCGACGAGGTGTACGCCTTTATCAACTATGTGAAATTAAAAACAAATCATTTGGATTGCATCGTGTGCAATGCGGGAATGAGTATTCGCAAGTCATTCACTGATACAACCGATGCAGATTGGGATAAACAGATGGAGGTGGCCGTAAACTCTCATTACATTATGCTTAGAGAGTTCTTTCCAATTGTTCCTGCAGGTAGTCGCATTCTCTTCACAGGTTCACAGATGGCGGTACACCCACATGCTACCGTGCTTTCTTATGGCGTTACAAAATCAGCAGTATGCGCATTGGCCAAGAACCTTGTCAAAGAGTTTGAAGGAACGGGTACGACGGTTAATGCCATTATTCCAGGCTTTGTAGAAACCCCTTGGCAGAAAGAGAAACCAGAAGAAATCAAACAGAATATTTACAAAAAGACAGCTATTCATCGTTTCGCTACAATTGACGAGATTGTTGATGCATTTCGTTTCTGCATAGACAATCCGTTTGTTAACGGCAGTATGATAGAGGTGAATGGTGGGTATTGCTATAAATAGGATATGGCATCATTAAGTTTAATCAATAGGGTAAAATATTCGTCTTTCCTATATAATGCCTATTTCCATATTGGCTCAATAGGGGTGAGATTGATGAGATTGTTTGTTCGGAAAGACAAGAGCCTTATTGTATTTTCATCTTTCGGTGGTAGAAAGTATGATGATAGTCCCAAGTGCATTTATGAAGAAATGTTACGTGACCACCGGTTTGACAAGTATAGGATTGTATGGGCGTTTATGAATCCAGATGCTCATGACATTCCGAGAGGAGATAAAGTAAAGCTGGATACATGGGCTTATTATAAGACTTTATTGAAGGCGAGAGTATGGATTACTAATAGTACGATGGAGAGGGGACTTTCATTTAAAGGAGATAGTATATTCTATTATAATTCATGGCACGGAACGCCTATTAAGTTGATGGGAGGAGATATCAGAGAGGGAAATCAGTCCTTTGGTACTAAAGAAAAAAGGTGCCCTTATGATGTGTTCTGTGCACAGAGTGAATATGATTCTGATATATTTAAGAGAAGTTTTCATGTTCCAGATAGAGCAATGAAAATTATCGGACTGCCTCGTAATGACGAACTGATAAATAATGCAGGAGAAGAACGAAAAAATAGGATAAAGGCGCAGCTTGGCATTCCCAATGATAAAAGAGTAATACTTTATGCGCCTACATTCCGTGAATACTCTAAGGATGAGAATTTGAATTGTGTAATAGCACCTCCGATACATCTAAAGCGTTGGAAAGAAAGTTTGGGGCATAAGTTCGTTCTTATATTCCGTGCTCATTATGAGGTGGTGAAGGTTATGAATGTTGTTTCGGATGAGTTCGTAAAGGACGTGTCGGCATATCCTTCGCTAAATGATCTGATGATTGTGTCGGATGTGCTTATAAGTGATTATTCGAGTATGTTTTTCGACTATTCTGTTATGAGAAAACCTATGCTTTGCTTTGCATATGACTATGATAAATATGCGAAGGAGCGTGGTATGTACTTTGATATAAGGGAATGGTTGCCAAATGCAGATAACGAGGATGACTTGATAAAACTTATTCGGGATACAGATACGACAAAAGAGTGTGTTGCTACCAAGAAGTTTCAGGAGAATTTTGTCACAGAATATGGATCAGCATCTAAGAAATCTCTAGATATTATATATGATGCTATAAAATAATATGCCAAATAGAATAAAGATAATTCGTGCAACTACAGTTCCGATGTCTCTGGATGCCTTCTGCAATGGAATGCTGAAGGAGTTGTCACAGAAATATGAAGTGATAGGTATGGCGTCTCCTGGGAAAGAGCTAATGGCGGTTGCAGAGCGTGAAGGAGTGCGCACCATTGCAGTACCTATGGAGCGGCATATTTCGCTGAAACATGATCTGATTTCGCTATGTCGAATGATAAAAGTATTTCTAAAAGAGAAGCCAACGATGGTGCATAGCATGACTCCAAAAGCGGGATTGTTGTGTATGATTGCAGCTTGGTTATGTAGGGTACCTGTGCGTGTTCACACCTTCACTGGGCTGGTGTTTCCAACATCGACGGGACTGAAGCGTAGAGTCTTGATGGCCACAGACTGGTTAACATGTGCTTGTGCAACTCATATTATTCCAGAAGGTGAAGGAGTGAAGAATGATCTTCTTAATAATGGTATAACGAAGAAACCCATAAAAGTCCTTGGTTATGGCAATGTCAGGGGGGTGGATATGGAGTACTATCGAGTAAGTGAAGAGATAAGAGCGAAGAGTAAAGAATTAAAAAAACCAGAATCTTTTACTTTCCTTTTTGTGGGGCGTATTGTTGGTGACAAAGGAATCAATGAGTTGTGTGAGGCGTTTGAAAGATTAAAAGAAACGGAAAAATCTATCCGTCTGCTTTTGGTTGGACGATTTGAAGATGAACTCGATCCAGTTTCTGATAAAACGAGAGAAACGATTAATAATGATAGTAGCATAGAAGCGGTAGGACCAAAGTACGGTGATGAACTTCTTGCTTATTATGTTGCTGCGGATTGCTTCGTGTTCCCCAGTTATAGAGAAGGATTCCCCAATACGGTATTAGAAGCTGGAGCTATGGGAGTACCATCTATAGTGACGGACATCAATGGTTCTCGAGAGATTATTACTGAAGGAGAGAATGGTATTATTATTCAATCACATGATGCAGAAGCTTTGTTCCATGCTATGTTAAAAATGATGAGAGATAAGGATGCGCGTGAAAAGATGGCTGATAATGCCAGACAGATGATAGCATCGAGGTATGAACAGGGTTTTGTGAGGAAGTGCTTGTATGACTTTTATGATGAGATTATATCTAGAAAATAGTTGTATTACAAAGAAAAATATGTCTTAACTGCGCAAAATGGCAGATTTTAATGTGTACAAACTGTACAAAATGGCGAATAAATTATGCCAAACGCTAAATGTTCTACACATTTTATGAGGGAATGGTCTGCTGAGAAAACATATTAAATGTTTTTCTTCGTGAAGAAAAATAATTTATGTGTCTGATATTCTCAATGCTGAATGTGTATGTGCGCACTCAAGTGAAGTGTCGTGGCGGCAGGATGGACATGGTGGTGTCGATGCCAGATACCACATACGTGTTTGAACTGAAGACGGAAGGCACGGCGGAGCAGGCCCTGCAGCAGATTGACGAGAAAGACTATGCCCTGGCATACGAAACGGATGGCCGCAATGTGGTAAAGGTTGGAGTGAAGATGAATGCAGCCGACCGCACGATAGAGAATTGGGTGATATTTTGAATATAAAAGATTAGTATGGATTTTCAGTATCATATTTTTTCGCCTTACCGGGTGTGTCCTTTAGGGGCGCATGTGGATCATCAGCATGGCATCGTGACAGGCTTTGCCATAGACAAAGGGGTTGACCTGTGGTTTAATGTCAATGAAGGTCAAGGGCCATGGGGTGAGAACCATGTGCATTTAGAGTCGAGGACGTTTGAGGGCTTGGTGGATTTCGACATCGATGCACCCAGTCAGGTAAAGGTTGGGCATTGGGGTGACTATGCTCGTGGAGCGAAGTATGCTCTAAGGAAGCGCTTTGAACTGAAGCGCGGCATAGAAGGAGTTATCCAAGGTTCTTTGCCTATCGGTGGATTGTCAAGCAGTGCGGCGGTGTTGGTGGCATACGTGATGGCTTTCGCCAAGGCTAATGACATTACACTGCAACCTTTTGAAGTGGTGAAGATTGCTTCTGAGGCGGAACGTGAATACATAGGGTTGAACAACGGACTGCTGGATCAGGCCTCCATCGTATTGGGCAAGAAGGATGGCCTGCTGTTCCTTGATTGTGATTCTGATGAATACCGTATAATAAAACGCAATCCCAACATTGCTGATTTTGAGATAGGTATATTCTTCTCTGGACTGACACGCTCGCTTGTGAACAGCGACTATAACCTCCGCGTATATGAGTGCAAGACTGCTGCATGGAATATGCTTGCATATATGGAGCAGCCACTGAAAACCTTTGATAAGACATTCCTGCGCGACATTCCGTATGATACATATACCAAGACACGGGAGCGGATGCCGCAGCGTTTTGCACGTCGTGCAGAGCATTTCTACACGGAGTATCGTCGCGTGAGGCAGGGAGTGACGGCTTGGGAAACGGGAAACATGGAACTGTTTGGCAAGTTATGTTTTGACAGCTGCGAATCGAGCATCCACAACTATGAGTGCGGCTCACTTGAGTTGATAGCCATATACAATATCATGCGCAGCCTGCCAGGTGTCTATGGGGGGCGGTTCTCTGGTGCAGGTTTCAAGGGGGCGTGCATCGCCTTGGTCGATCCTGACTGTAAGGAGAGCATAGAGAAGGAACTGACGGCACGATACTTGGAGCAGTTCCCGGAATACGAAAAGACGTTCCAGGTTCATTGGGTAAAACCTGATGATGGAGCAAGATTTATAAACGAACACGAATAACACTAATCTAACGAATAATTATAAATTCGAGTGATTTGTGTTAAAGAAATAAACGAACACGAATAGCACTAATCTAACGAATAATAAAGATTAGGGGGATTCGAGGGAAAGTGTTAGAAAATAAACGAACACGAATAGCACTAATCTAACGAATAATAAAGATTTGGGGGATTCGAGGGAAAGTGTTAGAAAATAAACGAACACGAATAGCACTAATTTAACGAATAATAAAGATTAGGGGGATTCGAGGGAAAGTGTTAGAAAATAAACGAACACGAATAGCACTGATCTAACGAATAATTATAAATTCGAGTGATTCGTGTTAAAGAAATAAACAAACACGAATAGCACTAATCTAACGAATGACAATGATTCGGGTGATTCGAGGGATTCGTGTTCAAAAACAAATCAAATATGATAGTTTACAAAGAAGAGGCATATCTGATAATGGGAGCAGCGTTCAAGGTGTACAATAACCTTAGACATGGATTTCTTGAAGCGGTTTATCAAGAGGCTTTGGAAATCGAATTCCAGAAACAAGGTATTCCTTATGAACGAGAGAAAGAACTGAAGATTCAGTATGATGGCATTGAACTTAAGCAAACCTACAAAGCAGATTTTGTCTGTTTTGGGAAGATTATTGTAGAACTGAAGGCGGTAAGCGCGTTAGATGACACTCACCGTTCTCAGGTTTACAATTATCTTCATGCCACCAACTATAAGTTGGGACTTTTGCTTAATTTCGGATGTCCCGACGAATTAGAATACGAACGAAAAGTATTGTAACAAAACGAACACGAATAGCACTAATCTAACGAATAATTATAAATTCGAGTGATTCGAGTGATTTGTGTTCATAAATTAAGGTCATTATGAAAAACATAGTAATAGCGGCGGGATACGCCACAAGATTGGGAGAGTTGACAAAGAACTTCCCGAAACCATTGCTCAAAATAGGTGATAACACAATCCTTGGACGTATGCTCGATGATATTGACAAGATTCCAGAGATAGACGAGCATATCATCATCACTAACCATAAGTTTGCCGGTATCTTTGAAGAGTGGGCTAAGACGAACACTAATCTCACGGATGGTAAGTTATACGAACACGAATCTCACAAATCAAACGAATATTCGTGCAATTCGAGTCATTCGTGTTCAAAATATAAGAAGCCGATAACCATTGTGGATGATGGTACAGAGACAAATGAGACTCGCCTCGGTGCTGTGTGCGATTTGCTGTTTGCAATGGACAAACTCCATATAGATGATGACCTCTTGGTGGTGGCTGCGGACAACTTGCTTTTCTTCTCCTTTCAGGAGTTTGTGGACTTTGCCAAGGAGAAAGGCACGTCATGCATAATGTGTCATGAGCAACCTTCTATAGAAAAACTTCAGCGCACTGGCGTCATCGTCATTGATGAGAACAATAAAGTTCTTAACATGGAAGAGAAACCTCAGTGCCCTAAAACACATTGGGCTGTACCACCTTTCTATATCTATCTGAAACAAGACCTTGAGCTCATTCGCCACTCCGTAGAGAATGGATGTGGCAAGGATGCACCGGGCAACCTTGCCCACTATATGGTGGAGCATACCGATATGCATGCATGGCACATGACAGGTGGACGTTTTGACATCGGTTCTATTGATACCTATAAGGAAGCCGTGGAGAAATATGGCAACCAGTAAAGACTTATTCTGTTCCATTCTCCGTGAGGCTCTGTGGCAGCGTGGGGAGAACTTGCCGAAGACTCTTTCCAAGGAGACTGGGGAGAGTCTGCTTGACCTTGCGGAACAGCAGACGGTGACGGGAATGATTGCGGATGTTGTGTTGCATAATGGAGTGGAACTTCCAGAAGATGCCTATTATGATATGGTAGGCATACATATACAAATGGAAGACAGGAACAGACTGGTGAACAATGGCGTGAGGGAACTTGTTGAGTTGCTGGATGGGAAGAATATAGATTATGTGATGGTGAAGGGACAAACAGTGGCCTCATACTATCCCAATCCAGTGATGCGAGTGCCGGGTGACATAGATTATTATTGTGACAAAGAAAACTTCCAAAGGTCAGTGCAGGCGGTCAAGGATGCATGGAATGTGGAGTTCGAAATGAACAATTCTGACAAGCATGTTCATTATAATTATAAAGACATTGCGTATGAAGGGCATTTCGCTTTAGTTTCTTTATACAACAAAAAGAGGAATGATTATTGGCAACAGTTGTTGGATAATGACGAAGGAACGACGGCGAATGTTGAAGAATGCACTGTAAGGACTCTTTCTCCTACCATGCATATGCTTTATATATTCCTGCATCTTTATCATCATCTGTTGGCTTTAGGCATAGGACTGCGACAGTTTTGCGACATGGCAGTGATGCTTCATTATGCAAAGGATGATATTGATATGGATGCGCTGCGTTTCCATCTGAAAACATTTGGAATGGAGCGGGCATATCGTGCCTGTGGCAGTATTCTCGTGGATTATCTCGGATTGCCGGAGAAAGAGCTTGGCTACACATTGTTAGACAGTGATCGCCGTTATGGCAAGAGAATCCTTGATGTGGTGTTCTACCGTGGGAACATGGGGCATAGCAACAAACGTAATGGCTTCAAGGGCTGGAAGCACAAGGTGGAAGCTGCAGCCATCAAACTATCACATTTTGTGAAATTCGCACCACTGGCTCCTGATTATAGTTGTTGTTGGTTATGGCGTGAAGTTAAAAAGATATGAGTGACCATGTTATATAAATTAGCACATATAATAAGAGATAAATTTAGCTGGCTTTGGGATATAATAGAATGTCTGAATGGAGTTCTATTCGCTCTGAGGTACGGAAAGAAACTAGAGAACATTGATTTTAAGAATATCCCAGAAGGATATGAAGTAACTCCTATTAATGCCATAGAAACAAAACGAATGGTGGAATTTTTCGCATGTCAACCCGAAGATGCATTCAAGTTCTTCCATCCTCATGGCTTTGATGAAAAAAGTATAAAGAAACTTCAAAAAAACAAGGCGTTCCTCGGTTATGTCCTGTTGGACAAATTAAATAATAAAATAGCTGGGTATTGCTTCAATAGATGTTTCTTTCATGGTCAGGGTTTTCGTGGAAGGATGGTTGATATTGAATGTCGAGGAAAAGGACTTGGTACAGCTATGAACAAGCTGTTAAATGAAGTTGGCTTTGGCATTGGCGTGCGACTATTTGAAACCGTATCCAAAGACAATGTAGCATCATATAAGTCAGCCCTTTCAGCCAGCAATGTCAGAGTGGTAAAAGAACTTCCAAATAACGAATTATATTTAGAGATAATAAAAGAATAGGATATGATACTAAAATACATATTTGACAGGGTTGTCTCACTGGTGGGACTGTTGTTTCTATGGCCTGTATTGCTGATTATTGCGATAATGGTTAAGATAAAGATGCCGGGAGGACCTGCGTTCTTCGTACAGAAACGTGTGGGGAAGGATGGGAAGTTGTTCAATTGCCACAAGTTCCGGACGATGCGGGTGCAATCTCACACAGAAAGCACAGATAACACAGAAAAGGCTAAGGCGAACACGAATGACACGAATGGCACGAATGCCTCGACTGGATGGTCAACGGTGTCGGTGGCAGGGGACAGTCGCATAACCCCCTTTGGTGCTACACTGCGTCACTATAAGCTCGATGAACTGCCGGGATTATGGGATGTACTGATTGGCAATATGAGTTTTGTAGGTCCACGACCAGATGTGCCTGGGTATGCGGATGAATTGCAAGGTGATGATAGGGATGTGCTGAAACTGCGTCCCGGCATCACCGGACCAGCAACGCTGAAATACAGGCTTGAAGACGAGATGATCTCGGAGTATGTAGCTCAGAAGCAGTCAGCGGGGGATACCCGACCTATGCAGGAGATTGCAGTGGAGTATAATGACAACGTGATTTACCCTGACAAGGTCCGCCTAAACTGCTATTACTACCGCCACTATTCATTCATCAAGGACATCAAAATGATATTCTGCACCGTACTCGGTAAGAATATGGAGTATGCAGGGGAGGTGATTTAGTTTGCAGTTTGCGTCTTACGGTATAAATGGGTTGAAAATGGGGAAATAGATAGGGGGCAGTTGATGTAGTTATGATTGCTTCGCAAGAAATCCTTTAAAATCTAAATAAAAATCTTTAGGTAGAAATATTTCTGGGCGTAGCCCAAGAATTATGATTTGGATTATTTTGGGATTTCTAACCGAAGGTTATCATAAATGGAATAAGATGTGGTTATTAATGCTTCGCAAGAAGTCTTTTAAGAATTTAATATAAATCGAACAAAAACGATAAACAGTAAACAAATATGTCTGAAAGAAAGAGAATTTACCTTTGCCTTGCCCACATGAGCGAGGACGGAATGGAACAGAAATATGTCAAGGAGGCTTTTGACACTAACTGGGTGGTGCCTCTCGGACCTAACGTCAACGGTTTTGAGAAGGACCTCGAGGAGTTTGTCAATAGCCCCGCCCCTAACCCCTCCCCCGTAGGGCGGGGGACCCAAGACTCCCCTGCAGAAGGAAATGTAGAGGGGGCAAAACGTGTAGTGGCTCTGTCGGCAGGTACGGCGGCTGTGCATCTCGCTCTCATTGCCTGTGGCGTTGGTCCTGGCGATGAGGTTATCGTACAGAGTTTTACGTTCTGTGCTTCTTCTAATCCTGTGGCTTATCTCGGTGCTACACCTGTGTTCGTAGATTCAGAAAAGGACACATGGAACATGGACCCCGACTTACTGGAGGAGGCTATTAAAGACAGAATTGCCAAGACTGGCAAGACTCCAAAAGCTATCGTTCCCGTGGCACTATATGGTATGCCATATAAGGCTGACCGTATCATGGAGATTGCGAACAAGTATAGCATTCCCGTTATAGAGGATGCTGCTGAGGGCTTTGGCTCAAAGTATAAAGGTCAGATGCTGGGTACTTTCGGCAAATACGGTGTACTGTCATTCAACGGCAACAAGATGATTACTACTTCTGGTGGTGGCGCTTTGATATGTAGCCCCACCCCGTCCCTCCCCAGTAGGGAGGGAGATTGCCCATACATGACAGCTGATCCTGCCTTATACGATATGTTAAAGCAATATGCAAGAGAGATGAGAAAGAAACCAACAGAAGCGGAGAATATTGCATGGAATGTATTAAGCGATGGACAAACGGGGTACAAATTCAGAAGGCAGCATATTATTGGCGACTATATCGTTGATTTTGTATGTTTAGAAAAAAAACTTGTAGTAGAGATTGACGGTGAATACCATAACGAATGGGAACAACAGATTAATGATAAGGCCAGAACTGAATGGTTAGCAATTAAGGGCTTCCGTGTGATAAGATTTACAAACACACAAGTGATTGCCGCCCCTGACAAGTTTAAAGAAGAAATTGTAAAGGCACTGAGACTTCAGCACCCCCTCCCTACTGGGGAGGACTGGGGTGGGGCCCAGACTATAATGTGGCTTGCAACGCAAGCTCGTGAGAGCTACCCTTACTACCAGCATGAGAAGATAGGATATAACTATCGTATGAGCAATGTATGTGCAGGTATCGGTAGAGGACAGATGACAGTGGTTAATGACCATATAGCACACCACAAGCATGTGCAGGCTCTTTATGAGGAACTGCTGGCTGATGTGAAGGGTATTACTGTGCATAGCCAGCCAAAAGTCTCCCCTGCTGGGGGAGATATAGAGGGGGCTCCCGTTTATGATTCCAATTACTGGCTCTGCACCATCACTATCGATGAGGATGTGAAGGTAAAGGGTCAGGAGAATGCTTATAAGACCGTTGTGACAGGAGCCGTTGGCGGTGCGGCAGGAGTCATACACGCAGCAGACTCTGCTCATACCGACTGCGAGCCAAACGCTAATGTGGAGGCTCTTCGCGTATGTCTTGACCAGGCACAGATTGAGGCACGTCCCGTATGGAAGCCCATGCACAAGCAACCGGTGTACTGTCGTACAAGTGAAAATGGAGAATTGAAAATTGAAAATTTACCTGGCGGAGTGATTTGTCAGACCTCGGCATCAAGTGTGGCTTATATCAACGGTGTGAGTGAGGCGATTTTCAAGAAAGGTATGTGTCTGCCATCTGGACCATGTGTAAGCGATGATGATGTTAGATATATAGTGGATACGCTCAAGGGCGCAATGGTGGAATGATGTAGAAATTATTACTGTCCGGTAAATACAATATGGAGAAATCCCCACATCGGTTCTGGAAACGGAACAGATGTGGGGATTTTCTCTTGGTTTGGAGCTTATTTTGTTCTGTATTGTTGCAATCCTCTTGTCAATCACTTTGTCCTGTGATATTTCTTTGCAGGATATCTTTCAGTTGCCCTATGTAATAAAAAGGAATGTTTATCAGTCGGTACGGACGACCTTCTGGGGCTGGGGTGGTGACATCCTGTACGGAATATTCGCCACTCCAGAAACGTACTGCTGTGACAGGACGGGTAGCAGTGTTGACAAAACTATGGAGTGAGCGCAAATGTGAGTTTGTACCCGCTTTTACTTCGATGGGTACAATCTGGCTCTGTGTCTGCCAGATGAAGTCTATTTCCGCCGTCGTGCCTTTTTTGTCTCGCACCCAGAAGAATTGTTTTTCCTTATATTGTCTGTCGAGCAGTATTCTCAGCTCCTGTGCCACTATCTGTTCGGCGGCCCTCCCCCTCCACGTGTCGAGCAGGTCTTTGTTCTGCAAGTATTCTATCTGGATGTCAGCGACAAAGTTTGTGACTCCGCTGTCAACCATAATCAGTTTTGGTGAACGTCTCTTAGAAGGTATGGCAGGTATGTCTGTTGAGGTGACAGGATAGTCGAGAGAAAGGATATATGCCTTTTCCAAGCAGTCCATCGCTTCGTGTATCTGCGTACTTGTATAAGTGCTATTTCCAAAGTTTGCAAAAGTGATGGCTTCTGCTGCAGAAAACCATGCCGTATCGAGGATATGGCGTATGATGCGCACCTGCTCCTCGTTTTTGGCATATCTTTCCACATCCTCGTTGTAGCCCATTAGTAGAGAGTTGAAGATGGGCGAGAGTCGTTCAATGTCGTGGTTCTCGGCATATTCGGCCACGGCCTCGGGCATTCCTCCGATCAGCGCATAGCGGTTAAAGACGCTGATAAGTTTTTCATGCATGACTGCAGGCACTTTCACATCTTTAACTAGTACAGCCCATTCCTTTCCTTCCGTAGCATTAAGGTATTCTACAAAAGAGAAAGGTCGCAGGTTGAGATATTCTACCCTGGCGACAGGGAAAGAAACGTGCTTCTTTAAAAGACTCTGCAATCGACTTCCTGCAGTTATGACGTATAGCCACGGCATTTTTTCGTAGAAATAGCGTAGCAGGCCAACGGCCTTTGGCTCTTCTTGTATCTCGTCGATAAACAGCAGCATGCGTTTGTTGGAATCTGAAATTTTGTGGTCTCGCAGACAGAGGTATTGCCATATTTCCTGCACGTTGTCTGTGTGTTGAAAGACGGAGGCATCGTCTGACAGCTCAAGGTTGACCTCGATGAATACATCGAATTCACGACCGAACTCCCTAACGAGGGTACTTTTTCCTACTTGTCTTGCTCCTCTTATAACGAGTGGTTTGCGTGGCGACTTCTTGCTCCACTGCCTCAATTGTGTTATCAGCTCTCTTTCGTACATAATGACATTATAAGTTTATTCGCTGTTTCTGCCTGCAAAGTTACTATAATTTTCTAAAACATAGGCAACTTTTGGTGAAAATCTTTCTAAAACATAGGCATTTTGATCTAATAACTTGCTAAAGTATAGGCATTAGCCCAGACTTTGTACCAGGTCCATATGTCAGTGATGTTAGATATATCGTTGCTGCTATAAAGGAAAATGTCCTATCCTGACGGTTTGTCCTATATCTCCACTTTATCGTGCCTGTACTTAGCGTAGCATTGTTGGCGGAAGCTTATATTGTCCTACTCTTTGAATGACTGCGCGATTCTCGCATTAACCGTTGTTCCTTTGCTACTTAAAAGTCATAAAACGTAAAGATTTACATTGCTTTACGTGATTTTGTAACATAATTTTGCCAAATGCAAGGTGAATTGTAATTTTTATCGGAAAAAAGGAGAAAGTTTGCGGAATTATTAGTACCTTTGCAGTTGAATGGCATTCGTCGGGCATGATATCTGCTTTCAGCGAATACGTTTGCGTTTGCTCAGTTGCAAACGACCTTGCTTTTTCCATTCCATGGAATTACTTTACTAACATAAAAAAATATGAAATCTGAAACCAAGAACAAGAACTTTTTTGCGCGGATGGCAGTGATGCTAATCGCGCTGATGCTCACCTCGGCTACGGTGCAGGCTACGACGTACATCAAGGATGTAATGCTTATCGGCGGCAGCGAAAGCGAGGTGAACTTGCTGAAGACAACCTACCAGGATCAGGGTTGGACGGTCATCAACCAGAACCTGAACGCAGGGTGCGGCAGTAGCAGTGACCATATCTATCTGCTCTGCAAGTATGACACCAGCAATGGTGCCAACTTCGGTTACGTTAGTGACTTGTACATCAGTACCTCCAGAGGCACGGCACCCGACACTCGTACCGTGAACAACCGCACCTTCTATCTGGTGACTTACGACGGCGGCAGCCACTTCGAGGAGAAGAAGGGCGACCTGAACAGCAATGCGGGTGGTGATGATATTCATCTCTACTATACCAGGACACCAGCCACCAGCAATACTTTCCTTTCCAGCATCTCTTTTACTACGACGAAAAACAGCGGAAATGGTGCCTTGGGCAGTGATAACAACGGATGGGGCACGGGCTACGACCTGAACAGCGATGCCGGCGGCGACTATATCTATCTGCACGCCACCACCGCCACTGCCATCACCTATACCGTCACCATACAACCGGGCATCGGGCTGATATCCAACGAGCCGCCAAGCAGTCGCTCCTCTGACAATCCCACCTACATCGCCGCCTCGAAGTCAGCTGCGCAAAACCTGCAGTTCTACAACGATAACGGCTCTATCGGCTTCTATCTCAGCGAATACTACGATCCCTTTTCCTCCAATCAGAAGGACGGCTACACCTTCCTCGGATGGAACTTCGACAGCAGTGAGGGAGCCTACCATGCGCTCACCGCCACACAGACCACATACACCGCACAGCGGTACGGCTGGCTGCACGACGGAGCCACCATCACCGGTGTGGAATGTTCTGACTTTTCAAAGAATACAGTCACCTATACCACCATTCCTGCCACCATCGACGGCACGGAAATAACGGGTATAAATATCACGTATGACAACACTATTGCAGACAACCTGCCCCGTCTCCAGTCGCTCTCTATGCCTACCGTCGGCAATGTGTCTGGCACGCCATTCAAAAATTGCACATACTTGACGGACATTCACATCACTAACATCTCCCATACCAGCGTGTCCTTTGATGACCTCTCAGTGGCATATCTTCCCAACCAACTGACTGTCTGGTGCTATAACGCCACCATGCCCGAGGACTTCCACTATCAGGTCTATCAGTGCTCGCCCGGCGTCATGTTCGTCTTTAAAGGTGGCGATTACTGCGGATGGTGCGGAGACGACAGCGGGGTTGACAGACTCTGCTGGACTATGAAAAACCAAGAGATTACCATATACTGTTGCGACGACAGCTATAAGGATCCGATATTTGCTCCGTATCAGATAGTCAACAGTCACCCCTGGAGCAGAGCCTATGCCTCGTTACCCGAAAAGGTCTATCTTAGCCCCGCCGTCAAGGGCATCGGTGCCGAGACCTTCAAGAATAACAGTAACCTTGCCGAACTCTATTATGAGGGCACCAAGGCTGAGTGGGATGCAGTGACGAAAGGCACTGACTGGAATAGCGGCGTGGCTTCGAACTTCAAGGAATACTGGCGCTGTACCGTTGCCTTCGATACCAACGGCCGTGGCACTGCCCCCCAGGCACAAACGGAATTATGGAGAGATCAGGACAGGGCTGTCAAGCCTTCCGTCGCCACTGACGAGGGCTACGAGGTGGCAGGATGGTACATCGATGCTGACTGCACCACGCGGTGGGACTTCAATACAATTGTTACCGCCGATACTACACTTTACGCAAAATGGGGTGAACCGATACACAACAGCAGCGACAACGACCTGACAGCATGGGACGATGAGATGCGTGACGTCACACTCGACGGACGCACACTCTACTGCGACAACAGTTGGAACACCCTCTGCCTGCCGTTCTCACTCAACAGCCTCGCTGGCACTCCTCTTGAAGGCTTCACAGTGATGGAACTCGACACGGAGGCAGAGCACAAAGGCCACATGACAGGCCTCGACAACGGTACGCTCTACCTGAACTTCAAGAAGGCTACCAGTATTCAGGCAGGAAAGCCATATATCGTGAAAAAGGCTGCACCGGCTTTCAGCTACAATGGCATCAGTGCTCCAAGATATGATTGGGATTGGCTGAGAAAAAGTGATCCTGAAAATATGTTTGATGGAGATAACGAGAGCATGTGGGATGCAGATGAAAGACAAAATCCTAGACCTTGGAACATCGTGTTTAATACCTCTATCCCTGTTTTGACTATAGGCTATACTATAGTTCCTGCCAGGGAGGTTGGACCATATATATGGACACTGTATGCCAAACTGAATGAATCTGACGAATGGATTACCATTGATAGTCAGGATAAATACGAATTTATAAGCCCAGGGGATTATTCTAGTGCTTATTTTAGCATTGCCCCAAGCAAACAGGGCTATTACAAGTATTTTCGTTTAGAGATAGCTGCTGGGTTTCACACCGAGTACACGAAAATTCACGAACTGTCCATCCAAAACCAGGAACTAATCACCAGCCCGCTGTTCTATGACGTCACTATCAGCAGCGACGCGCCGACACCAGTCACCAGCGCTGACGGCACGCTGAGTTTCGTGGGCAGCTACAGCCCCATAAACCTGGCTGCCAATGATGTGACGAAGCTCTACCTCGGCGCCTCAAACATGCTGTACTATCCAAGTGTGGCAAAGAAGATTGGTGCCTGCCGCGCCATATTCTCGGTTGCCCCTGGCACCGCTAATCTGGCACGAGCTTGTGTGTTGAACTTTATCGACGAGGAAGAAGGCGAGGAAGAGGCAACGGAGATTCGCGGGATTACCACATCCGAGTCGTTTCACGCAGTGAAGGAAAGCGGCAACATGTGGTATGACCTCAACGGAAGTGAACTCAACGACAAGCCCACTAAGAGCGGCGTATATATCAATAACGGCAAAAAGATTTTAATCAAATAGGAGGACTGCTAAATGAAGAAAGAATATATCAAGCCAGTGCAGCGCTTCGTGGTGTTGCATCGACGCGCACATCTGCTGCAATCCAGCAGCTTGGTGGACGATGTCAGCACGGACGTTGACAATAATAACGATGATAACGACGACTTCCACTGGGGAGGCGCAGGTGACGTTGAAGGAAGATAATACACATAAAAAATGGCTGACTCCAGTTGCGTGAGTCAGCCATTTTTTGTTAAGTCTTTATGTTATTTGAATATTCCGTCTTATTTTGACCGCACGTTGATATAGCCGTGACGGTAGGCGTAGAGCAATTCGCGGAGGTCTTCAATCTGTTTCTTAAGTTCCTTGCCGCGGTCGGTGTCTTCCACATGAAGGCGGTGACCGGTGGTGGCTACTATCTGTGTTGACGACTTGATGTCGCGGCCTTCGCGTATGGCATCCTCGACGTTGGTGAACGGCTCGTGCTGAACCAGCTCAAACTCACGGCTGTGATATACCAGCGTATATCCGGCAATGCCGGTTTCCTTGTGATATGGTTCTGCAAATCCTCCATCGATCACCATCAGTTTGCCGTTGGCCTTTATGGGTGTCTCGCCTTTCTTCACATGAACGGGAACGTGGCCGTTGATGATGTGGCGGTTTGGTCCCGTTACGCCGAAGGCATCGAGTACGGTGTCGGCCATGGTTTCGGCGGTTTCCTCCTTGTCGCGCAGTTTGAAATACCAGCCCTTTTCCTCTATGTGAGTCTCTTTCTCGGCTATGAAATAACGCTCGAAGGTAGCCATCTTGGACTTGTCGAAGAGGCTTGAGTCCTTGCCGCACCACAGATAAAGGAAATAGTCGCGGGCATATCGTTTCTCTTCTGCCGGTGTGTCGTTGGCAAAGGCAGAGCGTACCATCATGCCGGTGCGCTTGAGCAGCAGGCGTCCGGAGCATTTCACGTCGGGCATCAGCTCCACCTCGCGCAGCGAACCGTCCTCGTTGAGTGGTATTGAGGCGTGGAACAGGAGATTGTTGTTGTATATGGCATACATACATCCGTGTGTGAGCAGTGTGCGTATGTGGCGCTGCAGTTTTTCGGAGACACGGAAGGAATGGTGCAGCTTCTGCATGAGCAGCCTCTCTTCCTCGGTGAAGGCACAGGGGTCGGAGGGAGAGACCGTCGGGAAGTTGCTGTCAAGCATATTGTATTGCTTGCCGTCAACGTTGCATGTTTTGTTGCTGAAGTCGATATGCTCAAGCATCAGCCTGTCGTCCATGTGCCATGTCGGGTTGCGCTTTATTATCTCAGCCTCGGCCTTGAACTGCAGTATTGTTATTGCCTTGTGCATCATGGCCATAAGGCGCAGCGTTTTCTGGTCGAAGCGGTCGCTGTTCTCTGCATTGAGAATCGGTTGGAACGCCTCGCACGGGTCTTCGCCGTATGTCTCCATGGCAAAGGTGGCAAGCGGCATGAGGTTGATGCCGTAGCCGTCTTCGAGAGTGAGCAGGTTGGCATAGCGCAGTGACAGACGTATGACATTGCAGATGCAGGCATCGTTGCCGGCGCAGGCTCCCATCCACAGTACGTCGTGGTTGCCCCACTGTATGTCCCATGAGTGATACTCGCTCAGCTTGTCCATGATGATATGGGCACCCGGACCACGGTCATACACATCGCCGAGGATGTGAAGCTGGTCGATGGCAAGACGCTGTATCACGTTGGCAAGGGCCGTAATGAAATTGTCGGCACTGTCAGTGGATATTATGGTGTCGATGATGACGTTGACGTATGCGGCCTTGTTGGCTTCCTCGGTGCGTGTGTGCAGCAATTCTTCAAGGATATAGCTGTATTCCTGTGGCAGCGACTTGCGCACTTTGGAACGTGTGTATTTTGAACTTACAACCCTGAATACCTTGACAAGCTGGTGGAGGGTCATGCGGTACCATTCTTCAAGTTCTGTTTCCTGAGCCTTGACGAGTTCCAGTTTCTGTTCCGGGTAGTATATCAGTGTGCAGAGTTCTTTCTTTGCGGTGTTGGGCATGTATTCGCCGAATATCTCGTCCACCTTCTGCGATATTCGTCCGGATGCGTTCTTTAATACATGCAGGAAAGCCTCGTGTTCGCCGTGTATGTCGGCGAGGAAGTGTTCGGTGCCTTTCGGCAGGTTGAGAATGGCGGATAGGTTGATTATTTCCGTTGACGCCGCTGCAACGTTAGGAAAAGACTTTGCCAGCAGTTGCAGGTAGTGTATGTCGCGTTCTATGTTGTATTTCATCTTCAGTAAATGTCAAAACCTTTTGGCAGGTTGTAATACTTGCCGAGTTTCTTTTGCAGTTTCTTCGTGAATCCTGCCAGTTTCTGGTGATCCAGCTCGTTTGCTGCGATGTCTTCGTCGAAGTCAATGTTGCGGAAGAGATTGTATAACTCGCTCCATTGTTTCAGTGTCAGCCGTTTCAGTTTTGTCTGCTTTGCTGCGGCAATCAGCTTTACCGCCTCCATTTCTTTAGGATGGCTTTGGTCAATGGACTGTTTCTTCAATCGCATATCAGTATTGTATAATGATATGCGTTTCTTCGCTTTCTTGTTTTTGTAGCGAGGCAGCGCAGCCACATTGAGTACGGGTGGCATGGGGATGGCAGCCTTCTTGGTGCCTTCCACCAGCAGGTCGATGGCATCCTCGTCGTATGCGTAGAGATATATCCTGCGGTATGACAGGCCTTCGGTTACGTTAATCTCCACCGGTGTTGCCTCCTTCGTGATGGCGTTGTTTACAGCATCTCTGACAAACTGTTTCTCCTCATGTGTGATATAGTTCAGGTATGAGGAGTCGAGCGCTTTGCGGTAGATTGACATGATAGCCTCTCCCTGTTCCTGAACATTGTCGGCAGGAAGTGTCTCTATGCGGCTTTTCAGCTTGAGGTTGAGAATGTCTGTGCGTTCCTGTTCAGATACTGCCACAACAGTGGTGCAGCTGCGCACCATCCATGCCTGATACATGGCGAGGCGTGGCAACTTGTCTTTCCAGAATGAGGTGTTGAGGTTGAATGTTGACAGTCCGCCCATCGGCGATACGATGGTGACGATTTTGCGTGAGCGTGCCTGTTTCTCCACTATGGCGGCGGTGCTGTCCCATGAGCCATACACATGCACGATGTCAGGTGTGAGGCTTTTCAGCAGGCGCTTGGCCTGTCTGCCCTGTGCATAGGTGCGTATGGGGTATATGGCTTTATTGTATGTAAGGTAATGTACGGTGATGCCATACTGTTCCTGCATGGCCTGCACCATAGTGTCAGGCAATGGCACCACAGTCAGCAGGTGACACTCGGTCACCTTTGTCGTGGATACCATGATAGACTTCACCAATGAGGTGGCCTCACTCGTGGTGTCAGAGAAATCGCGTATGTAATGAACTACTCGCAATGTCTAAGGGTGGGCTTTATGAATTCCCACTATATTAAAGCTTGTGTGTTATGAAGTCGTTTTTGTCTGCGAAGATGTAACTGAGTCGCAGGAACATGTTGCGGATGCTGATGGTCCATTCCATCGTGATGGCAGAAAGCGGGCCCACTGAATCGAAATAATCCAGTTTGCTGCTATAGATGAACATCCTTTCTATCAGTGATATCAGCCATGCCAGTGCAGCTCCGCCCAGCAGTGCCATACCATCGTATTGCATGAGTGGCATGGAAGGCAGTATGTCTGCCAAAGGCAGGACGTCGGGCATCATTGTGGCTGTAGTCAGTAAACCACCGCATATCACTGCTATCAGTGACAGTATGTTGAACATGTGCATGGTGAAGAGGTCGAGCTTGTACAGCGACTTGAATCCTCCGGCACGCTGCAGGCTTTTCAGTGCATCGATGGCGAAAAGACGTTTCATCTTGATGTACTCCTCTGACGGTCCCGGCTGTTCCATGCGGGCCTCTGGCTCAATGGCTATGGCGCATTTTCCTTCTTTGGCGAATTTGTTTACGAGGAACTCAAACTCGGCACGTGCATATTCAAGGTTGCCGAGGAATCCGCGCTCATTGAAAAACTCGCTGCGGCGAATCATCACCAGTGAGTGGTTGGTGCTGAATGCCATGCCTTTCTGTGCACTGCGTAGATGGTAGAGCATGGTGCGCAGATGCTCGAAGCGATAATACTTTGGTGTGTCTTCATCATATGGCGTCATGCCCAGAACCATGTTGTGCTTGTCGTCGCAGTGACGTGCAACGGCTTCGAGCCATTTGTCAGATGTAGGCTGGCAGTTGGCGTCGGCAAAGAGCATCCATTCATGCTTTGCCGCTTTTATGCCAAGTGTCATGCCTGCCTTCTTGCGGCTGACATATCGTGAGGAGTCAGGAAGAAGGGTGTAGTAAAGCTGCGGATGCTTCTCGCACATGATCTTGAGATATTCCTCAGACTTGGCATCGCTTTGGTCGATGACGACGATAACCTGATAGTCTGCCGGGTATTCCTGACTCATGTACAGCGGAATAACACGCTCAAGGTATCGGGAGCAGTCGTGCTCAGCCAGTATTATGGATACAGGCTGCAGGGTGTTGTTCTCGGTATCCCCGTCAGTGCCGTCCAGCACATTCTCTGTTTTTACTTTACGGCTGAAAGGGCTGAATAGCGGTGTTATCAGTGCAAGCACCAGTAACACCGCCAAGATGATTATTATAGGTAATGAGATTATCATATCAGATAAGCTTTGGGTAATTTCCTACAGTTGTATTGACATGCCATGATTTCTCCGTATGCTCCGGCGGAGCGAAGGGCTATCAGGTCGCCGCGACGGCATTGTGGCAGGTGTTCTGCCTTGCCGAACACATCGCTTGACTCACAGATTGGTCCTACTACGTCATACACTTCTTCAGGTTCGCTGCTTGTAAGGTTCTGAATGACGTGGTGTGCACCATACAGAGCCGGACGTATGAGGTCGCTCATGCCAGCATCGACGATGGCGAACTGCTTCACCTGTGCATGTTTCACATAAAGCACCTGTGTGATGAGTGAACCCATCTGGCCTACCACGGCGCGGCCAAGTTCGAAGTGCATCTGTTGGCCAGAACGCAGTTTCAGTCCGTTGGCGTATGTGTCGAAGTATTTTCTGAAGTCTGGTATAGGATGTCCGTCAGGGTCATTGTAGTCTATGCCTAAACCACCGCCTACGTTGATGTTCTTTACCGTTATTCCCTGCTCCTCCAGTCTGTCCTGCAGTTCGTTGATTCTTACGCAGAGGGCTTCAAAGTCGCCCATCTCGAGTATCTGTGAACCAATGTGAAAGTGAAGGCCTATGAAGTCAATGTTGGAAAGGGCTACGGCAGCCTTGACGGCAGTTTCCATATCGTCCATCGCTATGCCGAATTTGTTTTCGGCCAGTCCGGTGGTAATGTTGGCATGTGTGTGGGCACCGACATTAGGGTTTATGCGGAAACATACACTCGCAGTCTTGCCCTTGGCAGCAGCGAGGGAGTTGATGATGTTCAGTTCTTCGAGCGATTCCACATTGAAACAGAAAATACCGGCATCAAGGCCGAGGTTTATTTCCCAGTCGGCTTTGCCTACTCCTGCATAGACTATCTTCTCTGGGGCGAACCCGGCATCGAGTGCACGCTGTATCTCACCGCCGCTGACAGCATCGACACCGAACCCTGCCTTCTGGATAACACGGAGCACATCGATGTTGGCATTTGCCTTGATGGCATAGTGCAGGTGATAGTCGTTGTGCCTTGTCAGTTCGCTTTTTATGGTTTCAAGGGTTTCTTCGAGTACCTTCTTGTCATAGTAGTAGAAAGGTGTTTCGATACCCTGAATTTTATCTAATTGTATAGCCATTGTCTGTAACTATTAATTGAAAAGCTTTGCTGAAAGGTTTTGTAACGCTTGTTTCTTGTCAGCCTCGCGGATGAGGAAAGAAATGTTGTAGTTAGAACCACCGTATGAAATCATGCGCACAGGAATGTTAGCCAAGGCATCAGTAACGAGGGTCTCAAAGCCCACGTTGCTCCAGTCAAGGTCGCCGGCTACGCAGATGATACACATATCTTCGTCAACGGTTACAGAACCATATTTCTTCAGTTCGTCAACGATACGTCCGAGGTTTGCCTTGTTGTCAATGCTGACACTGACACCAACCTCTGATGTGGTAATCATGTCGATAGGAGTGTTGTTTACCTCGAATATCTCGAATACCTTGCGCAGGAAACCAGTAGCGAGCAACATGCGTGATGACTTTATCTTGATAGCCGTGATGTTGTCTTTTGCTGCCACAGCCTTAATCTTGCCGCGCACCAGTGAGTTGTTGATGACGGTGCCTTCTGCATCAGGCTCCATGGTGTTCTTGATGCGTACAGGAATACCGGCGAACTTGGCAGGCTGTACACATGTTGGGTGCAGAATCTTTGCACCGAAGTATGCCAACTCAGCAGCTTCCTCGAAGTTAAGTTGATGCACTGCGTCGGTCTTCTCCACAAAACGTGGGTCGTTGTTGTGCATTCCGTCGATGTCTGTCCAGATGAGAATCTCGTCAGCACCCATGGCAGCACCAATGAGCGATGCAGTATAGTCAGAACCGCCGCGCTGCAGGTTGTCAACCTCGTCGTATGCGTTCTTACATACAAAACCCTGTGTGATGTATATCTGATAACCCTTGTTCTGACGCATTACCTCTGCCAAATGCTCTTTGATGTATGGCATGTCTGGTTCTGCATTCTTGTCGGTACGCATGAAAGTGAGTGCATCCAGCAATATGGTCTTGACACCCTGCTCGTTCAGATAGTTGGTCACCATGTTGGTTGACATTACCTCGCCCTGGGCAACAACGATTTTCTCTTCGAAGGAAGTGAATGTGTCTTTTGTGAATGAACGCAGATACTCAAACTCTTTCTTCAGAAACTCTCGTGTCTTCTGCTTCATGGCATCGGTGGAGTAAAGCTCCTCAACATGACCCATGTATTTCTTCTCCAAGGTGTTGATGACCTCCTGAGCTCCCTCTGGATTCTTCTTGTAAAGGTAATCGGAGATTTCAACGAGAGAGTTTGTGGTTCCTGACATAGCGGAGAGCACAACGAATGTTGGCTCACCTGATTTTGTTACGAGTTTTGCGACTCCCTGCATTCTTTCTGGTGTGCCCACAGAGGTGCCGCCGAATTTCATTACTTTCATATAATTATCTTTTTATTGTTATTTTCTTGCTGTATTGTAGTTTACTTAGTTTTCAACCTGCAAAGTTACGATTTTTTTTTCAATTATACGAATAATATAAGGCTTTTGTTGCGTAAGCATACAAAAAAACTGCCGGAGTGACTCTCGTCAGACCGGCAGTGTAGCTTTTTACTGTTCGTAACCTGTGATTACTTAGCAGCAGCAGTGTCAGCAGCAGCAGTGTCAGCAGCAACAGTGTCAACAGCAGCTGTGTCAACTGTGTCCTGTGCAGGAGCCTGCTCTGTCTTGTTACCACAAGAAGCGAATGAAATCGCAGCCATAGCTACGAACATGAAAACTAATTTCTTCATTTTTCTAAGCTTTTAAAAATCTGTAAAACAATCTTGTTTATTAAAACCAATGCAAAGTTACGTACTTTTTTTATTACGTGCAAGGTTTTTTTTGTTTTTTTTTACGTCCGTTTTGTAACTTTTTTGCAATCGATTGATAATCCGTAGTTTACAAATTGTAAACAAAAGTTAAATATTTTTTGTGCTCGCACACAACCCTTTTTTTGTACTTTTACGGGTGTTTTACTTGCCTACATGGGGCATTTTTTGTAACTTTGCATAAAACATTAAACTTTCAATATTCAATAAACTTTTAAAATCCAACATTCAACTAAATAATGATAAACACTTCGGCTTTTCAGGGTAAGGCGGCATCATATTTCACTTTAGGCTGCAAATTGAACTTCTCAGAAACCTCAACATTTGCAAAGATGTTAGAGGAAATGGGAGTGCGTATTGCCGCAAAGGGTGAAAAAGCAGATATATGCCTGATAAATACTTGCAGCGTGACTGAGGTGGCGGACCGTAAGTGTCGCCAGGCCATTCGACGTCTTGTAAGGCAGAATCCTGGAGCGTTTGTGGTGGTGACTGGCTGTTATGCCCAGCTTGAGCCGAAAAGCATCAGTGAGATTGAAGGTGTAAGTCTTGTGTTGGGTAGTAACGAGAAAGCCAATCTCATTGATTTCTTGAATGAGAAATGGAGTGGCGTGGGTGATTCTGCATTCAGCATTGGTGACTCTATATATAAGGTGGAGAAGACGAAAGACATAAAGTCATTCGCTCCAAGCTGCAGTCGTGGCAATCGCACACGTTACTGGTTGAAAGTGCAGGATGGTTGCAACTACTACTGTACGTATTGCACGATACCTTTGGCACGCGGAAACAGTCGCAATCCTTCTATCTCTTCACTTGTGGAACAGGCACGTGGCGCAGCGAGTGAGGGAGGCAAGGAGATTGTCTTGACGGGTGTGAACATAGGTGATTTCGGTCGTACCACGGGTGAGTCATTCCTTGACTTGGTTAGGGCTCTTGATGAAATAGAAGAGATACAGCGTTACCGTATATCCAGTCTTGAGCCGGATCTCATCAGTGATGAGTTGATAGAATACTGTGCGAGGAGCAGGGCTTTTATGCCTCATTTCCATATTCCGTTGCAGAGCGGCAGCGACGAGGTACTGAAATTGATGCATCGTCATTATGACACCGCGCTCTTCCGTGAGAAGATACTTCGTATCAAGAATCTTATGCCTGATGCTTTCATTGGTGTGGATGTAATGGTGGGATGTCGTGGTGAGACACCAGAGTGTTTCGAGGAGACATACCGGCTGCTTGAGGAACTTCCTGTCACGCAGTTGCATGTTTTTCCATACAGCGAGCGTCCGGGGACGGCGGCGTTGAAGATTCCGTATGTTGTCAGCGACAAGGACAAGCGTGAACGCAGTCAGAGATTACTTGAGTTGTCAGACAGAAAGACGGAGGCGTTTTACTCCTTATATATAAATAAGGAGATGGATGTACTTTTTGAGAAAGCCTGTCGCGGAAGGGCTATGCATGGTTTTACTGATAATTATGTAAGGGTGGAGCTGCCAGCATCACTTGCGTCAGACGACTATGACAACAAGATAGTGAGTGTAAGGCTTGGTAAGTTCAATCATGACAAGTCAGCATTGGTAGTAGAGAAGATAAATGAATAAGAGACAATGAAGAATATAGCGATTGTAATACTCAACTGGAACGGTGCCGGCATGATGCGAAAATATCTGTCGTCGGTAGTTGCTAACTCCGACAAGGCAGAGGTCGTTGTGGCAGACAATGGTTCTACCGATGAGTCTTTGGAGATGCTGTGCAAGGACTTTCCACAGGTTCGCATCATTACACTGAGTAAAAACTGGGGCTTTGCAGATGGGTACAACAAGTCATTTGAGAAATACGAGGAGGAGAATAAGGCTCGTGGCATTGCCTTGCCCGACTATTATCTGCTGCTGAACAGTGATGTCAGGGTAGGAGAGGGATGGCTTGATGCAATGCAGGCATATATGGATGCACACGATGAAGTGGCGGCTTGCCAACCCAAACTTCTCAGCGATGTCAATCCTGAGAATTTTGAGTATGCAGGTGCATGCGGTGGCTTTATTGACAAATATGGTTATCCGTATTGTCGTGGTCGTGTGTTTGATACGGTAGAGAAAGACAGTGGCCAGTATGATGATGTTGCCGATATTTTGTGGGCTACGGGGGCCTGCCTCATGGTGCGCCGCGAGGATTATTGGGCTGTTGGCGGACTTGACGGACGGTTCTTCGCGCATTGTGAGGAGATAGATTTCTGCTGGCGGTTGAACATGAAAGGCAGAAAGGTGGTGTGTGTGCCACAAAGCGTAGCATATCATTATGGAGGCGGCACATTACCGCAGGGTAATCCGCGCAAGACGTATCTGAACTTTCGCAACAACCTGACGATGCTATACAAGAACCTTCCTTCCAGTCGCCTTCGTCGTGTTATGTTCATGCGTATGCTGCTTGACTATGTAGCCGCATTCCAGATGTTGCTTATAGGTCGCAGCCTCGGTGATTTCAAGGCAGTGATCAAGGGAAGACGCGATTTCCGTAGATGGAAGAAGGACTTCAAAAAGGACAGGGAACAGATTCAGGGAGCAGCAAATGTGAAAGAGCCAAAGGGCGTGACTTCCCTAAGTGTCTTGTGGCAATATTATGTGAAAGGTAAAAAAAGATACAGTGATATATAAAAAACAACTGGCAGTGTTTTAATGCGAACACCGCCAGTTGTTTTTTTGTATGGTTTTGTGAAGATGTCTTTATCTCACGCCGCCGCCACCGCCGCCGCCGGAGAAGCCTCCTCCTCCGCCGCCCCATGACGAGTGGCCTCCGTGGCCGGATGCACGTGCCTCGCGGGCTGCCTTGCGTGCCGCGGCACGGGCTGTTCCAGAACTGAAGGTGGAGTATATGGCATGTATTGTCACGTCGTTAGCCATCTGAGCGGCCATCTTGTCCATCTTGAAGTACCCAGGATTAATAGCTTTCATGTCCTTGATTACCTTCTCTGCTATGCCGAAAAGCGTAGCGTAAATCATATAGTCCTTCCACAGGGCCACTTCCTTGACTTCACGTTCATTGAGCAAAGTGAAATCCTCAAGGTATTTCTTCAGACCGAACACCTGCAGCACGTCATCCTGACGGTTCTTGTATTTTGACACCGACGTCTTCGAATGTAGCATACTTACAAACGATTCCATCTTGCTGGTGTTGCATTTCGCATCAACGTATTGGCGCAGTTCCTGGGTCTCAAGCACGGTGTCCTCTCCTGCCGCATTGCTAAAAATGTCATGAATGGTACACAACAGTTTAGGCAGTTCGTTTGCGTTCTCCAAAGGATGGATGACGAAGTTCGGCTTAATCTTTCCCTTGGCATTCAAACGCTCCTCAATGGTGATGACACCCATGCTGATGAGCTTGAGTATGCAGGCAGAAATCAAGTTGTTGTCGTTGTCGCCTACATAGCGATAGGCATTGAGAATCTTGTTTGCTTCCTGCAGGTCGCCGTCAAGCGGAATGTCGCGATACCACGTAAGGTTTTTCTTGAGTTTACGCCTTGCACGCCATACGCTGATGTAGTCACCGATTTTGTCAAATATACCCCATGCAAACAGTCCGACGACAAAGATGACCGAACACCAGTCCTCCAACGTCCAGTCGGAGATGCTGCTGCTTTCAGTGTCATAGTCACTGCCCTCGAAGGCCTCCTCCTTCTTCTTCTCGAATGTTTCTTCTTCGGAAACTGATGGTTCAAACATTCCTTTGTCGAAACGCACCATTATATACAGACCGCCTTCCGAACCGAAGGATTCAGTGTTGTACGCTACTATTTTCCCATCGTCGAACCCTACTTCGCCGCCGAAACGGAATCCCCACACACCACAGTGCTCATCAGTGAATGACAGTGAGTCCTCCGATTCGATGGTCAAAGTAGCTTTGTCAGGCTTGGGCGAAACGCCAGAGTCCATGAACACGTGGCGTATGGCATCGGCGTCAGGGTAGGAGCGTACAAGACCTGTGATAACGTATTCCGTCAGATATATGCGGCGGCCAGGCTTACCCAGTCCCCAGCACAGTTCATAACCGTTAGACTTGTTGACGATGCCGCATCTGTTTGTTTTCCAGTCGCGACTTTTGTCCACATCCCATTCTCCAACATTTTCATACTCCACGCTGGATTCATCTGACACGCGCAGGTCCTTTACCTTACTTGGACCCATGTTGCCCAGTCCGATGTAGCACTCTGTGCCTTCATCGTCAATGGTCATATTGCGTCGTTCGATAATCAGTGCATCGCCGTTGTGCCTGAGCACCACGCGGATGTCAAGATTATGCAGCTGTGGAGCGGCCTGAACGGCAGAGAATAATAAGAGTGAGAAGCAAAGAGTGAAGATACGCTTTGTCATGTGGTTTCCGTCTTTCTGTGCTCGTTATGTGAATTATTTCTTGAATGCTTCGTCAAGGTCAGGGTATGCCTTCTTCTTCTCTTCGTCGATGGTGAGATACTCTTTCACGTCGAAGTGCAGCATTGATGCTACTATGCTTGAAGGCCACTGGCGCACCATGCGGTTCATCTTCGTTGCAGTGTCATTGTATACCATACGTGAAATACGCACATTCTCCTCATACTGTTTCTGTCCTTCCTGCACCTCTAAGTAAAGGTTGTCGGCCTTCAGTTCAGGATAGCGCTCGAACACCACGTTGAGCTTGCTCATCATCTGTCCGAGCAGGTCGCTCTGCTGGTTGATGGCGGCAGCGTTGTCGGCTGCGGCGTTGCCTGCTCCTGTATTTCCACCACGTGCCTGAACGGTCTGGATGATGGTCTCAGACTCATGGGCGGCATATTTTGCGGCAGTCTTTGCCAGTGCCACCACTGCATCGAAACGAGAGTTGAGCTGCACCTCTATCTGACTGAGTGCGTTCTTACACATTTCGTCAAGACCTACCAGTGAGCGCTGTGTGCTGATGAAATAAATTACTACTGCTATCGCTACGATCACGATGAGCAAAACAAGTACTAAAAGAATTAATGCAACCATAATTGTATAGATTATTTGTTATTCTAATTAAAATTTCTACAAAGTTAGCGTATTTTTTTTATTCAGCGGTTTTCATGCTTGTTAAAAAAAGCAAATGCAGCGTGAAAAGTCATTTTTTCTCACATTGCAGTAGTGCATGTGAGCCGTCGGCAAGTGTGGTGGCAAACAGATAAACATTTCCTCCCTCCTTTATCTTCAGTCGCTTGCGCAGGTCTGCCACGGTGGAGGGAAAGTTTCGTATGGTCAGGTTTGCCTGCCTTACGTTGCGCTGCAGCGACTTCAGCGACTGTTTGCTGAAATCATGTACTGCCACGATACGGAATGTGCGTGCCGGCACCTCGGCTGCCACGTCGCTGTTACAGACAAAGAGGTTGCTCTGTGGGTGCAGCTTCTTCATGCCGTTCTTCATGGCGTATGCGTCCTGCATCCCTGCCTTCAGTATGCTGGCGTTGGGCTCGAGAAGCAGTGTACCTTCCTTTATGTCCTCTGTAGAAGCAAGGTGCAGTAAACCTTCATCCTTCATCCCTTCATCCTTCATCCATACAAACGCATCGTCGTTGGTTTCAAGGTTTACGCAGTGGTATGTGATACCGGGCGCGTCGCTCTCCTTGCGCATGATGAAAAGCAGTTCCTTACATTCTCCCCTGACGCTCACCACATGCACGTCGGTGACACAGTGTAGCGAGCGCAGCGCCTGTGTTATGTCGAGCATGGGCGAGAGTTTCACCATCACGCAGTCGGCATGTTCGAGCAGTGTGTCTTGTATCTGAGTAAGGTCGGGCGTGCAGTCTTCTATGGCAAACACCTTTCTGCCGGCATCATCGCGCCGCGCCGGGTCAAGGTATATCAACGAATAATTATTGCTGAAGAACGGAGAATCAGTGTTGGTCAGCAGTTCTTCTGCCGTTCCCTCTATGACCTCCGCATTGTCAAGTCCCAGCAGAGGGAAGTTATGCCGCGCGGCATCGCAGAGCACCTTCTGCTGCTCTACGTATATTGCCTTCCTGAAGTTTCGCGCCATATAACTGAAGTCAACGCCGAAGCCTCCGGTGAGGTCAATGAGCACTCCTTCATCTTGGGTGGGGGCAGGGGAGAGTTTTTTATACTCTGCCGTAGCTTCGCTCGAACACTGCTCCATCGACAGCCGCGGCGGAAACCACAGTCCCTCGGTCGCGGCCCATCGTGGCAGTTTCTTCCTTGCCAACTGCCACCCTTCGATCTGCCTCAGGCACCATGAAAGGTCAACGCCCTCCGGCACTCGTCCCAGTGCCAGAGAGCGTACGTCCTTCTCTCTGTTTTTGAGTATGTATTCCTCGTTGGTCATCTGTCGTGGGGCTTTTGCTATGCCTCTTTCCACTCCACAAGGCATTTGTCGAGTTCTTCGGTGATGGCCTTGCGGTCGAGGTGCTGACCAATGAATACAATTTTCTGTTGACGGTCTCCGTAACGGTCATCCCAATCGCGGTTCACGCCTGGGTTGTCGTTGCGGAACTGGCGCAGTTCGTCGTCAGGCATGGTGGCATACCATTGTCCGGCATTCTGCAGTTGCACCTGTCGGCCTGCCTGTTCAAAGATGTAGCAGAGGTGAGGCTGATCCTCAAACCAACACAGTCCCTTAGCGCGTATCACACTCTTTGGCCAGCGGCGTGCCACGAAGTCGTCAAACATCGTGATGTCGAATGGCTTGCGTGCGTAGTAAACGAATGTGCCGATGCCATATTCCTCTGCTTCGCCCTCGCCGTGATGATGGTGATGGTGGTGGCATCCGCATGTGCACTCTCCACCGTGGTGCGACTCACATTCTTCGTCGTGGTCATGATCATGGTGGTGGTGATGGTGCTCATGTTCGTCATGTTCGTCATGTTCATCATGTTCATCATGCTCGTCATGCTCATGATGATGGTGTTCATGATGATGGTGATGCTCATGCTCATCATGCTCATCATGCTCGTTTTCGTTTTCGTTTTCGTTTTCGTTTTCGTCCTCGTTTTCGTCTTCGTTTTCGTCTTCGTTTTCGTTTTCGTCTTGGTTAGAGTGTTTCTCTATCTCTCCTATCCATGCTGCCGATGTTGCCACGTCGTCGAAGTTGAACATGCCAGTGCCCAGTATCTTGTCGAAATCCACATTGCCGTAGTCACAGTCAATGATCTCCGCCTTGGGCTGTATGGCGCGTACTATCTGACGGACGCGCTCCAGTTCTTCTGGTGACACCTCAGAAGCTTTGTTCAGCAGTATGATGTTGCAGAATTCTATCTGCTGTATTACGAGGTTCTCAATGTCTTCCTCATCGCGCTTGGCGCCGAGCAGCGACTTGCCGCATCCAAACTCGTCTTTCATCCTCAGTGCATCCACCACTGTCACTATGCAGTCGAGGCGTGGCGTACCGCCTTCATTATACTGCATACCCATTGATGGTATCGAACAGATGGTCTGTGCTATTGGTGCAGGTTCGCAGATGCCGCTGGCCTCAATCACGATGTAATCGAATTTCTGCATCTTCACGATGTCGCTGAGCTGCTGTACCAGATCCATCTTCAGCGTGCAGCATATACATCCGTTCTGCAGTGCCACGAGTGAGTCGTCTTGCTGTCCTACCACGCCGCCTTGCTGTATGAGGTCGGCATCGATGTTTACTTCACCGATGTCGTTTACGATGACTGCGAATTTTATACCTTTCTCATTGTTCAATATACGGTTGAGAAGCGTTGTCTTTCCGCTGCCTAAGTAACCCGTGAGCAGCAGGACGGGGATTTCCTGTGTATTCATTGTCGTTTTCAGTGTTTATTTTCTTTTTTCTATGTGCTATTGCAAATTCCATGCCAACGTCTTTAACTGCCATTTCCTTGCGATAGAAATCACGAAAGTCACTTTTGATCTCAAATACACCAGAATTTTGAAAGCTGAGTATATTGCTGTATTACAGCAATATAGCTTAAAATGTACTTCCGCGAGCACTCTCCTCTTTTGTAATAGCATAGCTTTTACAGTGTAATTAGGCATCTTTTACCTCCTAATAGCATACCTTTCACCATGCAAAACCAACCATTTTAATGCATAATTCATAATGCATAATTCATAATTATTGCGTGTAACTCGTATTATTCGTTCTATTTGACCTGATTATGCATTGTGCATTTTGAATTGTGAATTATTTTAACATCTCTTTTGCACTTTTCAACCATGCGTCATTTGTTCACAAATTTCCTATTTCTTATTGGAGAATTAGAAAAAAACAGAGTTAAGCTGATGTTGTCATGATTGCTTCGCAAGAAATCCTTTAAAAATCCAAACAAGAATCTTATAGAAGAAATATTTCTGGGCGAAGCCCAAGTATTATGAACCAGATTTTTTGGGGATTTCTAACCGAAGGTTATAATAAATGAAAAATTGCATGAAATTACCTATGTCGTCCTACATCTTTTTGAAGACAACTTAGGAAAACTTGGACAACTTTTTTCTCGCACATCCCTTCTGTCACACAGCTGTTGTCATTGTTGTCTTCTATTCATCTACTAAAGCCCACTGCGCAGCCAATCCGTCCAATCGGTTTTATCCGTGTTCAAGAAAAAATAGCAATCAGTCATCAACATACTTGAAATGAAAGAAAAATCATTTTTTTTGTATTTTAATTTGGTGGTTTGAAATTTTGTTTGTAACTTTGCTCCCAGAAGATAGTTCCTTATCTATGCCGGATTGTATTTCCGGCCGTGATTTGGGGCTATTTTCTTTTTAACGCTTTTAGAATTTTTTGTTTAGAACCTTTGTAATATTTCTGGGCGAAGCCCAAGTATTTTGAACCAGATTTTTTGGGATTTCTAACCGAAGGTTATAATAAATGAAAAGAGTATCAATGTTATGGAAGATGTATATAAATAAGCAAGGGGAATTTACAATGTGATTCCCCTTGCTTTACTTTATCTATTCTTCTATTATCCAAGTATCATTATCTTCTTCTTCATCATCCTCTATGAAGAGGAAAGTCTGTTCCTTTGCAAGCGGTGGATATAGGGAAATAGGATATTGAGGGGGAGGCTGACACAAATCCTCATATTCATTTATTATATATATATGAGGGTAAATATACTTTTTCTTTTCCATATTTCCTAACGCACTGCCACTTTCTTTCCTTGGTTAATATACACTCCACTGTGGACTGGCTTCCCTTGAAGGCTTCTGCCGTTCAAGTCATACCAGACATTTGTTTCAGAGTCAGATTCCTCAGTGGCATTATCTATACCTGTTGCTTCTTCGTATTCTTCCTCCTCAAATAATAAAGAAGTTTTTTTCGCATACAATTCAGTTGTCAAGAAATAACTATCTCCTTTTATTGTCATAACCTGCTCATTCGTCAATGGTAGCCATGCGTAGTGGGCGGGACTAGGGAATGGAGCAAAATTAATAGAAGGATACCAACCTATATCACCATATGCAGACATAAGCCTAAAATACTTATCCCCACCATACGTCAGTGTGTCCACGTCACTGCCTTTCAAGATGTTATAGGGATATACGTTCCATAACTGTTCATTGTAGTTATAATAAATCATGGCATACGTAGAAGTGGTGTCATTTGCAAAGTCAGGATTGCGCGTTATCATGACTGGTGTATTTGAGGACAGGATATTAGAATGGTATGTACCTCCTGCTATCGGTACGAAGCTAAGCGTGGTGTCGTTGTTCTCTATTTGTATTGTCACAATGCTTGCCACCAAGGCTCTTGACATCTGTACATCATAGTGTCCCTCATAATATGTGGCGGCATTTGCCGAGGTAATCTGGAGCAGATATGCAGCACGCAATATCTGGTTGTCTGCATTCTGGGCAGTAGCAACAGCTGAATTCTGCAACAGTCCAAAGCAATTGCTGAAAACAAGTTTTCCACTCGGACACGTATAGTTCTTGCTGTATATCCGTGTTTCCTTGTCGGTTGTCCAGTCAATAATTATGCTGTCATTGGCGTAAATACCGTATGTACCAGCATCTATGTATGTATCTCCATTGGTTATAGAAACCTTGCCATAACTGTATATGCCTGAAAAATCTCCGCCTATCTCACTATGCGTGTCACTTATCTTCACGTCTCCTGTATTATCAAGTATTCCAAACATATTACTTGACAACTCAACATCACTGTTTGTAATTTCACAGCCTTTGCACATCACTGCCTGTGACCCCGTACTGGAGGCCATACGTAATGGCACTCGTGCTTTTTTGTAGAACTGTTCCATACGTCTTAGTTTTTAGTTAGTGATAATGTTGATTATTGATGTATTGTTCTTGTAATGAAGAACTTTGTGCAAAGTTACGAACTTTATTTTAGAAAAAGAAATATTTTTGTAAAAAAATGAAAAAGAATTTTATTTTGATGACTTTTAGGACATTCCATTTGTAAACAAACGCATATAGAAATTGACAGAGCAAATGTAATTATGATTGCTTCGCAAGAAATCCTTTGAAAATCATAATAAAAATCTTAAAAAAGAAATATTTTTAGGCGAAGCCCAAGTATTTTGAAATGGATTTTTCTGGATTTCTAACCGAAGGTTATAATAAACGAAAACTGCTTTTGGGAACACAGATGAAAACGATTGGACGAATTGGCTGCGCAGTGGGATATCTGAACACGAAGCAAACATAAAATGAGAAACTATATTTTGTAGATGTATAGAAGACAACACAGACAACTATGACAACATCATATGACAGAAGTGATGTGTTATAAAAAGTTGTCCCAGTTGTCCTAAGTTGTCTTAAAAAAATGATAGATGGCGAACTTTTTAAATCTTCAGTAAAAGAATGACTGGAATTTGTGACATTGATGTAGTTATGATTGCTTCGCAAGAAATCTTTTAAAAATCAGAATAAAAATCTTATAGAAGAAATATTTCTGGGCGAAGCCCAAGTATTTTGAACTATATTTATTAGGATTTCTAACCGAAGGTTATAATAAACGAAAACTGCTTTTGGGAACACGGATGAAAACGATTGGACGGATTGGCTGCGCAGTTAGTTTTTTTGAACACGAAGGTTTAGCTCGACGAAGTCAAGAATTCGAATTGACACGAATAATCTTTACTGCGTTACAGATTCGTGAAGAAGACAACACAGACAACAACGACAACATCTGTATGACAGAAGTGATGTGTGAGAAAAAAAGTTGTCCCAGTTGTCCTAAGTTGTCTTCAAATTTTGTACAGTTTAGATGAATAGAAGACAACACAGACAACTATGACAACATCTGTATGACAGAAGTGATGAGTGAGAAAAAAAGTTGTCCCAGTTGTCCTAAGTTGTCTTCAAAGAAATATAGATGACGAAATGACAATAGTGTTTTTTTCAAAATCTCCACAAGAAAATGTGGGAGATTTGTGAACAAATGACGCATGGGTTTGGGTGGCAAAATAGAAGAATAATTCAATGCACAATGCATAATGCACGATGCATAAACAAGTAGGATATAACAAAAAAAACGAGCTACACGTAATAATTGTGCATTGTGCATTATGAATTATGCATTAATCTGGTTGTTATTGTATAGTAAAGTGAATGGTATTAGGAGGTAAAAGCTATCGTATTACACTGTAATAGCTATGCTTTTACATAGAGAGGGGATTGCAACAAAAGCGAGAATGAAGTTATATTGTTGTGATACAATAATATACAGAATTTGCGAAATACTGACGTATTTGAGAGCGAAACAGACGTTGGTGATTTCTATCGCAAGGAAACGGCAGTTAAATACGATTTCGCATATCAAAGAAACAAGAAACATTTGTCTATTTCGGAAAAAATAATTACCTTTGTATGCGAATTTAAACTTTAGAATTTATCACACAATCACAATGAAGAAAAAACTCACAACACTATTATTACTACTTAACACATTCACACTGTTCGCACAAGAGACGAAGGTGGAGTTTATAACCCCAAGCATCGTACACGTAGTGAAAGGCAAACCTACGGAAACGCTTGTGGTAATAGCCAAGCCCGAGCAGGTGAACGTAACACAGAAAGGCAACGAGACACGCAGCAGCGAACTCGTGGTAAGGAAAGACCCTAAGACTGGTGCACTGACATTCTTGAACGCAAAAGGCAAGGTGCTGCTGCGCGAGAAAAGCTATAGTCTGACTGGTGCAGGCAAGAACGAGGCAGCGCAAGACGGGCAACCCGTACGCAAGACCAGCGTAAGCCAGACATTCACTCTCGACAAAGACGAAGCCATCTATGGACTGGGAACCATACAGAACGGCAAGATGAACCGTCGCGGCGAGCACAAGCTCATGGAGCAGAACAACACTGAGGACTTCCAAAACGTGTTGCAGAGCATCAAGGGCTGGGGCTTGTACTGGGACAACTATTCGCCAACACAGTTTGACGACGGACCAGAGGGCATGACATTCGCCTCAGAAACCGGCGAAGGCGTTGACTACTACTTCATGTACGGCGGTTCGGCAGACGGTGTAATCGCACAGATGCGCCACCTGACAGGCGACGTTCCCATGTTTCCACTGTGGACATACGGTTTCTGGCAATCGAAAGAACGCTACAATAGCTCACGCGAACTGCTCGACGTGCTCAACAAATACCGCGAACTGCAGGTGCCGCTCGACGGTATCATACAGGACTGGCAGTATTGGGGTTCCAACTATCTGTGGAACGCCATGGACTTCCTCAACGAAGACTTTGCCGACGGCAAGAAGATGATAGACGAGGTGCACCGCAAGAACGCACACTTCATGATATCCATCTGGGCAAGTTTCGGTCCGCACACACTGCAATACAAGGAACTCAACGACAAGGGACTGCTGATGCCTTTCCAGACATGGCCGCAGAGTGGTCTGTCATTCTGGCCGCCACGCATGGAATATCCTTCAGGTGTCCGCGTATATGATGCCTTCCACCCCGAGGCACGCAAAATATACTGGAAATACCTGAAGCGCCTCTACGACTACGGCACCGACGCATGGTGGATGGACTCTACCGACCCTGACTTCTTCAATCCTACGGAAGGCGACTACCAGCACAAGGTGTATGGCGGCACATGGCGCTCACAGCGCAATGCCTTCCCACTGGCAACCGTGCGCGGCGTATATGACCAGCAACGCGCTGAAAGCGGCATGAACAAGCGTGTGTTCATCATGACACGCTCGTCATACGCAGGTCAGCAGCACTACGGTTCAAACATGTGGAGCGGCGACGTGAACTCTTCATGGGACATGCTGCGCAAGCAGGTGCCAGCAGGCCTTAGTTTCTCACTGACCGGCAACCCCAACTTCAACACCGACATAGGCGGCTTCTTCTGCAGCTCATACAACACCAAGGGCAGCGGCTCAGCCACACGCAACCCACAGTATCAGGAACTCTTCATACGCTGGATGCAGTATGGCCTGTTCTGCCCTGTGTTCCGCAGCCACGGCACCAATGCTTCACGCGAGATATGGAACTTCGGAAAGAAAGGCGAGACTGTGTATGATGCCATAGAAGATGCCATACGCCTGCGCTACCGCCTCATCCCTTATCTCTACAGCACAGCATGGCAGGCAACGTCGTCAAACGGCAGCTATATGCGCCCGCTGTTCAGCGACTTCGCCGGCGACACGAAGGTATGGAACATGACAGACGAATTCCTCTTTGGCAAGTCTATCCTTGCCGCACCAATACTTAGTGCACAATACACCGCTGAGAAAATCATCAAGAGCGATGCCATGACCGGATGGAACAAAGAGCAGGGAAACGACGGCGCACAGACTGGTGCTGTTGACTTCACACAGACAAAGACAACAGAGAAATACCTGCCAAAGGGTGCCGACTGGTATGACTTCTGGACAAACCAGCTGCACCGTGGCGGCCAGACAGTGACACTGCAGACACAACTCAACCGCGTGCCGATGTTTGTAAAGGCCGGCAGCATACTGCCACTGGCACCCGTCATGCAATATGTGGGCGAGAAGAGTTGGCAGGAGCTGGAACTGCGTATATACCCGGGAACAAACGCCGACTTCACACTCTATGAGGACGAAGGCGACAACTACAACTACGAGAAGGGCATATACAGCACCATCACCTTTGCATGGAACGACAAAAGCCGCGAACTGACCATAGGCGAGCGCAAGGGCAGTTTCCCGAACATGCTCGCGCAGCGCACCTTCACCATCGTGATGCCTGATGGAAAGAAACAGACCGTCAGCTATGACGGCAGCAAGAAAACCGTAAAAATTCAAAATTAACAATACATAGTTCACAGTTATCAACCGCATGGCAACTGTGAACTATGAACTATGAACTGTGAACTGCCATGAGCGCTTTTCAACTGACATCAAAATACAAGCCTACTGGCGATCAGCCTGAAGCCATCCGCGCACTCGTAGAAGGAGTGCGCGGTGGCGACCATGCGCAGGTATTGCTGGGTGTCACTGGGTCAGGAAAGACGTTCACCATGGCAAACGTCATACAGCAGGTGGGCAAGCCAACGCTGATACTCTCGCACAACAAGACCCTGGCAGCACAGTTGTACGAAGAGATGAAAGCGTTCTTCCCGCACAATGCCGTGGAATACTACGTATCATACTATGATTACTACCAACCAGAGTCTTATCTGCCGGCATCAGACACCTACATAGAAAAAGACCTCGCCATAAACGAGGAGATAGACCGCCTGCGGCTATCGGCAGTATCGGCACTGTTGTCAGGCAGACAAGATGTGGTGGTGGTCAGTTCGGTATCGTGCATATACGGCATGGGCGGTCCATCGGCAATGCAGGGAAGCATCATCGCCATAAAAAGAGGACAACGCATAGAGAGAAACGACTTCCTGCGCAAACTGGTGGAAGCACTGTATGTACGCAACGACATGGCACCAGAGCGCGGAGAGTTTCGCGTAAAGGGCGACACCGTAGATATTGCCATGGCATACTCAGAAAGAATACTGCGCGTAACATTCTGGGATGACGAGATAGACGACATCGAGGAGGTTGACAGCGTATCCTTCCATCGGCTCGAACGGTTTGACGAATACCAGATATTCCCTGCCAACCTGTTTGTCACCACAAAAGACCAACAGGTGGAGGCTGTAAGGCAGATACAAGACGACCTCGTAAAACAGATAGACTATTTCAAGGCGGAAGGCGACGAACTGAAGGCACAGCGTATCAAGGAACGCGTGGAGTACGACCTTGAGATGATAAAGGAACTGGGGCACTGCTCCGGCATAGAGAACTATTCACGGTATTTCGACGGTCGTCAGCCTGGCGAGCGTCCATACTGCCTTTTCGATTTCTTCCCGAAAGACTTTCTGATGTTCATTGACGAGAGCCACGTCTCCGTACCACAGATAAGGGCGATGTATGGTGGCGACCGCTCACGAAAGCAGAACCTCGTACAATATGGATTCCGACTGCCAGCAGCCTTCGACAACCGTCCACTGCGTTTTGAAGAGTTTGAGGAAATGCTCAATCAGGTCATATATGTCTCAGCCACACCGGCAGAGTATGAACTGGAAGATGCCGGCGGCGTGGTGGTGGAACAGGTGATACGCCCAACAGGACTGCTCGACCCGCCGATAGAAGTACGCCCGACGGAAAACCAGATTGACGACCTGCTGGAAGAAATACGCATAAGAAGCGAGAAACACGAGCGAGTGCTCGTCACTACGCTGACAAAACGCATGGCGGAGGAACTCACGGAATACCTGCTCAACCATGACGTGAAGACGAACTATATACACTCTGATGTATCAACACTCGACCGTGTACAGATATTGAGCGACCTGCGTGCCGGAGTATATGACGTCCTTGTGGGCATAAACCTGTTGCGTGAAGGACTTGACCTGCCAGAAGTGTCGTTGGTGGCTATCCTCGATGCCGACAAGGAAGGATTCCTGCGCTCACACCGCAGTCTGACACAGACAGCAGGCCGTGCAGCACGTAATGTTGACGGCAAGGTGATAATGTATGCCGACACCATAACGGAGAGTATGCAGAAGACGATAGAAGAAACAGACCGCCGCCGACAGAAACAGATAGCATACAACGAAGCTAACGGCATCATACCACAACAGATTAAAAAAGAGCTGAACCGCAAGAGCATAGCGAAAGTAAATAAGAACGAAGAAACTCTCGCAAAACTCAAGATGGATGGTCGTCCTACAGGCACCTTCGGCACAGCATCGCCAGTTGGAGCAAACAGGGCCACAGCCTACATAGAACCAGAAGACACCTATGGCGCAATGGCTGCAGACCCGATTGTAATGCGCATGAGCAAAGAACAGATAGAAGCAGCCATAGCAACCGCTACAGAGAGAATGAAAGAGGCGGCGAAAAAACTTGACTTCATGCTCGCAGCACAATATAGAGACGAGATTGTCGCACTGCAATCAAGGAAAAAGGATGAGGCAAGTAGTTAAGGGAAGTTAGAGGAGAATACAAATGAGCAGTTTTACATTCAAGCAATTCACCATACGCCAAGACCGTTGTGCCATGAAGGTCGGCACCGACGGCGTGTTGCTCGGTGCATGGGCAACAGGCGGGGACCGCATACTCGACATAGGAACGGGTACCGGTCTCGTGGCGCTGATGATGGCGCAGCGCTTTCCCAAGGCAACAGTAACAGGTATTGAGATAGACGACGCTGCCGCCATGCAGGCTACGGAGAATGTAGCATCGTCACCTTTCCATGAAAGGATTGACATAGAGCGCTGCGCACTGCAGGATTTTAATTCCCAATCCAAATATGATGCCATAACCTGTAACCCACCCTTTTTCGAGGAATCACTGAAATGCCCTGACAAGACACGCAACACAGCACGGCACACCGACACCCTACCCTACTCCACACTGTTTGAACACTGCCACGACATGCTCACCGACGAGGGAACGCTGAGCATCATCATACCCGCAGACTACTTGTCGAAGGTACAGCAGGAATGTGCCTATTGCTCGCTTTTTATCAACGAAACGCTATACATCAAAACAACCGAGCGCAAGCCCGCAAAACGCATATTGCTTGCCATTGGCAGGCATATAAAAAATTCGCCACGCTCCAGCACCGCCATACTGATGGCAAATGCGAAGCGCAGCGAATGGTATGAAAATCTTACTAAAGATTTTTATTTGTCCTAGAAACTTACTTGAGGTTCTTTATGAACTGCCAAGCACTCTCACGAGACTTGACCTTCACGAGAGCCTTGTCGCCTACGATGTATTCTGACAGTCCCTGACGGCGTGCGTCACGGTTCCAGTCGTAGGTGTAGCCACACTGAGTCCAAGGCAGCGGACTGTCATCCTCAAATGCAGCCTTCACACTCTCCTCGTACCACTCACGGAAGTATGTGGCACCAACCATGTAATTCTTCTTCACGAACTTAGGATAGGTGATGCCTGCCGTAGTCGTATTGATGCTTGGGTCATGAGCCGGACGGAACATCGAAGCTGGGTCGGCATAGAACTGAACCATTACGTCGTAGGTACAGTCTGGGCTGAGTCCGAACAACTGTATCAGACGCTCGTGGGCAGCCACACTGTCAAGACCTTCGAAAAGGTCTTTACGCTGTGCCCATTCCACTGGCAGGGTAATCCATGTGCCCATGCGGCGCTCGATGCGATATACATCGTCACGGCCGAAGAAACGATTCATGCGGCTGGTATCTACAAGAGTAACGCAGAGCACCATGTCACGACCGTCGATGGTTGTCCACTCCTCACCGGGAGTGCCTTTCTTCACTGGTGTAAGATTGTTTACAACCTTGCTTTCGTTCAACTGACGAGCATCAGCAATAGCTGCGTTGAGGTCTGCCTGCAGTTTTTCCATGCGAGCCGCCTTGCAGCACTTGCGCTGAGCTGGCATACGGTTGTAACGGCGTATGTCCATCAACTTCTCTGTGTTGAAGTAAGAGTCACCAGGCAACTGATATCGTGCATTGCCGTTTGTATCCTTACGATAAAGCAGCAGAGACTCCTCACCCTTCTCTACGAAAGTCATCCAACCGCGTGGAGAGAGCATATACTGACAGTTACCCATTACTGCGTTGACGAGACTGTTGGTGTCCCACATACGCTGACCAGTGTCGCAGGTGTAGTTGGTGTAAACGGCCTTGATTGGGTTCACATCTACACCCTTCAAGTCTGCAAGCACATCCTCTGGCAGGTAGTTCATGCCATCACCGATGTTGCTGGGCGACATAATGATGTCAACACTCTTAGGGAATTTCTTAAAGAAAACATCGGCCTGCTTTGAAGCTGCACGAAGGTTGTAGCCGCTCAGACTGTCGTTTTCCTCAAAGCGTCCGGCCTGCATATATACAGCCTTTACCTTTTTCTCGAATAGTTCCAGACCCGTGAGATTAGAATATTCATCGGCTTGCGAATCAAACAGCTGAGACAAAGTGGTCACGAAACCTATTGCAACAACAGTGATAGACTTGTCTTCTGCCTTGCTGAGCAACTTACGGTAGAGTTTGTATCCATCCATGCACTGCTTGGAATCAAACGAGCGCTTGAACAAAGGCTGTCCCTGTGCATCCTTCAGTTTGCAGATACCATTGTAAGGAATGAAGCAACGTGGATTCTTCACACCGTTGCGCTCCAGTCCCACTGGTATGTCAGGGTGGCCATAATAAGTATTGAAGATGTCAACAACACCGGCATTGTCTTCACCTTCACGGTCAACGACGATACCCTTGAGGTCAACACGTCCCTCGTCAATGTAGTGGTTGAGCATCATTAGAGCAAAGAGATCATCTGTTGAAGAACCGAAATCGGCATCAAGAATCATCTTCACCGGAGCTTTTCTGCATTGCGGCTTGCATTTGTCCATACCGCATTGCTGTGCCTGTGCTGCCATAGAGAACAGAAGCAGGCAGAGATATAACATTACTTTTCTCATATAATATTGATTTGTGAATTATGCATTATGAATTGTGCATTGTGAACTATGAACTGTGAACTATTGTAGTCCTTTCCACGTACCTTGTATATACTGACACTGTGTATATACGGAAGGACAGTTGAATACAGTATGCAGTTCAGAGTTGTTACGTTTCAGTATTTCTACGGAACGCTGTGCCGTGTCCCAACCACCGGAGGTAAGTATGTAAACATAGTTCACGGTTCCAGAGTTTGTACCGTTACCCATGAACTTCTGCGGTTTGTTGACACTTGCGGTCATACATACAGTATAAGGAGAGTTAGGTGTATAGGCATTGTCTGGTTTTGCACCGTCAAGCAGGGCAGCAGGCAGGTATCGCTGTATGTAAGGGTCGTTATCATTGGCTGATGTAGCCTTGAATTTCGACTGCAACGAACGGATTACTGTTGTAGAGTTCTCATCGCCGCAGAGCAGTTTCACGCATTTCTCGCCTGTTGCGTTATCTCGCGCATATATCTCCATAGCCATAGGAATCATGGCCACCGTACCAATGATGCTCTTGCCGAGCAACGCTGTATATACTGCTTCAAATTCAGCGTAGCCACTTGGTATGTTAGTGAATGTCACTTTGGCTGTAGCCTTGCCCTGATAACCGGCATTGTCTATCACGCCGTCGACATTCTTGTCTTCGCCTTCCAGTCCAATAGTTCCCTCAACGGTGTATGTGTGTGAGCCATACGTCACGCTGTTGCCGTTGACTACAGCCTGCTGTGTTTCTTCACTAACGAGAGAGGCAGACTGGTTATCGGAATCAGCATTGGGAGGTGTGTTGGAGCAACTGTTTGCACTTGTAATGACAGCAAGAATGGCGAGTGCCAACCCAGACATAAGTTGTTTGGTATTCATAATGATTTAGATTGTGCGATACAAGAAAATATAAAAGGGGAAGAAGGAGAGCACTCCTTTTTCCCCTTTTATGTTCATTTCATATCATTTCTTTACTCAACAGGAGTGCCCACCTGTGGCTCTGCCTCTACTGCAGATGCTGCAGCAGGAGCTGGCTGAGCAGCAGCGCGGTTCTTAGCATTGGCAGCCAATTCCTTCAGCTTGTCCTTGCCCTTGAAGGCAAATACCCAGATGAGGAAGCCAGCGATAACCAGAAGCGTGATACCGATAACAGGACGGTAGAACAGCCATGCAAGAGCAATAACGATAAGTGACCAAACAAGGCCGACAACGGTGCAGACAACACCAACACCCCATCCGAAGATACCGGCAATGAACGGAACGACCTTGAGGATAGTCTCAATGAATCCGAAGATACCCTTCAAGCCACCGATAACAATCATGATACCAACGATACGCAGTATCCACATCATTGTGCTGTTGCTGTCGTGCTCACTCTGATATATCTCGTCAGCAGACTTTGTACCCATCACAAGAGTAGAGAACTTCTTTCCGTTCTCAGCCTTGAAATCTGTGAAGGTATTATCCTTCTGAACTGCTATGATAGTAACCTTGTTCTCTGGCTTTACGTATGTCCATGTAACACGCACGTCACCAATTTCAGGTGAAGCAGGGTTAGCACCATAGTACAGCACATTCTTGTCTGCATGAACATACTTTGCTGTGTCACTGACATTAACACTGTAACCGGCCTTGCTACGTGCAGTCTGGCGTGTGTCGCGGCTCATGGTTACGAGTTTCATTGAATCAATCTTTACATCAAGTTCCTCGTTGCCAGAAATGCTACTGATCTGACCTGGGTTGAGTACAAATGCACCAAACTTAACGTTCTCTGCCTTTGTGTCCCAAGGCTCTACCTGAGCAAGCACATAGTTCTTGTTCTGGTAAGCAGGATCCTTGAACTGGCCAGACTCAACTGGTGATGACACCCAACTCTTTGAGTAGGTGTAGGTAGTCTTTTTCTCCTGTCCACCGCCGAGTTTGTCCTTGGTCTCAGTCTTTGACTGCTCTGTCCACTGATAGTACTCTACGGTACGTCTCATCTTGACAGCCTTCACTCCGAAGCCGAAGTCCGGGTCAGAAAGAGAGTCAGTAGTAACAGCAGTACCAGTAGCATAGACAAGCTGACCATCCATGTCAGCGCTGATCTTGTCGATAGTTGCCAACTCTTCTGTTTTACCTTGGGCTTCGTTAAGCATCTTGTCAGTCTTCACGAAGCGACCTTCGTTCCACCATAGCAGGGCTGTACCTGCAAGGAACATAAGGATACCCGTACCAATACCCTTGAACGAGTTTCCCACGCGTGAGCCGTAACTCACGTTAGTTGTTTCTGTGTAAGCCATTGTTGTTGATTTATGAATTTTGGTTGTTAGATATTGTATTATAACATTAACACTCTGCAAAGTTAATACTTTTTTCCGAATTACAAACGAATTATTCCCTTTTTTTTACGTTGTTGCCGTTAAATGTTAAAAAACGTCTAACTACACAGAAAAAAAGGCAAAACATTTGGCGGTTTAAACTTTTTTATCTAACTTTGCACTCAATTATGAAGAATCTTTTTAACACATATTGGTGGTGGCGCACTCAGGATTTCAAAAAGTCGTGAGGCGGTGACCCGTGTGTGGAAAGCAAAACAAGAGAGAAGAACCACAAATGAAGAGGTCTGTTGCTAATCGCGACAGACCTCTTTTAAGTTTTAACACATAAAATCAGTCTGATACACAAAAAAATAATAATCAATTAACACAGACATAATATGAAGAATTTACTTTCAAAAATGCTTGATGGCGAATATCTAAGCCGCCAGGAGATGCACGACATCCTCGTGAACATTACTAAAGAGAAATACCCAACCGTGCAGATTGCTGCATTACTGACAGGTCTGCAGATGCGCGGCATCGCCGTTGACGAACTGCTGGGCTTCAGAGACGGAATATTGGAAACCGGCGTTCCTGCAATCCTTGATGCTGAACGCTATATTGACATAGTAGGAACAGGTGGTGACCAGAAAAATACATTCAACATCTCCACCTGCGCATGTCTGGTAGTTGCTGGTGCAGGCTACAAAGTGGCTAAGCACGGTAACTATGCTGCTACATCAGTGAGTGGTGCTTCAAATGTCATCGAAGAGCATGGCGTGAAGTTTACAAATGACCTAAGCCAGTTGAACCGCAGCATCAATGAGTGCAACTTCACTTATCTGCATGCTCCGCTTTTTGCACGTGCCATGAAGTTTGTTGCACCTATACGCAAGGAAATCTCATTCCCAACCATCTTCAATCTGCTGGGTCCTATTGTCAATCCATCGCAGCCAAAGTGCCAGTTACTCGGTGTGGCCACTCTCGATCAGATGCGACTGTATAATGCTGTCTATCAGAAACTGGGCGTGGACTATGGCTTAGAGAACTCTATAGACGGTTATGATGAAATTTCACTGACAGGCAATTTCAAGATTACCACTAACAACTACGAGCGTATCTTCTCTCCGGCCGACCTCAAGATGCCTGTTGCCAAGGCTGAGGAACTATACGGTGGCCAGACGAAAGAGGATGCTGTTAAGATTTTCGACAATGTACTTGCCAACAAGGCTACGGAAGCCCAGAAGAATGTTGTGATTGCCAATGCAGCATACGCCATACAGGTATTGGAAGCAGGCAAGAAAGACATACTGGAATGCTGCGACATGGCACGCGAATCCATCGAGAGCGGCAAGGCACTGGCTTGCTTCAAGAAGTATGTAGAGATTAACTCCTAATATTATTGAACATGGCTGACATATTAGAGCAAATAGTAGCACACAAGCGCGAGGAAATCATCGCTTTCAAGAAAGCAATGTCATATTCTGAATTGGAGAAAGACATTGCCGGATTAAAAGACATCGATGTTTCCATGAGAAAAGCGCTTACAGACAGTCCTACGGGTATCATTGCCGAGTTCAAACGCAAGTCACCGTCAAAAGGATGGATTAAGGAAGAGGGCAAGGCTGACATCATACCGTTGTCTTACCAGCAAAACGGTGCTGCGGCTTTGTCGATACTCACCGATACGGAGTTTTTCGGAGGCAAGGACGAGTTTATCGCAACGGCACGTAAGTCGGGAGTTACGATACCTATATTGTATAAGAACTTCGTCATCGACGAATATCAGTTGTTGCAGGCACGCAAATGCGGGGCCAGTGCAACCCTACTGATAGCGGCATGCCTGACGAAGGAACGCTGCAAAGCCCTTACGAACATGGCACATGACCTGGGACTTGAGGTGTTGCTTGAGATGCACAGCGAGGCAGAACTGGAATATGCAGAACTGGAACCAGACATGTGCGGCATCAACAACCGCAACCTTGGCAGTTTTGTCACAGACGTACAGAACAGTTACCGCCTTGCCGAACTGCTGCCTGAGGATGCTGTGAAAGTCAGCGAGAGTGGCATCAGCAACCCTGACACCGTCAAGGAACTGCGCCAGGCAGGCTTCAACGGATTCCTCATAGGAGAGAATTTCATGAAAACAGAGAATCCGGGGGAAGCACTCAGGCAATTCATAATGCATGATTCATAATGCATAATTGGCTGAGTCCAAAAAAACTATGATGAACTAATTATGAATTATGATTTATGAACTATGAATTAATTAAGGTTTGCGGCATGCGCGACCCCGAAAATATTCAAGCCGTAAAGGAACTCGGTATTGACCTGATGGGACTGATATTCTGGCCAAAGAGCCCACGCTATGTCAGGAGCGTACATGTGAAGGCCGGCATCATTCCAAACATGGCAAACGGAAAGGTTGCCAAGAGTGCCAACATGGTGAAACGCGTAGGCGTGTTCGTGGATGAAATGCCACAAACCCTTATTACCCACGCATATAACTACAAGTTGGATTACATACAGTTGCATGGCAGTGAATCACCAATATACATTGATAACCTCAAGCGCACGCTCATTCCCGACATCCTGCCTGACGTAAAAATTATCAAGGCTTTAAGCATACGCGAGGCTGACGACGTGAAGCGATGGCGTGAATATGAAGGAAAGGTGGACATGCTGCTTTTCGACACTAAATGCAAATGCGTGGGCGGCAGCGGCGAGCATTTCGACTGGACGGTGCTCAGCCAATACGACGGTAACATTCCGTTCTTGCTGTCGGGCGGCATAGGTCCTGACGATGTGGAGAGAATAAGAGAGTTTAACCATCCGATGTGCAAAGGCATTGACCTGAACTCAAAGTTTGAGGACGAACCGGGCCTGAAGAATGTCGGCAAACTGGATGAATTTATAAAAGCAATAAGAAAGTAATATTTTGGGAGTTAAGAGTAGTTAGAGTAGTTAAAGGGAGTTAAGGGACATTACGTTTACTAAGTTCATTAGTCTAACACATTTGTCCTTATCACTCCACTATCACTCCGTTTCTACTCCCCTTTCACTCCCATAAAAAAGGTTTTTACGATGAATAAAATAAACAAACTATTTGCAGAAAACAAAGATAGGAAACTGCTGTCGCTTTATTTCTGCGCCGGCTGTCCGAAACTTGACGAGACAGGCAATGTAATAAAAACGCTGGAGCGTCGCGGCATCGACATGATTGAGGTAGGCGTGCCATTCTCCGACCCTATGGCTGACGGTCCGGTGATACAGGAGGCTGCTACACAAGCGCTGAAGAACGGCATGAACCTGAAACTGCTGTTCAGTCAACTGAAAGCCATCAAGGACGAGGTAAGCATACCGTTGATACTGATGGGTTACCTTAACGTGATGATGAAATATGGCTTTGAGGAGTTCTTCAAAACCTGTGCTGAATGTGGTGTCAGCGGTGCAATAATCCCCGACTTGCCGTTTGCAGACTATTTGGAACTGAAGCCTATTGCCGATAAATATGACATCCGCATCATCATGCTCATAACACCTGAGACCAGCGAGGAGCGTATCAGATTCATTGACGACAACACCGATGGATTCATCTACATGGTATCGTCAGCCTCTACCACGGGTGCACAGCAGTCGTTTGACGAGGCTAAGCAGGAGTATTTCCAGCGCATCAACGGCATGAACCTGCGCAACCCACGCATGATAGGTTTCGGCATAAGCAACAAACAGACGCTGGAATCATCGCAGCAGAATGCTGCCGGTGCCATCATCGGATCTAAGTTCGTCCAGTTGCTCAGCGAGGCTGACGGAAATGCAGACAAGGCAATAGATAAATTATACGAGGCATTAAATCATTAAGAAATGACATACACAGTAAACGAAAACGGATTCTACGGAAACTACGGCGGTGCTTACATACCGGAGATATTATATAAGACTGTAGAAGACCTTAAGAAGGCATATCTGCCAATAATAGAGAGCGAAGAGTTCAAGAAAGAGTATCACGCACTGTTGCGCGACTACGTAGGCCGTCCTTCCCCACTCTACCTTGCCAAGCGCATGAGTGAGAAATACGGTTGTCAACTATACTTGAAGCGTGAGGACCTCAACCATACGGGTGCACACAAGATAAACAATGCGCTGGGTCAGATTCTCATTGCGAAGAAGATGGGCAAGACCCGCATCATCGCCGAGACAGGCGCCGGCCAGCACGGCGTGGCTACGGCTACTGCCTGTGCATTGATGAACATGCCCTGCACGGTGTATATGGGTGCTCTCGACGTGGAGCGCCAGCACGTGAATGTGGAACGCATGAAGATGCTCGGAGCTACTGTTCATCCAGTGCACAGCGGCAACAAGACCTTGAAAGACGGTACCAACGAGGCTATACGCGACTGGTGCTGCCATCCTGCCGACACCTTTTATATAATAGGTTCTACGGTAGGCCCACATCCATACCCTGATATGGTGGCACGTCTGCAGAGCGTAATTTCTGAGGAGATAAAATGGCAGTTGCAGGAGAAGATAGGCCGCGACTATCCCGACTATCTCATGGCTTGCGTGGGTGGCGGTTCAAATGCCGCCGGCACGATATACCATTACCTTGACGATGAGCGCGTGAAGATTATCCTCGGCGAAGCCGGTGGTCTCGGTGTTGATACCGAGAAGACTGCAGCTTCCATGCAGGTGGGCACCACCGGCATACTGCACGGCTCGCGCATCAAACTGATGCAGACTGACGACGGACAGATTGTCGAGCCGTACTCTATATCTGCCGGACTGGATTATCCTGGCACTGGCCCTATGCACTGCAACCTTTACGAAAGCGGTCGCGCACAGGTTCTTCCGGCAAACGACGACGAGGCCCTGAAGGCTGCCTTCGAACTGACACGCATGGAGGGCATCATACCTGCCCTGGAGTCTGCACACGCCCTGGCATTATTGCCTAAAGTGGCTGGCCAGTTCAAGAAAGACGACGTCGTGGTGCTGACTGTATCGGGACGCGGCGACAAGGACCTCGATACATACCTGAAACATTCACAGGTATGATTAGTAACCGTAAACCAAAAACAGTAAACTCCAAACTGTAAACCGTAAACCATAAACTGTAAACCATGTATAGATACAACACAGCCTATAAAAAGATACTCGGCGACCTGAACACGCCTGTATCTACATATATGAAACTGCGTGATGACTACCCGATGTCGGCACTTATGGAGTGTTCCGACTATCACGGTGGAGAAAATTCGCGTTCGTTTATCGGACTGCATCCCATTGCCAGCGTGTCAATAGAGCACGGCAAGGGTGTATGCAAGTTTCCTGACGGCACACAGACCGTCAAAGACATCAATGCCAACTACGGCTCTGCACAGCTCTTCAATGATTTCCTTTCACAATTCCAGATAGAAGGCGACCAGAAAGAATACTGTGGACTGTTCGGCTACACGTCGTTCAATGCCGTGCGCTATTTTGAAGACATCAACGTAAAGGATGAGACACAGGCAAAGAATGATGCGCCAGACCTGCTTTACATTATGTATAAGGACGTGGTGATGTTCGACCATTTCCGCAACGAGATGGTGCTTATCGAACTGCTTGGCGAGGGTGAAGAGCATGACCTCGACGTATTGGAGCGCGACATCAACAACCGCCATGTCCACGCCTATGATTTCCATCCCGTAGGAGACTACTCCTCTACGCTGACCGATGAGGAACACAAGGCAAACATCCGTCGCGGCATCAAGCACTGTCTGCGTGGCGATGTGTTCCAGATTGTCCTCTCACGCCGTTTCATTCAGAAGTACGAGGGTGATGATTTCAAACTCTATCGTGCTCTGCGCAGCATCAACCCCTCACCATACCTGTTCTACTTCGACTTCGGCGGTTTCCGTATCTTCGGTTCAAGTCCGGAGACACACTGCCGCATAGAGAAGAATGGCGACCGTTTCACCGCTTACATCGACCCTATTGCCGGCACGACAAAGCGCACAGGCGACACGGAACAAGATCGCCGCAATGCCGAATATCTGCGCAATGACCCGAAGGAGAATGCAGAGCATGTCATGCTCGTTGACCTTGCACGCAACGACCTGTCACGCAACTGCCATAATGTGAAGGTTGACTTCTACAAGGACATGCAGTTCTATTCACATGTCATCCACCTCGTGTCACGTGTCAGTGGAGAACTTGACAATGGCGCAGATCCTATAAAGGCTTTCATCGACACCTTCCCTGCCGGCACTCTCAGCGGTGCTCCGAAGGTACGTGCCATGCAGCTCATCTCCGAATACGAGCCACATAACCGCGGCGCATACGGCGGCTGTATCGGTTTCATCGGCTTTGACCGCAGCCTTAATCAGGCCATAACCATCCGCACCTTCGTAAGTCGCAACAACGAACTGTGGTTCCAGGCCGGCGGCGGCATCGTGGCAAAGAGCAACGAGGAATACGAGTTGCAGGAAGTAAACAACAAACTCGGTGCGCTCAGAAAGGCTATACTGATGGCGGAGGGGATGTGACCCCTCCCTGCCCCCCCAAGGGGGGGAGAAAGCAAACGGAACAGCAAATAAAATCATATAAATAATACCTCCACAATCAACTTTACCACATATCCCCCCTCCACTTGGGGAGGGATAAAGGGATGGGGTCGTGTTGTGGGTCTTTTAATCATGAAAATCGTTATTATTGACAACTACGACTCATTTACATACAATCTGAGTCATCTTATAAAGGAACTCGGTGCCGATGTCACCGTTTACCGCAACGACAAGTTCGCATTAGAGGAACTTGAGCAGTTTGACAAAATAGTGCTGTCACCAGGTCCCGGCATCCCAAGCGAGGCCGGATTGCTCCTTGATGTCATCAAGACCTATGCCGGCAAGAAGCCTATCTTGGGCGTATGCCTTGGCCATCAGGCCATAGGTGAATACTTCGGAGGCACACTGGAGAATCTCTCAGAGGTTTTTCATGGAGTAGCGACAGAAGGCACACAGTTTGGCAACGACACCATCTTCGCCGGACTGCCCGACCGCATCACCATGGGACGCTACCACTCATGGGTGGTAAGCAAGGAGAACTTCCCAGCATGCCTTGAGGTAACGGCAGAGAGCGACGAAGGACAGATAATGGCACTGCGCCACCGTGACTATGACATCCACGGCATACAGTTCCACCCTGAGAGCGTGCTTACCACAGAAGGACGCACCATGCTCAGAAACTGGATTAATGGTTAAATGCTGAAGGACGAAAGCAAAAAGTAAAAGGAACAATGAAGATAGTTGAACTTGACGGTTATGCTGCCAATCCCGGCGATATCTCATGGGACCCTTGGCGCAACATCGTTACCCCAGACGGCAGCAAATGCGAGTTTACCATGTATGACCGCACACCTGCAGAACTTGTAGTGGAACGTGCCAAAGATGCTGACATTGCCATAACAAACAAGGTGGTGTTCAGCGATGAAGTAATGGCGCAACTGCCACGACTGCGATATATCGGAGTGCTCGCCACCGGCTATAACGTGGTGGACATAGAGGCTGCGCACCGCCGCGGCATCACCGTCACCAACATTCCGGCATACAGTACGGCATCAGTGGCACAGCTTGCCATTGCGCATCTGCTAAATGTCACCAACAACATTACCGCCCATGACAATGCTGTGCACCAAGGTAAATGGACGTCGTGTCCCGACTTTTCATTTACTGTCAGTCAGCAGACAGAGCTTGACGGTAAGACTTTCGCCGTCATTGGACTGGGTAATACTGGTATGGCAACGGCACGCATAGCCTCAGCACTCGGAATGAAGATTCTTGCATATACTTCCAAGGAACAAGCAGCCTTGCCATCGTTCATCACCAAAGCATCTTCATTGGAACAACTGTTCTGCGAAGCCGACGTACTCAGCCTGCATTGTCCGCTGACCACAGATACACATCATATAATCAATGCCCAGCGCCTTGCACTTATGAAACCCACTGCAATAATAATAAACACTGGTCGTGGTCCGCTCATTGACGAACAAGCGCTGGCTGATGCCTTGAACAATGACAGGTTATACGCTGCAGGCATAGACGTATTGACGGAGGAACCGCCACACGCAGACAATCCGCTCCTGACAGCGAAGAATTGTCACATCACTCCTCACATAGCATGGGCAACGCTTGCGGCACGCCAGCGATTAATGAACGTCGCAATAGAAAACATCAAACACTTTTTGCAAGGACAACCCCAGAATGTCGTTTAGTACGAGATACCACCCTTTGATTTGGTTGAAAAAATAATCCAGCGGATGAACTCATCCACTGGATTTTTTTATTTCACAAGCGTCAGCGCCATTATTCCCACCACTATGTCGTTTGACAGACAGCGCAGTGTGACATTGTCAACCTTCTTCTTGCCATCCAACAGCATTGAGAGTATCTGCGCCGCTCCACCTTTCAGTTCCCTACCATAAACCTCAGTCCGGGATATTCCCATATCATTACCAAGATGTCGGGAAACCTGTCCTGTACTCAGACTGACACGCAACGGTGGGTTGTCAGCACCTCTGAATGCCATGCCGTCAACGAAATAGTCTTGCTCTATTGGACAATAGTTGTATGGTGGATGCAGAGCGAGAGTGTCTGCAGAACCATCAGAGTAATTTACCATTATCAGTGCATTGTCAATATCAAACTGCATGTGGTTAGTACTGCCTGCAATCAACATATTGAGTGCATTGCCCTTCTCCCCAACTGGGATTGCTACTTCATTAGGATAGTTGTCCCACAATGATGCAAACACTATATTCTGACCTTCCTGCGGTACAGTGAACGTCACACCCTCCATATCAATCTTGTTGCCTTTGGCAAGGTTGCGCAAACCCTGATCATCAATATCCACGGTGAATTTAGGATGACACCATTCGCCAATGCCCTGCAATGGCAATTCAAGCGACGTACTGGTTGGGCGTGGAGAGATATACTGGTTGCGGAAGATGTCTGTGACACTAGCATTAAAAGGAACAGCAATGCTTTTCATCTTTCCTTTTGACAACACCTTGTTGCTTTCCTCATAAGGGGTAGTTTCTCTCACTGCCGCCGTTACTTTCTCTTCCTGTAATTTCTGGGGAATATCGAAACTAACCTCTTCACCATCCATCACAGATTCTGCATACTTTCCCTCGTCGCCGTTAATGCGTACGACAATCTGCAGTGGTTGTTTGAAGTTCTGTTTTACAGAGATTGTTCCCCTGTCACCTTTACGCTGGTATTTATATGAAAGGTAAGGCATCTTAACCTCCACGCTATCCCATTCCAATGGGAAGCCCGGACGAATAATGCACTTGCCGTCCAATGCCTGTGGCACTATACCAAACACACCCTGCACTATGGCACGGGCAGATATTCCGATATTGTCTCCGAAGTCGCGGTATGATTCACCGCGTGCAGCATCATAATAACTTATCTGACCGAGATTGCCAGGTGATTGGCCCAAATACATCTGGTCCATGATATTTGCCCTAACCAGTTCCATGCCTTTATCTGAACGGCCTGCCTCGAAGAAAGCGAGCGCCGTGTGCATGATTTCTGCCGATGCCACATTGTTTATTGACCATGAGTAAGGCATCCAGTTGCTGGTGCTTATCAATGATGCGGGTGCTGACGTATTGCCCATACCTGAAACCTCAACAGGAATATGAGGAATATGGTTTTCCACATACTGCGTGCACTGATACATCTGTTCTGGATTTCCTACGCCACAGTCTATCGGGGTATATACCGACCACAACGCCGCATTGGGATGAACACGCTTCAATCCCATTACATCCTTGTATTCTGCCCAGTGTGGATAATCGCCCCCCACCCACAGATTCTTGTTCATGGCTTCGAGTATTGCGTCAGCCTCTTTCTGATATGGCTTAGGATTCTTGCCTATGATACGTGCAATCTTTGCCGCAAGGAGATTGCCACGATAGTTGTATGCTGTAGAATGTGTAACCTCACCACCATTATAATATAAAGCATCACTCGCCCATATACAGCAATAGGCATCATACAGATGGTTATTATATTTGTCGAAGTTTCTCTTTTCCCATGCGAGATGTGACGTGAGCACCGGCCACATTTTCTTCATGTATGCAGTGTCGGCATCATATTGGAAATGCCACAGCAACTCATCGATGTAGTTCAGGTTCATGTCATAGTGATGCATCTGGTCATTTCGGTTGGGATTGCGACATATATACCCATTGGAATACATCTGTGTGCCCCATTTCTTCTCTGCCCTTGCGAGATTCATCTCTGCATCTTGCGATGGTGACGGTATTGTGGCAGGCACATCAGTAACCTGCGAGCGTGCATAAGCATCGAAATGGCTCACTGCTCTGTCGTTCCATCCCAACACGTCACCAAGGTATCCAGCACGCCAGCCTGCCAGCGGCATGCGCCATCCTATTGCGCCGTGCAACCATGTTTCACCGTCCCATGCGCCATCGGCAGCAAGAGAGAGTACGCTGCCGAGATTGTTTATCATCGGGTCAGGTGTCTTGAACTGCACTCTGTCTGCCAATTCCTCAAAGTATGCTTTCGAACTGTTATAGCCTTCCAGTATATCTTCAGTAGCCGGCATCAGATGCAGCCTGTGACCTCTTTCTGCCTCTAAATATGCTGTGCCGACAGCCATCGCTTCCTTTTGGAATGTCAGTGTATATGTTTTCAGGTCTTCCTCTGCTGGGGATGGTTCGAAGCATCCCGGCTTGTCAGCTCCTATATCGCCATTGCGACTCAATTTCTTTGCAGCTGTACGGCATATCTTGCCTTGCAACGCCACATCACCCGAAGTAAAGTTTGATGCTGCGAAATGCCAATACACACCTTCTGCATCGTACATGGCAACACATTCCACGCGCAGTTCTGCTTTCTCTCCCCACCGTTTGTCTCTCAGCACGTACGAGCGTCGGCCTTTGCCATAACGAGCCTCGCAGTATTCCGTACTGTCGAGCGGTATATCGTTCACATAAAACCGCACGTTACGGTAATTCTTCGCCTTGTACACGGCGAAGACTGGCCTGTCGCTTGTCTCCACCCTGTATTCCGTATGCGTACCATACAGTGCACGTGTATAGCGGTTCTTGCCATTCACGCACACGAAGTCACCGTCCTGCGGCACATACTGCATTTCGCGCGGTCCACGGTCAGATGGTTTATTGAACGAGTACGACTCTATATAGTCACCTATTTTCTTCGATTGAGCATTTGCCAGTACACAGGCAAGAAGCAACAATAAAGATGCTGTGTATATTCTTTTCATAGCATATGCAAGGGAATAAAGAGAATAGAAGGAGACAGAAGACTCCTTCTATCTCCTTCTATTTCTCATATTTCATTTTTCTTACTTAGCCTCGGCACCCTTGTCAAATGCCTTGAGGTTTGCCTCAACCACAGCCTCGCCCTTGCGTGCGAAGATCTTGGCTACGGCTGAGCGGAGCGCTTCTGCTGATACTATCTCAATATATTTGGCTGCCATACCGAGCAACACCACGTTGGCGCTGCGCACCGAACCGGCATCCTTTGCCACTGCCTCGATGTCAAGCTGCACTACATGCGGCAGTGCTGACAGTTCATCAAACAGGGCCTTCTCGTCTGGATAGTTGGGGATGTTGACAAACGGCTTATTGCTGGTTACCACCACACCGTCCTTTGAGAGATATGGCAGATAGCGCAAAGCCTCCATAGGCTCCATAGAGATGATGAGGTCTGCCCCACCCTTTGCTATGAGGTCACTGTATATGGTGTCTGTTGACAATCTCAGGTTTGACTGCACGTCACCACCACGCTGACTCATGCCATGCACTTCTGCCTGTTTAAGGTTTATATTGGCTTCCGTAGCCGCCTCACCTATGATGGTTGCGATGGAGAGGATACCTTGTCCACCCACACCGCAGAGTATAATGTCTTTCTTCATTTTACTTCTTTCCTTCTTTCTTCATTTTCTCTCTTGCGTGTCTTGCTGCGGTTTGTATACACTCGCGGCGTGGTATGATGACAGACACTCCGTTATATTCTATTTCCTCACGGATGGTACGAGTGATCTCTTCCATGTTCTTTGGAAGCGGAACTACCACGCGTACGTGCTCTGGCTCAACGCCAAGACCAAGGCAGATAGCCTCAAACTTGTTTGTGCCGGCTGAGTCCTGACCGCCCGTCATACCCGTCGTAAGGTTATCTGAAATGACAACGACGATGTTTGACTTGTCATTTACGGCGTCAAGCAGTCCTGTCATACCTGAGTGTGTGAACGTAGAGTCACCTATCACAGCAATGGCAGGGAAGAGGCCTGCATCGGCAGCGCCCTTGGCCATCGTTATTGACGCACCCATGTCAACGCAGCTTGAAAGGGCCTTGAATGGAGGCAGCGCACCAAGTGTATAGCAACCAATGTCACCGAATATGCGGTGGTCTGGATATTCCTCTGCCACCTTGTTGAGAGCGGCATATACATCGCGGTGACCACAACCCTGACAGAGCTGTGGCGGACGCGCAGCGAGGTTCTTGGCTGGCGACATCACCTGTGGAGCATCAACGCCGAGAGCTGCAGCTACACTGTCAGGAGTAAGTTCGCCCGTACGTGGCAACGCACCGGTAAGGCGACCTGTCACGACATATCCCGTACCGAGCAATGCCTTTACATCCTGCTCTACTACAGGCTGGCCGTCTTCAACGACAAGTAGCTTGCCGCTTTCCTTTGCCAGCATCTGTATGCGCTGCTCAGGAAGAGGATACTGTGACACCTTTTCTATATTATACATGGCACGCTTATCTTCAGGCAACTGTGCCAGCGCTTCCTTGACATAGTTGTATGCTATGCCGCAAGCCACGATACCTGTCTTAGCTGCCTTATCAGCGTTATCACTGTATTCTGACAAGTTAAACTGCGACTTGTTAGCTGCCATCAGAATTGCGTCCTGCTTTTCAATGAGGGCGTCATACTTCTTGCGTGCTATGCCCGGCAACAATACCCACTGGTCTGTTGAGGGATGCATCTCATTCTGAGCCTTTGGCTCCTTCACCACTACGCCGGCACGAGAGTGTGCCAGACGGGTTACGACACGCAGCAGCACTGGTTCCTTAATGGCTTCTGAGAAATCGAAAGCCACGGCCATCATGTCGTAAGCCTCCTGCTGTGTGGACGGCTCGAATATAGGTATCATGGCGAACTTGCCATAGAAACGAGAGTCCTGCTCATTCTGCGAAGAGTGCATTGAAGGATCGTCGGCAGCAAGAACTACCAGTCCGCCTTCCACACCTGTGATGGCACTGTTAATGAAAGCGTCGGCACATACATTCATACCGACATGCTTCATGCACACCAACGCGCGCTTACCAGCGTAAGACATACCGAGTGCAGCCTCCATGGCTGTTTTCTCATTGGTGCACCAACGTGAGCGTATGCCCTGTTCCTTGGCGTACGCGTTTGTCTGAATAAACTCTGTAATCTCAGTAGAAGGGGTGCCTGGGTATGCGTACACGCCGCTCAATCCGGCATGTATGGCTCCGAGTGCAATGGCCTCATCACCGAGAAGAAGTCTTTTTTCCATTTTCTTCTTTCCTTATTGTATTTTAATGTTCTAATTTTCTATTCCGTGCAAAATTACTAAAAAATATTCAGACAACAAAATTTTTGCTGTCATTTTGTTTGTAGATGATAAAGATGCAGGAGCATCGTTGTCATCTGTCTTATATATTTTGTCCTATCAGCACGTAAAACGCCCTTCGTACTCAACTACTGTTTCCTTGCGATAGAAATCACCAACGTCTGTTTCGCTCTCAAATACGCCAGTATTTCGCAAGTTCTGTATATTGTTGTATCACAACAATATAACTCCATTCTCGCTTTTGTCGCAATCCCTTCTCCTTGCAATAGCATAGCTTTTACATTGTAATTAGGCACCTTTTACCTCCTAAAAGCATACTTATTACCATACAAAAGCCTTCATATTAATGCACAATGCATAATGCACAATGCACAATTATTGCGTGTAGCACATACTTTTTATCGCATTTTACCCGATTGCGCATTGTAAATTATGTATTGTGAATTATTTTAACATCTCTTTTGCACTTTTATGACTTGCGTCATTTTGCAGATTCAACAAGCAAGTGCAAATTTACATAATTTTCTCATAAAAACAATGGTATGGTGTTAGGAAATTGAGTTTTTCCCTTGGTCTGGCATTGATTTTCTCCATGATGTATTTGACTTTCTGA
>JAEEGH010001149.1_pt1 | contig 78295 bp, 55 predicted proteins | sample 9134181 | NCBI WGS metagenome assembly JAEEGH01 (sample SAMN16246544, study PRJNA631951) | gut metagenome | biome: gut microbiome; feature: rumen; material: DP-attached | host: Bos | place: Iran: Karaj | collected 2018-10 | reverse complement strand
GTTCGCCCTAAAGGGGCAAAAGATTTGTGTTTTAGTGCTTTTGCTCTTACAGAGCGTCATTTGCCGCGGCATTTCAATACCCAGGGCGCTGCCCTGGGCTGACATCTTATCGGCCCTACAGGCCGAATTCCCCGGACGGCTATAACAAAATCCGGTTTCCGAGGGAGCGGAAACGGCCCGAACCGGCGGCTGTGTCAATTGTCATTTTGTAGCAAGAATCCCATTTTTCCTTTCAATCTGTCAGTTTTCGGAACGTCGGAAAAGGGCACAAAACACGCGGAATTTGCAGTCGCAGCACGGGGCAATTTCCAACTCCGCGTGCGGGGATGACCATCGCCGCGTGCGGGGATGACCATCGCCGCGTGCGGCGTTTGATTTTTCGCCTGCGGAGATTCACTATCGAAACGGGCCGAAATTGGCAAAAAAGCAGGCCTTTTTGACATCTCCACTTGTCAAAATCGCATTTTCCGCCTGATTTTCTTGTTTGCAACCCGTTCAGTATCAACCGAAAGCGTTCTGAGCGCAAAAAATCCCCTCGGGGCAGAAAAGTGCCACCGAGGGGATTTTAAGCGATTCTCGCGAGTCTGCCCTTGAACCGAAGTGTAAGCAAAACCGCCGTTTCACAAGCAAAATGTCAAAACCACTATAGCTACACGAGAATGCAAGAATGCTGCTTCTCCTCATTATGCTTTATGTTTTGGTCGTTCTGCTGCCAAGTATTGCCTGTTCATCTGTCCTCCGGCATGCTTTTGCCCGTGAGGAGCGTTCCGTCGTTTGCCAGTCCCTCCGCTCTGATGCTCAGGTGCGTTTGCTTGCCGTTGCCGTAGAACTTGAACTCAGCCTTTCCAGCATTGTCGAGCTTGAGGTCCGGGTTCCAGTAGAGCGTGCGGCGATAGTCCTTGACTTGGGGCAGAGGCTTGTTCGAGTAGTCGGGCTGGTAGAACTCCTCGGGAGCGCTGTAGCCGGGAAGAATGTACCTGCGATCGCGGGAAGTGGCCCGATGCGAGTCGAGCTTGTCGATGAGGTGAATGTCGACGGTCACTATGGGGATGTCCTCGCCGTCGTAGAGCGAGTTGCCTTCGCGGCGCGGGCTGTAGTCGGTATAGATATAGACTTTGCCAAGGTTCTTCAGCAGGTTGTACTTATCCTTTTCGTGGGAAGAAACATTGAAGGTCTCGGTAGGCATTCTGTCAACGCCGGTATCGGTGCGGCTCCACTCCGAAGCAGACACATTGGACTCCTTCTTGCCGTCGATACGAAGCTCGAGCACATAATCGCGCGACAGGTTCATGTCGCCGATAAAGGTGCGCGAGATGTCGCGGGCAAAGCGGTTGTAGCCGTAATAGACGCCCGGGCAGAAGCCAGCATCGCAGGTCTCGTTGAAAGCAGCGTAGGCGTCAATGACATAGGCAGGCTTCGTGGGGTCGAACTTACCCAAGCGAGCGCGCTTGATGCCGATGGTCACCTCGTCGAGCAGACGCGAGCCGTCCAGCACCCAATCAGGCGCAATGACGGAACCCTTCGGGGCCTCTGCCAAATGGCACTGATACCAGTCGTAGGGCTTCACGAAGCGCGGGAAGTAAGGACGCAGGCGGACATAGAACTCCGGATAGTTGAGCTTGTCGTTCCTGTCCGTGCTTGGCAGCTCCCACACATGCGTCTTCCCTTTCTTCCACTTGCTGCTGTCGCTGGCGGCAAGATGGAAGATGCAGCCTTCATAGAAGCGAGGCGAGGGAATGGAGAAGAGATGCTTCTCCGTCATCATCTCGCCGTCGATACCTTGCTCGGCACCAGGCTTGGCAAAGCGTGCCTTGACGAGGAGCTCCTGCTTCAGCTCCCTATCTGTCTGAGAGAAGCGGGCGAGCTCGTCGCGCGGCGTAGTCACCTCCGGGCCAGTCGTCTCGGTGAGAGCACGGGCTTCGGTAACGCTGCCAAGGTCCTCAGCCTCTTTCACATCGCTGTCCTCATTGCTTGCTATCTGCTGCTCGCCAGTCAGGCTGACCGCATCCGTAGCATCTGTCCCTGCACTCACCGACTGATAGTTGTCGGCATACAAGGACTCCTGCTCGCTTGCCATGTACTTGTTGACCTCGCCCACAAGGAGCGGTGTCTGCTCGGGCTTGTGGTTGAGGACAAAGGCGCCTGGCTCGGTCATCGTGTGCCAGTCGTAGCGACGCCATCCTTGAATCATGAGCAGAAGGTCGAGGGCGCGGTTGTGTTCCTTGTCATCCTTTTCGAAGAAGTAGCCCGGGTTCTCCACGAAGCCTCGTATCTCGCTTGCCAAGAGCATCTCGGTCAGGATGTTGCCGTTGTCGTAGAGGTACTCGCTGTGCGTCGCATCACAGACTGAGACGCTGACTGTGGCTCCCGGCTTGCCCCCCTCTACTGCAAGGCTGACGGGGGCAAAAGGCTCTACCGGCTTCCCACTCACGCCGCTGATGCTGAGGTTGCTCGGAACGAAGTCCGGCTTGCGGCAGAAGAAGAGGCGGTCGGCATAGACGCGTCCTACATTATTATATATAGTGACTTGGCAAACGCCTGTCTTCAGCTTATCCTCATCAATGTCAAGCGTTGCAGAGGGGCCTGACGGGACAGATTGGAAGTCGAGCATCACGCCGTCGTGCATCACAGTCATGCCGAGGTCTTCGGTGGCTGCAGTGCCCGCCTTCTGAATCTCCACTCTCACCTTCCCTGCATCATCTGTCAGGACTTGAACAGCGCAGCCGTCCTTGTCGGGGCTTGGCAGCGTCTCCTTCACCGTTCCTTTCTTACCAGTGTATGTCACCATATAGCCCTTGCCGCTCTGCGGAGTGAAGACAAACGAGCCGCGACCTCTCTGCTCTACATCTGCTTCGGCAACGACATTGCTTTGTCCTTCGACCACAGTGACCTTGCCATCCAGGTGCAGGCCCTCATTGCTTGTCGCCTCGAAAGCTACGCGATTGGGGACGCCTGCCACGAGGTTGCCGCCTTCGGGGAAGAGCTGCAGCCTGGGCTTGGGCGAGGTCTCGTCTATCTTCGACTGTCGACGCAACGGGCGCAATGTCATCTCGTGATAGAAGTCGCCGGGTTCCTTCGGCTTGTCGAAGACAGGAAAGACGCGGCTGTATAGCTTCTCGTAATCAAGATAGTATTCCCTCGCCATGCGCTTGTTGAAGAACCATTGCTCGGAGACCTTGTTGTGCGGATGCTCCGTGATGCCCCAGTTGAGCTGCCATCGCGTATAAGCCCTGAGCTCATAATAGCCGCCGTAGAGCGTGTCTAGCAAGACGAAGCTGCCGTGCACCTGTCCGTTCTGCAGTTCGAGCTGCTGACGCTCCACGAGGTAACCGTCCTGATTCAGCAGCTCCGCATAAAGCACGCCGCTCAGGCGACTCGGCGTCCCCGTGTCGCTTCGGCGAACGTACGCTTTATAATAGATGGTGTCGCCAAGGAAATAGCATGTGTTGTCCATGTGGACAAAGACCTGCTCCTGCGGGATGGACTTGCCGAACTTGTCGAGACGGTCGGCCCAGCCTTCGAGCGTAGTAGGAGCCGCTGCCTGCTGTGCCCTCAAAAGCGGCCAGGAACAAGAGGCAATAAGCAATAAAAGAAAGAAATGACGCTTCATGTTATCCGTTTTAAGTGGTTTCGCATGCAAAGATACGAAATAATTCTCAATCCTTCTTTCTTAATTATTATTTTCTTCGTATCTTTGCACAGAAAACTATTTATAAACTGATAAACTATGAACCCTGAACTAACAACAATCGTGGGCCGCTTTGCCTACGAAGGAACCATTAGCGAGATTAAACCCTTGGGCGAAGGACTCATCAACGACACCTACAAGGTGAAGACTGCGGAGGCTGACAAGCCCGACTATGTGCTGCAACGCGTCAATCATCTGGTCTTCCCGGATGTGGACATGGTGATGCGCAACATCGATGCCGTCACTTCACACATCCGCAAGAAGCTTGCAGAACAAGGAACGCCCGACATCGACAGGAGAGTGCTCCGCTTCATCCCCACAAAGGACGACGGCAAGCTCTATACAATCGTCGATGGCAAGTATTGGCGCCTGATGGTCTTCATCGCTGATGCCATCACGAAGCAAGCGGTCGATCCCGAGAGCAGCCGTGCAGCCGGCAAAGCCTTCGGCAACTTCCAGGCAATGCTGGCCGACATCCCCGTGCAGCTGGGCGAGACCATCAAGGACTTCCACAATATGGAGTTCCGCCTCGAGCAATTGCGCGACGTCGTCAAGCGCGACCCGGCCGGCCGTGTGAAGGAAGAACGCGTACAGAGCATGCTTGCCGAGATAGAGAAACGAGCCGACGAGATGTGCAAGGCCGAGCGAATGGGCCGCGAAGGGACGCTGCCGAAGCGCGTCTGCCATTGCGACACGAAGGTCAACAACATGATGTTCGACAAGCAAGACAATGTGCTTTGCGTCATCGACCTCGACACCGTGATGCCCAACTTCATCTTCTCCGACTACGGCGACTTCCTGCGCACCGCCGCCAACGAGGTTGCCGAGGACTGCCCGGAGATGGACAAGGTGCAGTTCCGCATGGACATCTTCAAGGCATTCACGGAAGGCTATCTTGAGAGCGCCAAGCGTTTCCTCCTGCCTGTCGAGATTGAGAACCTGCCGTACGCCACTGCCCTCTTCCCCTACATGCAATGCGTTCGCTTCCTGTGGGACTACCTGAGCGGCGACAAGTACTGGAAGTGCCAGTATCCCGACCACAATTTCGTCCGTGCCAACAACCAGCTGCACCTCCTCCTAAGCATCGAGAAGAGCTATCCCGAGATGCAAGCTTTTATAGCTGGCTGCCTGAAATAAAGGCGGTTAGATACAGACCACACACTCCTCTCCATCCATCTTCAGCCTGCCCGAACCAGCCATGCTTCAGGCCAGGAAAAAAGGCAGGTTAGGGGGGGCTGAAAACGCCGGCTGCGGCGATGGCAATTTCCGCGTGCGGCGATGGCAATCCCCGGCTGCGGCGTTGGCCATCGCCGCAGCCGGCGTTTTACGATGCCACACAGGGGGCTCAAAAAGCTCAGCGCAAACAGCTCTGAACACCCCATGTTTTCATTGTTTTCCGGCTATTCCCCATCAGTTTTCACCCCACCCCTACCCCTCCCCTTAAATGGGAGGGGAGTCAGGATGCTGTGCTCTCCGCCCGATGACATACCTCGGGCTGACAGCTTTTCTAATGAATAATGTAAGTTTGTGTGATGAGCCAGGAAGGCCTTCGGCCAGCAAGCGTCACAAGGTTACCAGATGTCTTCGGGATGCTCTGGGTTGTCGTAAACCTCCTTCGGGCACCATTCCAGGTAATCGACGAAGAGCTGCTTTGCCGTGTAGTCGGGCTGCACCGTCTTGAAGCGCATATAATAAACCACATCCGGCGACATGCTCTCACGAACCACGATACGACGCGTTGAGCCAGCATTCGAGCGGTTGGTCGTCCTTCCGCCAGGAGTGCTGATAATGTACTCAGGCCCTTTCAGGAAACCATTGTTACGCATCTTCTTGTCGACCTCTGCGTCATAGTCTTCGTCGTCAGTATCCTGTTCCCAACCGAGTATGTTGTTTGCGCTGTTACCACCCAATTGCATGTTCACAGGGATACCCTGAGCGACAAGCTGGTCTTTGCGCGAACCCCAATAAACCTGGCAGATGCCACGAGTTCCGCTATAGGTGGACACGCCCATACGTATCTCATAAATACCGTGCTTGGGTACGGGAGGCAGGGTTATGGTGATGTCGTAGACACCCTCCGCCAGCACCTCGTCCAGCTGATAGTTAGGCCAGTCCTGGTCGTAGCCGTTAAGGAGCATAAGGTCGGTCTGTTTGCTGTTGACTGTAAGGTTGTCGAAGTACTGCTTGTCCGGGTCGCTGGAGAAATAGTAGCGCTTGAAGTAGGTCATGATGCGCATGTCGTTGTTCATAGCTTCAGGCTGAAGTTCCCAGGCATCGTAGCGGAGACGCACCTTGGCGAGTTCGTTGCGGACATGTTCCGTATAGGCAAGGGGCTTGTCTATAGGATAGATCATACCATTGATGAGCTTGACGAGGCTCGATGTCTCGTCGGTAGCGATGAATATGCCCTCGTTCTCCTCGCTACATTCCTTCTCATGATAGTCCTCGTGGCGTCCATTGTTGAGCTTTGGGAAGCGGTTGAGGCAAGGTCCGCCGCTCTCCGCACTCTCCCAAAGGCGAAGCAGACGCCGCTTGCCCATCGTGACGTAATGAGCCCAGACGGGAATGGTCGGCTTGGCATTCTTGAGCTTATAGTTGTAGCCCTTCTCCTTGGCATGGAGCGCCAGCTTGTCGACAGGAATGCGCTCGGGCAAGAGGTGATAGGTGACGAACATGTTGAGCAGATTATTCTCTTCTGTGTACTTGTCGTCGTTCACGGCGTCAGGATAGAATTCCTGGTCCTTCAGCCATTCGATGACGTCCTCCTTCGTGATGTCCTTGCGGTCCTTGCCCAGCTCCTCTTCCCAGAACTCGTCGGTCTCTGCGAAGAGCGTAAAGCCGTACTTGCGGTGTTCTGGCGCTTCCACGTCCACATTAAGCAGATTCCAATGGAACTTCGGGAAAGCTCCTGTCCGATAAAGCAAATCGTAGCGCTCGTCCTTCACCCTGCTCAGCGTGTCGGTCAGGCCACAAGCCTCCACGAGTCGCGCCATGACGCTGAGGTTGCTCTCATAATCGGTGGTGTACTTGTGAAGTGTGCTGCCCAGCGTCTCGTTGCTTGGGTTGATGACATAACCCACTTCGTGTATGAAGCCGTTGATGGCCTCTATGTCGCGGTTCTTCTTCGAGACAGGGCAAATGCCGTCGATGGCCATGCTGTCCAGGTCTCTCTTGTTGTAGACGACACTGATTTTCCTGTCGGCCATCGTGTTTATCTCAAACTCCTCGTTCGTCTTCGGGAAGTCGCCCGTCACGAACGTCCTGCCCTGCTTTGTGCCGTCCAGTATGCTGTTGAGCACCAAGACGGCGCGTATGCTGTCCTTCGTCTTCTCGTCGGGGAAAGCGTTCCAGTTGGCTTCGGGGATAATGCCCTTGATGACGAGCGAGTCCATGTAGAGCTGGATGGCATCGTTTGTGGGGGCAAAGACGGTATAGTAGCCATAAGCCGTCATGAGCTGATAGACGGATGTCTGGCTGATGTCGCTCACGGGTTGTTCCTTCATGAGGCGCACATATTCGCTGAACTGCGAATGGGTGTCGAGATAGCCGGCAATAGTCCTCTCCTTAAACACATAGCGAGCCGATGTATCGATATCCTCATGACATGCCACGAGGAAAACAGACAATAGACAGACAATAGACAACAGTTTCTTCATATTTCCTAATCCCTTAAACGAGTTACCTTTTCACCCTTTTTACTCTTTATCTTTTTACCCTTTCGCTCATATAGGTGTACGCCTGATAAGACTCGAACTTACACGCCTCTCGGCACCAGATCCTAAGTCTGGCGTGTCTACCAATTCCACCACAAGCGCATTTTGTCGCCACAAAGTTACACTTTTTTAACTAAACGCCAAAGGAAATAACAAAAAAAAGAAGAGAAAGCACAAAATAAAGGCAGAACGGCCCCGGGAAACTGTTAATGTTTCTTAATATCGCATAACATTTCATGTGTTTTGTCGTTATAAAGGTGTATGGAGCACACAGAGTTCGAACGCTTGGCACACATTCTGCGCTCAAAGGCGATGGCCGTCGGCATGAGTTTCTTCTCGTCGGAAGAGCAGGCCGAGGATGTGGCGCAGGAGGTGATGATACGCCTCTGGAAGGCTTGGCCTTCGCTGTCTTCGCCTTTGGAGGCGGAGAGGCTGGCCATCAGAATAGCCAAGCACGAGTGCATCGACATGTGGCGGAGGGAGCAGCGGCGACCTCACACTTCGCTCAGCATCAGCAAGGAACAGACGCATCCTGCTTCAAGCGAAGACCAGACGCTCGAGGAAAACGAACTCACGGAAGCCATTCGACAGGCTGCAGGCACGCTCCGGAGGTCAGAATGGCGCTTGTGGCAACTCTTCGCCGAAGCAGAGATGCAGCCACGCGAAATAGCTCTCGTCACAGGCATCCACGTCAGGACGGTCAGCTCAATGTTGAGCCATGCACGACACCATATATATAATGTATTAAAGGAAGGAGGATATATCGATGGATAACTACACCAAGAAATTAAGAATGAAGAGAGAAGAATTAAGAATGGATTCCTTTCTCGACGATTATTTGCAAGGGAAGCACCCGATAGAGCAGAGGAAGTGGGAACTGCCGACTGACGACGAGCTCGACCGCGACGAGGCGCTCTTCGACGCTTTGCTGGCGTCTCGCCAATCTTCGCCCAAAGCCTCAGGCGGTTCTCCCCTCCTTTGGAGGGGTCGGGGGAGGCTGTTTTGGTCTATCGCCGCAGTCTTGATCGCAGTTGTAGCCCTCTTCACATGGTGGAACTTCAAGCCTCAGCAGCCCACGAAACTCGCCGAAAAGACGGAGAAGCCTGTCGGGCAGAAAGACACGACTAAGGTCATCGAAGAAGATGGCGTGGATAATTCGCAAACAAAGCACGTTAAGTTGGCCGACTTAACACGTGAAGTTGACAAAGTTAACGTGCCACGTTCGAAGACGACCCAAGTGAAGCCGTCTCTCCCCAAAGGCAAAGGAGCCTCATCGCGGCAGTTCACCCCTCCTTCGGAGGGGCCGGGGGAGGCTGTTCCCTCGCCTAATGTCAAGAATCATCCTGTGCTGGCCTCTGCCGCAGACAGTCTCTACTACTACCTCACGCAACTCGAGAACCAGATGGGCGACTGCCGAGACAGCACCTGCCTGGCTGAACTGACGGGCCTCATGCGAGCCGACGAACGCATCAAGAACTTGGTGAACAAGATCATCCACAAGCAAGTGGAGACCGCCTACAAAGAGGAATACCTCGTAGACACCACAACAAGATACATCCCATTATGAATAATAATCAGGAGTTAAAAAGGAAGTAATAGTCGGAAGTTAAAGTGAAAGTTAAGCACTTCGTGCTGGACGTCACCATATTCTGCTGCCCAAACTATCGTCCTCTTTAACTTCCATGAGCGAAGCGAATTAACTTCATTCCATAACTCCCCATTTAACTCCATAAAACAAAAAACTATGAAAAGACTCACACGACTCAGCATTTTGCTTCTCGGCTTGTTCTTGGCTTTGCCGCTCTCCGCAAAATGGGACACGGACATAAAGGAACTGGAGAGCGCCTTGAAGTGCTTCATAAACGACAAAAGCGTATCTCTAACCGACCCACGCATCATTGCGCGAGGCCAACCAATTGACAAAAAAAGCATCAACGTCAAGGAAACTGACTGGTGTGTTGATTTCACATGCACGGACGGCGAACTGGTGACAAGCCTCTGGAAAGAGTTAATGGGACACCTCAAAAACACTTCTTTTTTCTACTGCACAGATGAATTTCATCCAAAGACCGAGCCTTGGAAGGGATTGCGGTTAGACGAAATGGATGGTGTCCTTGTTTTGTCTGGCCAACAAAAGAATGTTTATGTACTCACGTTCGAGGATTCGGACGGCTGGGACAATGGCTTCTTCTTGACATGGGACGATTTGCCCGACGGCGGAAAGACTGGCTACTTGTCTCGGTTCATTGGCAAGAACCCCAAACTCATAACACTCGTAACCAGCGAAAACCGCGTCACGATGGATAGTGTCCGCACGGCCATTAAGGTTGGCGAAACGGTGAAGAACAATCCGAAGCAGGAAATCGATACGACTTACATTGACGGGAAGTGGGCCGTCAGCGCGAAGTATCATCGGGATGTCCTGCGGGCGATGGACCACGTGAGCGACTACTACGACGATTTCCCCGGCTTGAACAACAAGATTGAGGAGCTTGTGAAGCTCAGCAAGAAAGCCGGCGAAACGGAACTTGCCTCGATTGGTTTTGCCCTGAAACGTGAGGCCTCGCGCTACGAACGACTCCTCACGCCCGAAGAATACGCGTTGATTTGGAAAGGACTCTACGCCATGGAGACCAAGGCAAAAGGCTGCGACCCGCAGATACAAGACTATTTCAAGGCTTCGGAAAGCATCCTCAAGGGTAAGGTCAACGAGTCTGTCCGGTTGGAATACCACGACACGAAGCGCCATCAGTTCCTTCGCGACATCGGTTTCACCGTGACGAAAAACGACGGCGGACGTTGGTACTATGCCGTCTCGGGCAAGCACTACACGGGCAATCCCGAGCTGGAGTACCTCGATGCGTGTGCAGACGAGGACGGCGTACTGAGATACACGGCCGAACACAAAGAGACGAACCTCAAGCCGGGCATCTACAGACTGACTGCCGCAGGGCGCACTTCGAATAATGGCAACACGGGAGCCTTCATCTTTGCAAAGGCCGAAGAGCTCTTGTTGAAAGAGATTCCCGCATGCGACGACCGCGGAGGCGACATCTGGCGAGACGCTGCGATTCGCGTCAAGGAAGCCGACGAGAAGGGACAACAAATCTCGCCGGGCGACGTCCGCATCGCTTTGGCAAACGGCGGAATGGGTTACGGCTGGAACCGCATCGTGATAGACGGCATCATCGTCCGTGACGGAAAAGTCACTTATGGCGTTTCCTGCGACAAAGACCTTACGGGCCATCAATTCACGGGGCGTTGGCTCTCAGCCGTCGACTTCAAGCTCGAAAGGGTTGGCGACCTGCCGTGATGAAGTGTTGACTGGAAGCCAATACATTAAGTAACCTGGGGCATCGCCCCAGGACAAAAGAGAAACTTGATTCTCTTGCCTGGAAGGCAATACCATAAAACTCAATGTACTGCCCTCCAGGCAGTGAAGAATGGAGCAACCTCCCAAGGCCAAGGGCGTTGCCCTCGGTTACTCAAAGTATAGCCTTGCAGGCTAAGGCGGCAAATCCGACCGAACAAAACAACAAATCTGCATGAACGAGACAAAAGAAAGAACTCATATCAGTTTAGTTTTAGACGTTAATAAATGGCGCCTTCCTGCTGTTGCGTCGCGAGATGCGGCAGCAGATTCCTGTCGACATAACAGGTCGCACTCTTTGCATATACATGTATGTGCAATTGCTTTTACATGTACGTGCAATTGCAACTACATGTATGTGCAATCAACTAGGCAGCATATCTCTGGCAACAAGACAAACGAAATAAGACAATGAAAAAGGTAATGTCAATCATCATGGCAGCACTCATGAGTGCAGCATCCTTGGCTCAAGTGAACCCCAAGATCAACCAGCTCTTTGAAGAACTCAAGCAGACGAAAGGAGCACTAACTCCCACGACACCATCCATCATGAAGAGAGGAGGACTGGACGCCAATGGCAATCGTCCGTCGTTGGATTATTCCCTGCCGATCTACTACAGGCCAGACCTCATACGAGGCAGGCAAGAAAGTCTTCTCGTAGATAGCATTCTGCAAGCAGATAAGGCATGCTTCGACAAACGAGTTAAGGCTATCCGTCGTACCATTTCAGAAATGCAGAAAGAGGCGCAGGACAGTCTTCATTACGAAAGCCACACTAACGGTAAGGACACCATCGTCTGTTCCTTGAACTTCTGTCGCGACACCACACGAGTCCACAAATACAGCGACGACAAGTTCTCTTACTTTTACTCCGACGAGTTCCTTGACTTCGTCCTCGAATCAGGGAAGCAGGAAGGTACCTTCGAAGGGCGTTTCCGCTATACCGTCACCCTGCCTGGCATCGGTTTATCTTCCAATACATATTCATGGGGAGACATGATGGACGACATCGAAAGCCTGATGAGCAAACACAGCATCAGTCATCGGAATTCCTTCTGGCAGCACGACGATGCTTATTCCCACGCTGTCTGGGATGATGACGAGTCAGAAGACAGGAAAGCATGGATGAATATTGTCAACTATGGAGAATACGCTTACGCGGGCGTGACAGAAGCAAAGATTTATTCTTTAACGGAAGACCAGAAGCAGCTCGCCCAGCAATTGCTTGCTGCCATCGATAGTATGGCGCTGAGGTTTACCAATAGTCGGCAGAGCAGATACTACGAGTATTACTATGGCGCTTCTTTTGAAGGGAGACCCTCCCAAATGCTGGCGGTCTATACTCGCCACATCTCGGAAACCAACTCAATACAGGTGCGAGCTGCCAACCACGGCTATCACTTCCTCATTCTCAATACCAGAGGCGCAGAATGGATTCCCACCGAATGGTATAGCCTCAAGTCCTTCGTGAATGGCAAGAAGACATACTTTGAAGGCTTTGGTTCCACGCCTTAGTACAAAAGCATCCTATTATTTATCGTCATAATGCCCATAGGCAGACAGAACATCCACATGTACTTCCGACTCAAAGACCTCGTAAACAATACGATGCTTTTTGGTGATTGCTCGCGACCATTGACCATTCCTGTCGCCACGCAAAGGCTCTGGATGACCTGTACCCGTATAAGGATGCAATGCTATTTCATTAAGCAACTTCGTGGCTTTCTTGAAAGCAGCAGGCTCGCTCTTCTTCAACTTGGCAAGCCCTTCTTTGGCACGAGGGGAATAAGTAATGATGTACATCCGTCAAAGAGCATTAAGCCAAGCATTCATGTCTTCAAGGTTGGTGAAGGTAATACCTTCGCCCCGTTTGATTTGTTCTCTGGCCTCATCCACCTGAGCAAAGAACTCCTCCTTCGTCATCAACGTCTCGTCCTTCTTAGCTTTTGCACGTTTCATCTGCGATGCCTCGCGCAACCGTGCTGCCAGCCATTCCTGATTGCGTGCCGAAAGAGAAAGCCCCTGAATGTAGTTCCAAAGATTATTCATTGCAACACTTGTCATAATGCGCTTCTTTTTATTGGTTTCTGCCTGCAAAGGTACGAATAAGTGAGCAGAATACAAAAGAAAAACTCGATTTTCTTTTGTCTCGAGCGAAGGAAGTAGCTCGACCGTAGGTCAAGTTATAGCATTTCATGTAACATCAATCATAAAACAACAAAAACAGAAAGGCTTTCTGCAAATAAAACTTAAATCGTCGCTCCTGAAGTTAACATTTCGCCTGCTCAAACGTTATATATATAGGAAGTGAATCGTGAATAATATGAAGCAAACCATCATCACCTTCCTGCTGACCCTCTTCTGCATGGCTGCTTACGGCCAGACAGACTCGACAAAGACGAAGAAGCGAGACCTAAGTGTCTATGCCACAATTGCCGACCACTTGACGCACGACGGCATCGACAGCTGAAGCCAAAGGCAGAGGAGAATGAGAAAATAAGAGAATAAGAAAACAAGAAGAATAAAATGAAGCAAGCAATCATCACTGCACTCCTCGCCCTCGTTGCAGCGGCAGGGCAGTCACAAGAAATCAAAATGAATGAGCCATCGATTAACGACTATCTGCCGTTACTCAATGCCAGGGGCTATATGGCATACAGTTTCAACACAAAGAAGCTGAAAGGCGCAGACGTTGAACCTGTTGTCATGGAATACGTAAAAGGTGAGGAACCGAAAGATGTCCTTGGCTTCAACGTCACTATGACTCTTGAAAAGAAGCTCATCATTGGTTTCAGACCGTCCGACAACGATTCGACAGCCAACTATCTCTTCTATTTCGACGAGAACAGGAGCTTTGGCAGTCGGCTCAACCTAAAGCCGATATTTGCCCCTGAAAGTCCTGAAGATAAGTGGTACATGTACCAGTCGCGTCCCTTTGAACTGACTGCACCATTTGAGAAAGGGAAGTTCATCCCGCTTGTCTTGTATGGCTCTTATTGGTACGAGCCTGCAAATGGCGGATGCCGCTTTTGTGGAGACAATGAAATCAAGCCCGACCTCTCGTCGGACATCGTGAAACACATTCCACATTTCTTCGTCTTCGGCATTAAGATAAAGTAGAACGGCCTGCTTGCCCTTAGGCTTTACTCCGGATACTGTATCCTGGTATGATAGACGGTGCGGAGGCGGGCACAAAGCACTTCTTTGGCTTCGGCTATCTCGCGGAAGGTGATGGCGCACTCGTCGAAGCTGCCGTCGGCCACCTGCGCTCCGACTATCTTCTCCACCAATGCAGAGATGCTCTCCTCGGTGTATTCGGTCAGGCTTCTTGAAGCGGCTTCCACGGCATCGGACATCATCAGGATGGCTTGTTCCAAAGTCTGCGGCTTGGGCCCCGGGTAACGGAACATTGAAGATTGAACATTGAAGGTTGAGGATTGAAGTTCGCCGCCTTCTATTTTCAATTTGGAGTTTTCAATCTCTTGCTGGGCTTTGACATAGAAATACTTTGTCAGGCTCTTGCCGTGGTGCGTGGCGATGAAGTCCTTGACAACGGCAGGAAGCTTGTACTTGTCGGCAAGACGGAGGCCGCTCTCCACATGTTGGATGATGATCTGGGCGCTGCGCTCGAACGACATTCCGTCGTGCGGGTTCTGGCCGTTCTGGTTCTCTGTGAAGAAGACAGCGTTCTCGAGCTTGCCTATGTCGTGATAGAGGGCACCGGTACGCACAAGCTGTGCTCTGGCTCCCAACCTGTTTGCCACTTCTGCTGCGAGGTTGGCGACTTGAAGACTATGGTTGAAGGTGCCGTTGGCTTCCTCGGAGAGACGTCGGAGCAGAGGATTGTTGACATTCTGCAGCTCGACAAGCGTCACGATGCTGGTGAAGCCGAAGATGCGCTCGATGGGAATGAGCAGTAGATAGACGAGCATGGAGAGCACGCCTGCCACCATCAGGTAGATGTAGGGCCAGCGGCTCATCACCTGTCCGCCGTCGGCTGTGCCTCTCACAAACTCGAGGCAGAGGTAGGTGAGCAAGGTGGAGATGGTGACCCAGACTGCTGCCCGGAAGAGTTCCGAGCGCTGGGAAAGCTCTCTCAGGGAATAGATGGCGACAAGTCCGGCCACAAGTTGTGTCACAATGAACGGGAAGGGTTGTGTCAGAACAATAGCCGAAGCAAGTATGGTAATGACATGCGTCACGAAGGCCGTCCTTGAATCAAGGAAGATGCGGAGCACTATCGGCAGGACGCAATAGGGCACCAGATAGACGCTGGCCCACATGTGCGCCATGATGGTATAGGTGATAATGGGGAAGATGAGGAAGAACGACATCACAAGCAATACGGTGCGAAGGCTGTCGAGATAGTCGCTGCGGAACTGCTGGAAATACAAAAGCAGAAGCACGACAAGGATGGCGATATAGACGATACGGCCTCCGAAACGGGACAACCGCTCCTGTGCCGTGAGCGTGTGCTCTTTCTGGTGTTGCTCCCACGAACGCAGGATGCCCATCACTTCGTCATCTACAATCTGTCCGCGGTCCACCACCTTCTGTCCCTGCAACACGACGCCTTTTGTGCGGATAAGGCGGCTGTCCACCTCCTGCCGCTGCTGGGCACTCTTCTCGTTATCATAAGTGAGGTTGGGCTGAATGTATTTCATGAGGTCGAGCCCATGCAAGCGGCTATGGTTGTAGCGGATGCTGTCTTCCTCTTTGACGAGATATTCGTAGGCGGTCTTCTCTGTGAAGATTTGCGAGAAAGCGCGGCCAGTCGATTCGTTGCCGTAATAAACGCGTACCTTCTCGGGCTTCTCTTTCTCGAAACGAGCCAGTTCCTCTCCCGAAAGGATGCCGATGGAATAGATGTGGTGCAGCTTGTCGCGCAGATGCGGCTGGAAGTAGTAGGGAGTGCCTTGCATGGGAAGCGACGAGAAGTCTTGCCGAAGGGACTCCTGTTGGCGCTCCAAGACATCGATATCCATATGGAAATAGGGCTCGTAGAACTGCTTGAGGCTGTCCTGCTCGTTGGCTATCTGCTCGGCCGACTTGAGAATCGGGAAACTGTCCTGAGCGATGAAGGCATCCTCGTCCCAAGGTTCGCCTGGTTTGTAATGGAAGGCAGAAGTGTTTCCCTTAGGCATGAAGGCCACCAGAATGGCAATCGCGACGACAGAGAAAAGGATACGGTAAAGGTAAGCTTTGACGCTTAACTTATGCTTATGATTGTAGCGGCTCATTTCTTCTATTCACAATTCATAATTCACAATTCATAATTGCTTTTCTCCGCAAAAATACAAAAATTATTCAATATTCAATGTTCAATGTTCAATTTATTTCGTACTTTTGCACGGAATTTATAACTATGGACTCTGAACTATGAACTCTGAACTTAAGAAAGTGCGTGTCCGTTTCGCTCCAAGCCCTACCGGACCCTTGCATATCGGCGGTGTCCGTACCGCGCTCTACAACTACCTCTTTGCCCGTCAGCATGGCGGCGACCTCATCTTCCGCATTGAAGATACCGACTCCACGCGTTTCGTGCCTGGAGCAGAGGAATACATCATCGAGTCGTTCCGTTGGCTGGGCATCAAGTTCGACGAAGGCGTGAGCTTCGGAGGCAATCACGGACCTTATCGTCAGAGCGAGCGTCGCGATATATATAAGAAGTATGTTCAGCAACTTCTCGACAACGGAAAGGCATACATCGCCTTCGATACGCCCGAGGAACTCGATGCGAAACGCGCTGAGATAGAGAACTTCCAGTACGATGCAAGCACCCGAATGCAGATGCGCAACTCACTGACTCTCCCCAAAGAAGAGGTCGAGAAGCTCATCGCGGAAGGCAAGCAGTATGTGGTTCGCTTCCTGATTGAGCCGGGAAGGGACGTCATCGTGGACGACATCATTCGCGGCGAGGTGCGCATCAACAGCAGCATCCTCGACGACAAGGTGCTCTACAAGAGTGCCGACGAGCTCCCGACTTACCATCTCGCCAACATCGTGGACGACCACTTGATGGAGGTGACGCACGTCATCCGCGGCGAGGAGTGGTTGCCAAGCGCGCCGCTTCATGTCCTCCTCTATGAGGCTTTCGGCTGGGCCGACACGATGCCCCGCTTCGCACACTTGCCGCTCTTGCTCAAACCTGTCGGCAACGGCAAGCTCAGCAAACGCGACGGCGACAAACTCGGCTTCCCTGTCTTCCCGCTGGAATGGCACGACCCGAAGAGCGGAGAAGTGAGCAGCGGTTATCGCGAGAAGGGTTATCTGCCCGAAGCGGTTGTCAACTTCCTCGCTCTGCTTGGCTGGAATCCCGGCAACGACCAGGAGGTGATGAGCCTCGACGAGATGGTGCAGCTCTTCGACCTCAGCAAGTGCTCGAAGAACGGCGCAAAGTTCGACTACATCAAAGCGGCTTGGTTCAACCACCAATACCTCTTGAAGCAGCCCGACGAAGCATGGGTGCCCAGTTTCGACAAGGTGCTCCGCGAACAAGGCATCGAGGCAACGCCCGAGCAGGAAGCCGAAGTCGTCAGGATGATGAAGCTGAAAGTCATCGAATATACCGACGGACAGGGGCAGAAGCACAAACGCAACATCAGTTTCGTCAGCGACCTCTGGCCTTTGACGCGCTTCTTCTTTGTCGCTCCGACTGGCTTCGATGCGGAGGATAAGTTTGTGCGCAAGAACTGGAAGGAGGGGACGGCAGACGAGATGCAGCAGCTGGCCGACATTCTCGCCACCGTTGAGGACTTCACGGTCGAGGGCATGAAACCCGCCGTGGATGCATGGGCGGAGCAGACCGGCATCAAACCCTGGAACGCCTGGCGCATCTGCCTCGTTGGCGAAGGCCAAGGTCCCGATATGTACGAGCTGGCAGCTTTTCTCGGTAAGAATGAGACACTTAGCCGCATGAAGTTCGCCATCGAAACTCTCGGCTAAGGGCATCTCAAACTATGCGTGCCATGTTTGCAATAAGTTGGTATACATAACACGGTAAGTTTTATGAAACGAATTATTACATTCATAACACTTTTGCTTTGTTGTGGAATTGCTCACACATTGAAAGAAGATCAGGTCGGTTTCACAGCCAGCGTGCCTTGCGGGAAAGGCCGCATCAAGATGACTTTCCTCATTGACAAGGCCTGGGGATGCGGTACAGGCAGCCAAGAGTATAATTGTCCGTGTGTCGATGCTGACTCTAAGGGAGAACTCATCATCCCTGACAGCATAACAATGCCCAACGGACAAATGGGCTCCATCAACTGGATATCACGCGGTTCTTTCCAATCATGTCCTAATCTGACGAAGATACAGATTCCCAATACTGTAAAATATATCTCCGACCTTTCATTTGCAGGTTGCCCATCCCTTCATGAGATTACGCTACCCAAGAATCTTGAATGCATCTATCCTCAGGCTTTTCTTGGCTGCACAGGCTTGCGCCGTGTCCGCTTCATATCTCTCTTTCCGCCAAGGGGCTATTACAACGACACATTCGAAGAAACAACTTATGCAACAGCAACCCTCGTCGTACCTGCCGAGGCATTCAAACATTACACAAACTATCCATTGACTCATCGTTTCCGCTATCATGCGGAAATATTACCACTTTACGGAGAGACCGAATAAATGGCACACAATCATTCATATGATAACTCGTTCTCTGAATTTACTGAGGAAGCAACACAACACCTCAGTCATCAATTCTCCGAAATAAGCCTTGTAAAAGAAACAGAGAGTCATCTGCTCTTTCGTGCAAAGCGGTTCGGTCGCTGGTACTTGCTCAAAGCCTTGCCTCCTGCTTTGCGTGACAGCGAATTCCATATACAGATGTTGCACAAGGAGATGGAGGTGCTTATGCAATTGCAGCATCCGGGCATCGTAGATTGTTTAGGCATGGAACACCTGGATGACTATACTGACAGCGAAGGCAAACTCATCTCCGTCGGTCTATGCATCATCCTCGAATACATCGATGGCGATACTCTGGCCGAGAAGTTAAACTCTTCCTCTCTCAGAGAAGGTTGGAAAGGTATTGTTGACGAGCTCCTCAACGCCCTTGCATACATGCATGCCGCAGGCATCACCCATCGTGACCTGAAGCCTTCGAACATTATGGTAACCCACAATGGGCAGCACATCAAAATCATAGATTTTTCCCTTGCCGACACAGATAGTCACGCCATCCTAAAGCAACCTTCCGGAACACGCAAATACATATCGCCTGAGCAAGCCACAGCCACCACTCCCGATGTTCGCAACGACATCTACTCTCTTGGCGTCATACTGGACGAACTGCCTCTGAAAGGATACTGGAAGAAGATAGCTCGTCGATGCAAGCTCCCAATCGAGCAACGCTATCCCAATATTGATGCTCTGCAAGCCGAAATAGCTCGTTATCAACGCCGTGCAAGCCGTATTCGTTGGGCAGCAATACTCCTGCCTCCACTCTTGCTAATCCTTTCCATTGGCGGAGCGGTATGGCACTCTTATTATGTACAGAACCGCATACCTCGCCTCGCCTCTATGGCAATAGAACAACTCGAGGACAGCATAACAGCCACAGGACTCACCCAGCACATCGACACCCTTTCCGATTGGAAATACCTCGATCCAGATGTCAATAAAAAGATACTCTCAGTTAATGCCTTCATCTACGATTACGCAGAGACACAGCTCAAGAATTGCACCAAACTGGAGCAAACGGACATCCTCTGCCAAATGCTCGACCGCTGGCAGACTTGGCACGACCACATCATTCGCCGTGCAAAATACCTGATACCTCAAGAAGAATGAATAATCCTCATGTAGATTTTGCAAAATCCTCGTGTGGATTCCGCTAAATCCTCATGTGGATTCCGCTAAATCCTCGTGTGGATTTTGAGGAGTCAACTCATCACGGCGAATCTGATGCCGTCTTTCTTACCCGCCACATAAACCATAGGCGGGCGGCCTTCATGTATAAGCTTACTCAAGTACAAAGGCTCGCCCTCGATGAATATATCACATCGAAAAGTGTCACCCACGCTAATCTTTGTATTCTCAACCTCCAACACCTCGAATTGACCATCAGAGCATAACCGCACAACACACCTGCGGTCGGGATACCACGACAACTCGATTTGCATACCTGTAGCCAAATCGGCCGTACGCATGTGGCTTCCCATCACCTCATCGCTTTGAGGCTCATCAGCATTTTCAGGAGCCCATTGGCAGAAAGTCACATAATCAGCATATCCTAGGAAGCGAGCCAAGACATCCAAAGTTGTTTGCCTCGTACTCACACTATGCCGATAGCCCCAAATTCTCATCAGCGTCGAGGCACTAACACGCTCCCTCAACTTTACCTCAATCTTCTCTTCAAGCCACTCAAAATCGGTTGGTGTCTGTAGGGTCCTTCCCAACTTATGTTCGATTTCAGTGCAAAGTCTCTTGTATTCTTTCTGCATAACCTGGTGCCATCCTCGCTTTTGTGCTGCAAAGATACATCATTTTCCCTCATATTTCCAAATAAAGACAAACAATTCTGCAATAAATGTCTTCTTTAGGCAAATGACACAGAAATGACATTGTCACATCATCTGAAAAGGTTATCAAAGGCTATAATTTGTATCCAACATCGCCGTTTACTGATACTTCTGCCCGAGTGCGCATAGTATTCGTTTCTTTTATTATAAATTGTTGCTGTCCGCTAAAAGTCAAACAAACATTAATACTCGTCCGCGATACTGATAAACAGGGTTGCGGACTCTTTTTTTCAAAAAGTGCTTCTAAAAAGAAAGGCGTTAACTGTTAACTGTTAATTGCCGTTTTCCCATATATACGCACATAGTATCATATACCATATTATATTATAAATAGATGAAAAAATTAAAATACACCCTGTCACTATATGATGAAATTGCAAGTTAACACATAACACATACCGCTTTCGCTTATAAGGCTTGCCTTTTTTACATATTTCTGCGGTTGCTTTATACTTTCTCTATTTGTGTTTATGGTTGTCCTTGAAAAAGCGCCGGAGGTGCGAGAGAACACTGACAGGTGTGAAGTCCGCCTGTAGTCTTTCGTCTCTTCGAGACTTTTTGCAAGCCCCATAAACTGCTATTCGTCAGAAACACCGATAAAAAAGGGCTTAAAAGGAAGAGAGAGAAAATTTCCCAGGACTGCAATAATTTTTAATTAACATGCCACTCTTCATGTCTCTTCTATATTTCTTGATTATAAAAGCAATTCCCTATTTGAGCATATGATGACTTATCATACCTTTCCCTAAGTATATATATGATTCTCTGCACGTTAAACCCATTTTACAATATCTGGCGAGTATTTTTCGACCATTAAAACTGCATGAGAGTATGTTGACACCTTAATTGATCCAACAAATAATCATAAATTATATTCTGTATATATCTTTTTTTAACAATTCCTTGTAATGATTGGGCTTTTTTTAATAGGAAACGCCTTAATTTACAAAATGACATAAAAATGACATAAGAGATATTTTAAGAAAAACATACATTTGTTCTCAAAATTTATATATATTTACCATTTAGGAAATATAAAAAAAACAGAAGACATTATAAATAATTCCAAAATGATATCATCAATATATTAATATGAAAACCATGTCTTTTAGAATGAAAACTATGTTTCGAAGAATCATTACTTGTTTGGTAGTTATTCTTTCTTGTAGCCATGCGTTTGCTCAGTCGCCCTTGGCATATTTAGAGCAGACGTATCCTCAATTGACAGAACTTTATCGTGAAGAACTGAGTAAGTATCCTGCTCATTACATCTTTGCTGTCGACGTTTCCGGGACGATGAACCAATACAGTGGTACGGTTACGGAAGCTCTTCGACCATTTTTTCAAGCCTTACCTGACAATGACCGTGTTGATGTCATTCCGTTTGGTACAGAGGCACTTCCCAACATGCTGAGCTATTGTGGAGTAATTAACCCAGCTGTCAAAGAGGCATTAAACAATAATATCAAGAACCTTTATTCTGATCCAACCTATCAACAAGGTTTCAAAGGTTATACAGACATACCTAAGGCTGTCAATGCTATAGCTAAAGTTCTACAGAATAATCGCGACTATAAAGTAAACGTTGTTGTACTTCTAACTGATTTCCGGAATGACGTAAAGGGGGATAAACCCTCCGAACGTAAATTGACCGATTCTGAAATTAATGAGTTGAATACTGCCATTGGTGCTGCTACCAATAACATCTACACCCGCAGCATAGCTCTAGAGTTGCCTGTCAACAAAAACATGCCTGGTTACTGCCTCACGCAGTTGAAGGAGCAAATATTCCCGACAGAGAATGGCGGAATGGAAATTGTTCCTTTGACGAATCCGGGGGTCATGATTAGCCAGTGGTTTGAGCAACTGAAACGTGACATTATGGTGACAAAACTGAAGGCTGTCATTGACAATGCCAACCGATTGAATCCCATTGAGCTAAAAACGACAACCAACATTGACGGAAATGTAAAAGCTGAAATAAATTGGACTCCAAGTAAACTGTACCCAACCATGAAAATTGATTCAACTTTCATGGACAGCCCCGAATATATTTTTGTTAATAATAAAGAAAATTTCTGTGAGACAACAGATAATATTCTAAAACTTAAACTTGGGAAAATAAAGCACGAAAAATGGGGATTGCACCATCTAAAAGACAGTATAAATTTGGGATTACAGTTACCTACACCATACGACGATGAGCTTGCGACTCTCGGTGTAAAAAAGCCTTTACCAAATACCAAAAAGGAAGAAAATCGTTTACTTTTCACATTCTTCCTACCATTCTGGCTAACCGTAGTTTTGGCAGCACTCCTTATCGCGTACATATTATTAATAATAAAAGCTATCAAACGGAACACTTCCGAAACCTTCCGAGGAACTGTTGACATTTATGACAAGGTTGGCCGTCAAATCGGCAACACCATTATGGTAAAATGTAAGAGTAATTCATTTACGATAGGAGAAGGAGGTACTAATGGCTGTCAAGTTAACGGTGCCACATGGACCATTAGCGTCGAGAAAACGACATATTCGCCCCTGCTAGTCTTTAAGAAACCTAATTTCTTATGGAAAGCTAAAAAAGGATTCGCGAAGTCTGGCAATAAGCAAAGAGGATATCTTGGCAGATACGGCAACGGCAAGAAACTTGTCAGCATAGAATGTGGATCTTCCTACGATGCTATTTCCAACAGTATAACTATCAAACTTAATTCAAAATAATTATTTCAAACATCATTTCATTATGGCAAACGAGAAACACATTTTTATCGGTATTGGTGGCTCTGGCTGTCAGACCGTTTCTCAGATCAAATCAAAGGTCTATGAGAAAAGATTTAAGGAAGCGACAGCTTCCAAGACACGTCTCCAAGCGATGAATGACAGCTATCGCTTCCTCTTCATCGATACTGACCAACGTGACATTGACGAGGCGAACAAGCGCAACCGTGAGAGTTTTGAACAAGGCAAAGTACCTTTCATCAGTCCTCAAACCGACCTGATCAATTTGGGGCGTGCAAATCCTCAAGCTATCTATTACGAAGCAAAACAGGATCCCAACACCCTTATCAACAAACGTATACTTGAGGCTTGTTCCCCAGAGTTGGCCGTCAAGATTCCTGACCAACCTCTAGCATTTGGTGCTGGTGCATTCCGCATGAAGAGCCGTATTGCCTTCGCCCATGCCTTGACAGACTTCCAAAACAAACTCCAAGCTGCCATTTCTTCCCTCAACGATGTCAAGACTGTCGGCGGTGAAGACTGTATCATCTACTACTGGGTTGTTGGTTCCACTCTTGGAGGCACTGGATCCGGCATCTTCAACGATGTCCTATATCATGTAAATCAGATTCACCATCAAGTTGTCGGCAATGGAGATCCTCAGTTGGTGCTTACTATGTACATGCCTAAGGTATATATCGACAGCAACTCCACAGAAGAAAAATATACGCTCAATGCCTTTGGTGTCTTCAGTGAGCTTCAAGCTTTCAAAAAAATGAGCTACGAGCCAAAGCAGAACATGGTGATGCATCGCCTTGCTTTCCAGAACGACTACAACCTTATTGACAGCGAGCGTCGTTATTGCCCGTTCTACTACTTGATACCCATTGACATTCAGACCGACAAAGGTACCAGCCTCGGCACCACACGCACCATGTATCGCAACACGGCAGAAATGCTCTATCACCTGCATCACGGCAAAGCCGGTGCCACTTTCCGCTCCGACATCGACAACTATATGAACGATATCATGGAGCGCAATCACGAGGATTTCCTTGTACCCATGGGTTATGTTTCACTTCAAAAGCCTCAAGAGCAGTTCGCAAAATATATGCGAACTCGCCTGAAGAGAGACATCCTCAAAAGTTGGCTACTATGTGATAATGAAAAACAGGCTAAAGTTGAGAAATCTGAAGTTGAGAACTTATTTAAGAAACTATTTGAAGAATTAGATCCCGATGCAACCACATCTGTTGCTCACGAACTTCTTGGCAATAACTCCAAACTAAAAGAGACGATTGTTAACGAGGAGGTCCAAGAGAAGATGAATGAGGACTTTGAATTTGCCACCATTTCCATGAAATTAGGCACTGTTGAAACTGTTTTTCAAAACGAAAAAGGAGACGAAAAACGTAATAAGCATAAGAAAATGCTTGTAGACGGAATCTGGAAACAAGCAGAAGTACTTATACGTGAACATGGGATAACTTACACTCTCAACTCCATTCAGGAAGTACGTAAGCTACTGGTTAAGAAATATCAAGACGAAGAGACTGGTGACAAATCGATTGAGAAAAGAAAAAACGCTCTTAATGCTCAGAAATCAGAGTTACAAGAATTGAGTGATAACGCCATGAAAGTTACCACCATGGAAAAAATCACCAAGGGGAATAAGAAGCAGGTAGAGGAATATATGCAGAGGGTCGCACAATATGTTGATCAATTTGTGAAATTACAGATTGATGATTGGTCACACGACTTGAAGCGTGATTTCCAAAACGACGAAAAGAACGATGAATTGGCGAAGCTTTATCGTCACTTAGTCTCAATGGCTGACAAAGCCGCCGAAATGAATCGTGCGGCTGTATCATCTTATAGCAAACTGGCTACCGAGTTTGGTGAAGCTTCTATGGATGTAACGACTGTTTATCTGCCGATGCTCAAAACCATCTGTGATGGGAATGGCTGGATTGTAGGTAATTTCTTCAGCAACCTTTATGGCAAAATCATCGAGGCCATACCCGACAAGGACGAGACACCCGTTCGTGAGAAAATGGCAAAGTCTTTAGTTGACAAAAGTGTGTATTTGAATCCCGATGAGAAAACTCAAGCCACCATTGACAAAGGCGAATACATAGTATATCTCGATGTTAAAGATGAGGAAGGCAATGATGATGGAGTTCAGAAGAAACAAGCCGATGTCCGATTCTTTGCTAATCCTCTGCTTATAGAAAAGAAAGTAAGTGTGGAGAAAATTATCGACGACTTCATTTCTGTTGTTACGAACATATTTGAAATGAGAATGCACGAGAACGAATCCATTCAGACATTATGGGACAACAAGAAAATTTCTTCTTTCTTCGCCGAACTAACCAACGACGAGAAGGATGAAGTGCGTCGCAGTCTGAACCCGGCCTTGTTCTTCAGTTACAACTCCAACCGCATCGATGTTACTAAAAAGGAAGAACATATTGTATTCGTTGCTGGAAGTGAAGATTTGGCTACAGAAATGCTTGGATTCCAAAAAGGCAATCCCAAGCACCGCTGCGAGAAGGCAGACGACGAGAACACTGCACTTGTTCTGAAGTCCAAATTCGGTCTTTCGTTGCCTGACTATCGTATCTACGACTCCATCAAGATGGTATATGACAAAGCCACTTTCCGCGAAAAGTATCATTTCCACCACGATTTCGCCCAGTATTTGGACAAACTTACCATCGACGATCTTCCTTACGAAGTATTGCCACAGCACCGCACCTACGCAAAAATTCTGCTCTTAAACAAGTTTGCAGACAGTCTTAAGCCCTTATTCTATAAAGACGAATACGAGCCTGAAGCATACACCAACGTGTTGATGTTCTCCGATTGTGACACATCCTTCAAAATTGCAGAACCCGAGGCTTTTGGTGTAAATCCATCCAACGGTGCCATCATTCTGCGTAAAGAAGCTGATGGTCGTTCCCTTTACAAAGAAGTTATTGGCAAAGATTTTGCAGAACAATTCAAGCAGTATCGTGAAATGTACTTCAACTATGGATTTGGCGAGACTACTGCAAATCTAATTCAAGTGATTTTGCGCCAGAACAGAGCCATAAAGGACGATAAAGGCAATGAAGTCAACATAAAAGGCGAGGAAATCCTCAAGGATGGTTATACAGCTATTCGATCCGATCTTCTCAAGGAACTGAGCGAGAAAAGGAAGACAGCTGCCCAACCCGCAGAAAAGCGTCTTTATAACATCTTCTTTACCATCGTTCGCGAAGAATTGGAAACTGTTCATGATTTTATTAAATAACTAAATTAATTATCGTAATGTTACCTCTTTGGATTATAGACATTACCAATCAATCAGACCGACAGGGTGCATTCAAGCGCCTTGTCGGCCAAATTGAGCACGTATATATTTCAGAAACGCTCGTAAGGAAAACTCAAGATGCTATTCTCTCTAACCAGGAATCAACATTATTTTCTGGTAAAGAGTTGGCAGAAGGAGATATGGAGCCATATAAGAAAAATGATGCCGCCGATAATGACACCACCCCACTTGAGTTAGCAAATGAAGTCACAATTTCTGATTCTGACTTGGGAATTAAAACTGTCCTTACGACCAAAGAGGTTATAGAAGAAGAAGAAAAACGAGCAGCGCAAAAAAATGCAATAATAAGAGGAGATTATTGGTTCTACACCAATATCAGCAATTATTTTGAAGATATCGATAAAGAGAATTCAGAAGTGGTTGCAAAGTGCTTATATGATTTTCAAAGCGACCTTGTTCTTGAAGGACAGAAGTTCATTGAAAGGATCAGGCATTCGAATGTTAAGCCATTTCAGACCATAAATGTAATAGTTTTAGGAGATGTGACAGAAGAACTAACTCAAATCGTTTTCCCTTCTGTCGCTGCCATTCTTCAAAAGGAAAAAGGTCGCATACTCCCGCATCATATTCACCAAGGAATGGAAATTATGGGTATGCTTTTCGTTCCTTGTAACATCAATGCCAAACATGTCGACGAACGCCAGGCTATCCAACGCACCTTAACGGAAATTCAAGTCCAACATGATCTAACATCCATCAGAGGATATGATCATATATTAATTTATCAGGACGTACAGAACCGCACGGAATGCACATATTCCATCCTGAATGAACAAGAACAAGCAGAATATGTCCTTCAATGTCTCGTACACCTCTATTTAGCCTGTGACAAGACTCACCCCCTTATAAGCGGAACGGCATCAGCTGATAGCTTCTATCTTTCAATGGGAGCTGCATCAGTCTATTATGATATGAGCATAGAAGACGAGAAAGAACGTATACAAATAGAAAATAACATTATTCGCTATTTTAAGGAGAAAGGAGATGCCGAGAATCCTACGTCAGAACACCGGTTGATTAGCGAAGAAGAATATTCACCTGCTGTTTATTTCCTGAAATTCACTCCCGATGACATAGACTTAGAAGAAGCTGAGCCAAATGACCCCTCGCCATGGCATCCAATTAAGAATTTTTTTGAAAAGCGTCTAAAAAGGTACTACTACAATCTGTATTTGCGTTTCTTCCCCGCAGATTTTTACCACAAAATCATATCATTAGTGGAAGAAAAAACGAAGGCAACTCTTAATAAAATTGCTGCCGATAGCAAAAAAAAGTTTAAAGATGCAGAGAAACGATTGCCCTTCCAACTCCAGAATCTTATAACGAACCTAAAGGCAAATGATGGTGGTTTACCATTTATAGTTTCTGCTTTTAAGGACATGCAGGCCAAGTTATCAAATAATCGCAAGGAAATTCGGCCTTATTTAAGTCGCGTTTTCTGGCCTGAAATCGAAAAGAGAGTTATAAACACGTCATTGGAGGATCCTTTTATGGACTACCACGATGTTTATATTGAAGATCTTCGTTCCAAAAATGAAGGTTCAGGATGCGAGACAATGAAAGAAGAAGCAAAAAAAAGATTAAATAATCTTTTAAGCAACGAAGCAACCTTCTTAAGCATTATTGTCCAGTCCATATTGGGAGGAATAATCTTCGTTTTAGCTTTACTTCCCATACTTGTAATGCTTTCACCCGACACAATTAATATAGGTGACGTCCGAAAAAACTCTTTATATTGGTGTTGTGGTTTATTTTGCCTTCCTGCCCTTATTTATTTTGTTAAATACCAAATATATAATTTTAAGAAAGCAAAATTAATAAAGATTCTCAAGGCATATTATTTGCATGATGCTTATGCAAGAATCGCCAATCGTATCGACTCTGAAATAAATGGTTTTTATGACAAGCTGATAGCTCTTTGCGATTTGTATCTTTCCCGTTGTCAAGATATTAAGAAGGAAATTAAGCCATCTAATGAAAATATCCTTCTCCATAACGAAATTCCTAAATCAAAATTCAACCAGCCATTGGCTGGAGGCTCATTTGGTGACGAAAAACTACTTCCTCCCGAAAAGAATGATGATAGTGAAATTAAGGTGAATTATATACGTAAAAAGACAAATTCTCTAAATAAAACAGACTATTATCTCCTCATAAACCAGTTCCACAACGACTTTGAAAACTTGTTTAAAGGCATTTATCTAACTGAAAATTTTGTTCTTCGCATGAATGAGGAAAACGGCGAAGAAGAATTGGTCACCAAGGCACAACAAGAGAAAGAAATTGCTGAAATTTGGGAAAAGAACAAAGAGAAATTCCAAAATGACTTATCGGAATCGATTAAGAACATTATGATTCCGCGTCCCAATCCTACTGTTGGTGACAAAACACTTGTCTATTCTCGGAATATGCGTCGACCGGACATTCTAGAGCCACTCATTGTAATTGCCGCCTGCAATGGTGAAGTAACTTCAACTGCAGACACAGAGTTCGCAGATGTAAAAGCTAACAGGGATGAAATACAAGAACTCACTAATCCATTCCTCCCTGTAGCAAACACTAAATATCAAATTGAGAAATACGATGCATTCTATAAGAAATACATCTTTGTAACGCGATGGCGTAGTTTCGAACATTTTTCATTTAATCGTATTCTGCCAACAGAAGACTTTGATGAAAATATACGTTTGGTTCGCGTCTACGAAGAACAGACAGAAGAGAATGACCAAGTTAAGAAACCAGTAAATATCTCGTCTATTGCTTTATGGGCACTTTGTCCGGAAGACGACATATCCTCCGAATGGTTCCGCCTTTTCGATTCAAAAAAGTTTGAAGAAGCTTTTGCTATGAGAGAAACATATAGGAAAATTCTGAACCAAAACGATTAAACTTACTATAACATGTTAGATACTACCATAATATTATACATCATTGTAGGTTGGTTCCTGCTTCTCCTTATTCAAGCATTAATTAGATTATTAAGGGTAAGGGCATGGATTAACACCAAGACAAAGGGGATTATGACCGAAGTGGGGTATCTCGAATACAACAAAGGTGAAGCATCAGAAGTTTTTGTTTCTGGGGGGTCTCGCACACCTATAGGATACGTAATCATCGGAGAATCCAGAGATGAGAATGGCTATGTGGAAATTTTGAGTAGCAGTTACGAAGAGTCTTCAGGGAAGCCCTCCTATCGCTCATGTGGATATATAAGTCCTGATGGCTACATATATAAAAAAATAGGGAAAGGGAAACGGCCGGAAAAGATAGGCTATACAGCAAGGCCTTCGAATCCTAATGTGCCAACCTCTGTTGGAGAACGCACTTGGAAAACGCTTTGGTTAAAATGTACTCTGAATGCTTATTTAGGTTTGCCAATAGCTACAGAAAACACAGAAAAGAAGAACGAGAAGGACAGCGTGGAGAAAGATGAGAAGAAGGTAGAGAAAATCATGGGAATCGCAGCAGATGTGGGGTTCACAGAAGATACAGGAAACACAGAAACGACTGAAAGCGCGGAAAAAGTTCCATCACCAGCACAACATGAAACTTCAGAAGAAACCTTTACCGCAGAGGACATGGTAACCCTCGAAGAGACAACAAGTTCAGAAACAGGAAATGTCTTTGCTGAAGAAGATGTGCCTGAAGTTACAGAAGAAGCAAACATGTCGGGCGAAGCAGAAACTACTGAAAAAGGAAGCTCTACCGAAGAAACCAATGTACCTAAAAGGGAGGATGCTCCCGAAAAGACGAAAATTCCAATGTTACCTGTGGTGGAGGATTGGACAGAAGAAGAGAAGAAGGAACTTGATACCATCAAGACACAAAGTGCCTCCATTTTAAAAAAAATGTTAGCAAACATGGTTCTTGTGGAAGGAGGACAATTCATCATGGGGGCTGACCAAGAGACAGACGAGAAGACTACGGAAGATAACAAAGGTACTATCGAATCAAACGAATCGCCCAAGCATAATGTTACTGTTAGCGACTATTATATCAATAAATTTCCCGTTACACAGGCTGAATGGAAAACCGTAATGGGCAAGAACCCCTCCGAATGTCAGGACAACGACAACTACCCTGTTGCTCCCATTACATGGAAAGATTGCCAGACATTCCTCAAACGCCTGTCTTATCTAGCTGACACCACTTTTATGCTACCAACGGAGGCACAATGGGAATATGCTGCACGTGGTGGCAAGAAGAGCCATGGTTATATCTTCAGTGGGAGCAACGAGTTTGCAGAAGTTGGCCATAAGGACTATCGCCACGAAGTCGGCACCAAGAAACCTAATGAATTAGGTTTGTATGATATGAGCGGTCTGGTGCGCGAATGGTGTTCCGACCTCTGGGGGCACTATACTGCTGACGACCAAACTAACCCGACAGGACCTTCGGAAGACAGTCCGCTAATTGTCAAGGACACAGAAGGTAATTTTATGCGTGCCGTACGTTCTCCGGCTGGCAACGAAACCGTGACAAACCGCAAGGGTGAGAACCCGGAATTAATCAAGGATTTCAAGAGCTATGGTTTACGTATTGTATGCATGAATATTCCTGAAAAGTATAAAAAACACGAAGATACAGAAAATGAAATATCCCCAATAGCGCCCATTCCGCCCAACAGAAAAGGCAATAAGTCTTCCATTGTTTCTGGAGCTAATAAGCCCTTTGCTATCTGTAGCCATTGGGGATTCCATCGTTCAAAGAAAGACTTATTGTCTCCCGAGAGTAGAGCTTGTGCTTTTGCCCTATTCTTCCATTTATACAATAAAAACAATTATTCCGAGTATTACAAGGACAGACCCTATGGTTGGAGAGACACCGCGCTTTTGTCATCTTTCGTATATAGTCTGCTATACCTACTTGCATATATTTTAGTAACATATGTCTGGAAAGAATCATTTGTTGGTAATAATGGGGTCATAGCCATTGAATTTATTGCTTTCTATTTTCTTTTATGGGCATTAGTCAGACAATTAAAAATATACTCGATAGAAAGTTTGAATTCTATTCAGCCCAAACTTGACTTGTTCAATAAATCATTAGGACATAAATGGTTTGACTACACCTTGATTTTTTTAGGTTTGTTATCCTTTGCTTTTATATTTGATTACTATCAAAATCTGGACTGGATACCACTCATCATAGCGATTATTATTGGCATAATAGTAAACATGCTGAGTAAGCCGGCTCACAGTCCATGGATTATTCGGAATTCTTTCGTGAATAATGATGATATTGATGAGGATGAAGACGAAGAACCTAAGAATCCTAAAGGCGATATTGCACGCACATATGATTGGGATCTAGATTCAAAAGTTAGTGATAAAAAACTTCACGGCAATCTGACGTTATATTTTACGGCATCTACAATTACAGACCTTAAACAAATCAATCCTTTCTATGACCAATTGAAAGAGAAAGATGATAAAGAATACATCATGGATATGTTCCACTATATGAAGGAGCATAAGTCGCTTCTAGCTCGGCTACGTTATATAGTATACAATATTAGGAAATTATGTGAGAAACATAGCTTGCACGAGTTGGATAGAATACAGTTTATTTTGGATTTTGTTCAGGAACCCAATATCAAATTCTGCATGAACAAAGATTGTGATGCCATCAACAGATTTGAAGATTATATACGATTCCCTGACGAAACACTATACTACAAGGAAGGTGATAGTAACAGCAAGGCTTTGTTGGCAGCCATGCTTTTCCACTTAATGAGGCACAATGTCCTTTATCTTCATTCCCGTACACAAGAACATGCAGCTATAGGTGTTGAGGTCAACCCGATCTGGCTTCAAAAATTAGGATCCAAGCAAACGATTGATGAGATGACACTGGACTACAATGGCAAGAAGTATATCTTCTGCGAAACAACTGGTGACACCTTAAAAATCATTGACGTAATGGAGGGCATGAAATTTGAAGATTTTGAAGAGAGAGTAGAATTGCCTATACAAGAAGACGATATTGATGATGTCAACATGTCCGACACCCAGGAGACACGTCTATACAATTGGGACTTAGACTCCATCATGGGCAATAAACTTCATGGATCATTTACATTAGAGTTTAACAGAAATGACATTATCAACCTACGAGAACAAAATCCCTTCAGGACTTATGGTGAAGATGGATTCAGCTACGAGCAGAATATACGCAGGATTTTCGACATCATAACAAGTCAAGATAACTCATGTATAGAAAACGTTAGGGCAATTACTCGCTACATAAAGGAGAGTTGCACTCAAGCTAAGTTGCCTGAACTGGACCTTGTGCAGTTCGCTTTAGATTTCGCCCAAGCTCCAAATATCAACTATTGCATAGATGAGAATAGTGAAAGTATCAACTTTGCAAAGGAATACATGAGGTTCCCAGATGAGGTGCTCTATGATAAAGAAGGTGACTGCGACTGCAAGTCATCACTCACTGCTGCTCTTTTCCACGAACTCGGATACAATGTGCTAGTCATGCTGTCTCAGAAACTTGGACATGCCGCAATAGGCATCGAGTGCAAAGAGGAATGGCTCGCCGACATCAAAGCAGAAAACCTAGAGAATGTCATACGAGAATACAATGGAAAACGCTACCTCTATTGCGAAACGACGGGTGACGGTTACAAAATTGGACACATCAAGGACAATGATTCTATTCAAGATTTTGAAACTATTGTTGAAATTCCAGCATGAATAATACTAAGACAAAGATAGCATTTCTCAAATGGGCCGCATTGTTTGTTTTCATGGCACTGATTGTGGCTAAAGTTTATGATATAGGACTCCATCGCCCTCCGCTAAAATATGCATATGTCCCGATTTCAACACAAGAGTATCTACGCAACCTGGGCAAGAACACCAAAGATCAGGGTATCTCATATTCTGACCAGGGTCCCTTCGACTGGAACAATGACAATGACTTGGGGCAGGTAAAGAACGAAGCTTGGAATTCGGAGAAGGACGAGGATTTTATTGTCTATTACCATCACGATTCAGAAGCACTATGGCAAGAGCGTGCACAGAATGTACTCCATCATGCTCGTGAAAACATCGATTATCTCAAAGATCTCTTCGATGTCTATTTCTATGCAGCCGATATGAACGGACGTCGTCTTGCCATATATCTTCCTGAAAATGCTGGACTCTATTCCTCTACTATAGCTAATCTCATGGAGCTGCCCAATGTTGATAGTTCTGGATCTTTAGGCATCACCGTCACACAAGTTGGTCCACTTGGCTGTATGACCAAAGGAATTGTGATACATCCCAAATGTTTTGACGTCGATCCATACGATGTCAATGGCTTTGTGAAGGTGCTTCAACATGAGATGTGCCATTATGTTTTCTTCTCTGCTTTGGATTATAACAAAGAGGTCAGCCACTATCTCTGGGTCAGCGAAGGTATCGCAGAATACTTCTGTGACCGCCACGACCATCGTCAGGTTCACGCCCCCGACTCCGTTGACTTCATAGCAAACAATTGTCAACTCACGGGTGAGTTCCCACATGAGGGCAATGCGTCTTACTGGGCTGGCGAATCGTTTTTCCGCTTCTTGGAAAAGAAGGGGGAAAAAGCAGAAGTACGAAAGTTTATTCAGGGTGCTTTCACGCACACCACCGATAGCGTCTTCATCATCCAGCAGCAGGAACCTGAAAAAGTTCATAAACAGTGGGTGGAGTCGCTCTCTAACCTTGCCTATCAAGCACCAGTGGATTCTGTTGGAGAAGCTTCCATGCAATAAGAATTATTATTCACAACATCATAACAACTAAACATTCAATTATTATGAAAAAAAGGTCTTTTATAAGTATTGTAGCTGCCGTTTTAATGGCATTAGGTTTTTCGTCTTGCGACAAATTGGATTTTTATCCTGGTTTCGCCTTATCAAGAATGGCCTTTGACGAATTGAAAACAGAAATGATGACAGATTACATTCAACAAATGGAGGATGCCATAAACAAAGGAACACCCGCTACCATATCTGTTGATAAGATGAAGTCACAATTAGAAACTCTCGAAAAAGTATATAAGGAATATAAAGGAGACAATGAAGAAAGCGCAGGCAATAAAGAAATGCATAACCGTTTGGAAGCAAAAAAAGATTTGCTTAGAGAGAAAGTCCATTTTGAAAAAGACGGAGATGTAGATACTGATAGAAGCATATCGCTCACTGGAACAAAAGCTGTTCGAACATTTAATATAATAGATAATAATAGCGGGAAAAAGTATTCGGTCGTGGATGAAAGCGTATCAAAATGGTTTGGAGGAGTTGATGACCCAGATCTTAGGGAAATTAGTGAAAATATCTATTATAAGAACCAAACAACCCCGCGTGAAGAAACCGCTGATGAATTAAAGAAACTCGAACAGAAATTCCAAGAACTTATCAGCAAATTCTAGACAAAAAGAATAGTAGAAGAAGCCGAAACGCTGGAAAGGAAGTAGGCAAATTACTAAATATCACATTACTATGAAATGGGTATCCTTTTCCCTTCTACTAATTATTATCATTGGTATACAACTACTATTATGTTGGGGACATGTCTATATATGGGGACACTGGACCTGGCTTTATTACATTCCAGGCTCCCTTTGGATTGGCACGCTAATTATATCGCTCTTCATTGGTGGGGTGTCGTCAATAATATCTGAAAAGGTTCCCCTCCTTCGGATTATTGGCGTAGCGAGTTCCGCTATCATTTCTGGCATAGCAGCTTGCTTGGCAGATTTAATTACTTTTGAGAGTAATTTTGGCGAGTGGCTGTTCATCGTATTAATAGTTGTTTTTGCAGCTTTCATTGGTGGTACAACTGCAATCACCGGGGTAACAAAGGCTATTTCAGCGTTTGCAAGTTCTGATTAGCAAATTAAGAAAGACAACATTCCTTCATGAGATAACAATAACACCTAATCTATATTATTTGATGCATATGAAAAAAATCTATTTATTTGGAGGTATTATCTTCATTGTCATGACAATCTTATCATTTGTCATGGTTATCATTGATAAATGGACATTTCCTTTTGCAGGATGGTTACCATGGATATTCCTTGCATTAGGTTCTGCCTGTTTTATGTCAATAGAGAAAGAAGAGAAGAACGGATCAAGTTTATTAAAACTATTATTTTACACTGCAGTAGCTGATGGTAAGCTGACAGACGAGGAAGCTGCAATACTTGCTAGCTATGCAAATCAGTTCGGCCTTTCTCAAAAGCAGGCAGAAGCTATTCAAGAAGAAATTAACAAAGAAGTCGCTAATGGTAAAATCTCTATGTTTGTTCCCTCTGATATGAGTGAAAGAGAGAAAAACATTAAAGCTTTGGTAAAGATGGCTAAAGTTGATGGTAAAATTGACCCTAATGAAGAAGAGTTGATAAAAAGTCTTGCCATCAAACATTATGGTATAGACGAAAGTTATGTAAATAAATTACTTGCTTAATTAACTATGAAAAAAATATATAAAACATATCTTGAGCTTAATAGTTCACGAGATTATGGCATCTATCGACGGATTGATGACAGACGAGGAGAATCTGAAATTTTTATCTTCAAACAGCACAGACCTTCTGATCCCCAATCGTTAGGTGAATACATAACCGGTTCTTGGCCGGAAGGAGATGATCGGTACATGTCAAATGAAGAAGATGTAGAAAATGCTCCTCATATTACTTACGAATTCATTGATGACCTAGAAAATATATCATTATACCTAAAGGAAAATGTCATCGTGAAAATGAAGAATTTGGCTGAGGAAATTAAAGACAACGTCGAATACTTCAGAAAAGACGAATGGATTTACCAAATTAAGGAATGTAGTTGGCTGCTTCATTCCATACCTAATTGTAAGTTCACTTCTAAACAACTGCATGAAATCATTCAGCTTTCGAGCCAGATTTTATTAGCAATATCCGATGGAATGACAAAAAGATAAAAGAAGAAGAAACAATGAACGATTTATTAGGTGACCTTTGATTACTGCATGCAACCTAACTGATTGTTCCGTCATTCTAATATGTTTAAAGCAAAACAGAGAAAGCCGAAAAACCAACCAAGTCTATATTCAGTCAGAAGAAACCGAAATGCTGGAAAGAGAGTAGGAAATACAATCAAAAAAACAAAAAATGAAGTACACAATTTATTTTTCATGGATTATTGCCTTTATTGTCGCTTATTTTTACGACATCAAGCCCGACTATGAATATACCTGGGGATGGGGATTTTTATTGCATGGGCCGTTGGTAGTTTGGAACTGGATTATATCATGGTTCGATGCCGACAAGTTGTGTAAGGCTCCCTTGCATACAGGTGCCTATAATTTCTTCTGGTGGTTCACAGCTATTGGTGCGGTAGTCACCTTTATCATTCAAGCAATTGCATTAATTGTTGGTTCCTTCCTGGGACGAATGATGAAATAAATTATCCATCCATATAGAACGGTTCACATCAATATTTCCTCTATTTTCAAACTAAACATAAAAATAAACAACTTTTATGCCAGTATTTACATGTGTCCTGAAAGAAGACAGGGCAGGAATGAAAAAGGGAACAACAATTCAGGTGCCAACGAGCCTAAATAGTTGCGATGCCAATAAAATCAAGGAGGTCTTAGAACGCCAATTCGGTAAGAAAGCGGCCGAAGCCAATCATCCGTGTTATTGGAATATTACCAAAAACTAAAAAAGGTTAGTCTTTTTCCATAGAAGAAGTATGAACTTTAAGTTCCTGCTAATTGTCATTTTAGCATTGCTCACCATCCCCGCTCCAGCCCAAACAGGATGGAGCGGGGCGCTCTCAGGAGTACTGAAGGCGGGGCAGGCATTGACTCTCACGGATGAACAGTTGGCAGAGACAGTACGCGAGGCTGTAGAAGTAATGGATAAGGAGCACACTATATGTGCAGCCAACAGCAAATATGCACAACTGCTCTCCAAGTTGACCGCCAATATGGAGGATGCCGATGGCATTGAACTAAATTTCAAAGTCTATCAGACCAAAGAGTTAAATGCTTTTGCCTGTCCAGATGGCAGCGTCCGGGTGTTTTCCGCCTTGATGGATATTTTATCTGACGACGAGTTGCTTGGTGTGATTGGACATGAAATCGGGCATGTGGCGTTGCGCCATTCCAAGCGAGCCTGGAAGTGGGCGTTGTTGCGTAGCGCTGCCTCGGATGCCATCGGCGCCGTCAGCGAGACATGGGCAGACCTCTCAGAATCCATGTTGGGTAACATCTGCAGTGTTGCTCTTTCGGCAAAGCACTCACGCTACCATGAGAGCGAAGCCGACGACTATGGTTATGATTTCCTGAAAGAGTGCGGCTGGAATCCATGGGCTATGGGAAAGGCATTCGTCAAACTAAAAGAGCTCTCTGAACAGAAGAATAATCCCAGTTTACAACGATGGCTACAAGTCTTCTCCTCCCATCCCGACTTCGACGAACGCATTGCTCGGATGAAGGAGCGCGCTGAAGCAGATGGCTATAACATTGAATAAAACATTCCCTATCACTGATGAATTCTGTCGTTGTCCAACACCCCTAGTTATCATTAACTATGATAATCCCCATCAACCAAAACTCGAAGAATTGCAAAGAAAAAAAAAGACAAACCTCAACCCCTAAAACAAAAAAGATTATGAAACTAAAGTCCGTATTTATTATAGCAATACTATCAGCCCTTATGCTATCCTCTTGCCAAACGAAGGAAGAAAGGGTCATCAGTAAGATGAATAATTTGGCAGAGCGCATTGAAAAAAATGCCGAGACTTATGACACCGAGGATTGGGAAGCTGTCCTCAAGGAATACCAACAATTACAAAAAGAAGCGGCCAATTGCAAATTCTCATCCGAACAACTTCATGAACTCGGACGTGTGGAAGGTAAACTCACAGCTACTATGACGCGTGAAAGCGCCAAGAGTCTTGGTCGCAATGTTGGTGACATCCTGCAAAATGGCAGTAAGGTTCTGCAAGGCGTCTTCGACGGAATCAATGAAAGTTTGCAGGATAATGAATAGAATTGCCAACCCCAATATAAGACAAAAAATCATAGCTTTGTAAGTTTATGGCAAAGGAAAAAAAATCACTGAATAGTTTTCGACTTTTTTTCAAGGCGATATCCAACACCAAGCATGAGATGTGGGTATCTCTGCAAGTGCTTGTAGTTATAACAATATTACTATCATTCGTCCTATGGGGTGTTGAAAGTTCTGTACAACCCGAAGTTTATAGCAATCCTTTGCAGACCTTCCTATGGGCATCCATGCAATACATTGGTGACCCCGGCCATTTCGCCGAAGCGGCTCCAGTTTCCATGATGGGACGTATCATAGCCGTACTCATCGGTATCATCGGCATCGCCATTTTTGCCGTCCCTGCCGGTCTTATTGGTTCAGGGTTTATGGATGCCATTGCTGAAGACAGAAAGGAACAGCAGCTGAAAGAAGCCAGCGTAATACTACACAAGCGATTTCGTCGCGGTGGTCAGTCTAATTCCTGGTACAGGAATGAAGAGGGGCTCAAAAGATTCTACACATGCGTTGTCAGGTTCCGCTCTTTGGCAAATCTGCAAATAAAGACAGGGATGAGCATCGATGAGATTTTAGCTACTGTTAAATATTGCCCCGATATGCGATTACAGAACCTGGCTTCTACCATACGTAGAGCAGAAAAACCTCAGGACAGAATTGTAGTCGAGCATTTCCCGTTGAACAGGGAATATGGATGCTTTATCGACCGTGGGTCGAATGTGACCATCGTTTCACCTGCATCAACCAGTGATATGGGTGCTGGCAATGGTTCATTCTCACTGGCTGCCATGGGTGGCTTTAACTATGTCAGCAAGGAAATTGAGCCGTGCATAGATGAACCTTTTGGTTTCTTATCTATGTCGAAGAGCAGCTTGGACAAAATTGGCGACTACGACATTAAGGAAGAAGTCGAGTCACAGGCACTTCATTTCATGGATGACCTCAAACAGTTGAAGAAAAGAAGTGAGGAACGCCATCAGCGTCACTGGTATATTTTTATTGTAGGTTCACTAAAAACCACAGAGTGTCAGTTGCATTTCTGGAGACTGGCAACTGACAAGAACAAGAAAATGGGCAACCGTATTTCCCGTATACTTCCTCCTACTGCTAATGGTCCGGCAGTAGAACGGGATTATGGCAGTACTGTTCTGAAAGAAGACGAAGACACAATGAATCAGATTTTTACTGATATTAGCAACAAACTTAATGAAAGGAAGATAATGATTAATGAAGACGAACATATCATTGTCTCAGAGATGGATAATACTGATCGTTGGGGAAGTGTTAATGACGATAATGTGATGGTACGAATGGGAGGAGGAGTTGATTGCAATACTTTCCTGCTCCGTATTGCTGACGAGATATTGGTCTATTGCTATTTCCACCTTGCTATAATGAAAGACATTGCAGATTGCATTAAGAAACATATTGAACCCGAACGCGAAATCTCAGAATCTGCAAAGAGGTGTTTCTTGAAGAATGGCGATGGCTTTGCCGATGACTATGGCAAGGAAGAGGTGTTTATGAAATCGCCCGAAGATCTTAATAAGATGATGGCCAAATGGAGGAAATATGCTCGAGACAAGTTCGAGCATCTTGACCTTGATGGCAACGAGCAGAAGGATTATGCTGAGCATCATCAGGCTGTCCCCTTCTGGAAGAAACTATTTAACAGGTAAATATATAATATGTGACACGCAAAGACATTTATACAATCCATAGAGAAGGAGTTTCATCATAACTCCCTTTCCCAATGAGTTACGCAACATTCATGAGGCAAAGGAAACAAAGTGACAACATGAATCATTCCGACGAAACATCATGAAGGTTTTCCGTATCCTTTTTGCAGTCATCCTTTACTGCACTTCCAGTTTCAGCAACCCTTCCGCTGTTCGGTATGATTGGTATTTCGACATTCCACAATCGCCGAGCAAGGAAGGGCAGCTTCTTTTCAGGAAAGGATACATTGCCTCATACAACGAAGCCACGAGGACGCCCTACTGGGTAGCTTGGCGTCTGACCGCAGAACATTCTGATGGCGAAATCCCCAGACCGGGTGCCGCTTTTCATGAAGACCCAGACGTGCCCATGCCAAGGGCAACCAATGACGATTACAGAGGAAGTGGATGGAGCCGAGGACATATGTGCCCTGCAGGCGATAGCAAATGGGATTGCGATGCCATGTACGAGTCTTTCCTCTTAACCAATGTCTGTCCGCAAAACGCGAATCTCAACAGCGGAGTTTGGAACCAGATAGAGATTTCATGCCGACAATGGGCTGTGAAATACGGAGAATTGGACATCGTCTGCGGCCCGATTTATTACAACCAGGAGCACGACACCATCGGGCACAACAAAGTGGTCGTCCCCGAAGCCTTCTTCAAGGTCATTATCTGCCTCAAAGGCACTCCGAAAGGCATTGGTTTCATCTGCAAGAACACTGACGGAAACAAGAAGAAAGATGTTTATGTAAACTCCATTCAACAAATAGAGAGAATTACCAAACTTACTTTCTTCCCTCATATGAATCCCAAGATTGCCAAACAGGTGAAATCTCAGGCAGACCTTAGTGCATGGTAGCTGTCTCGTAAAGCGAACCATACACGCCCCCGGTCGAATGCAGGAAAACCGCCACGGATGAAAGCAGCATTCCTCGGCAAGGACGAGACTTTGCGCTGCATGAAGTTCGCCATCGGGAAACTCGACTAAAGGAGTTCCAAAAATCCACGTGAGGATCTCGCTAAATCCACATGAGAATTTCATTAAATCCACGTGTGAAGTTTGGAAGGTAAGCGTGGACGGTTTGCGAAATGAACATTTTTCTCATAAAATTTCTCAATATTCAGTTATATTTCGTATCTTTGTGGCGTAAACAATCTTACTACATATGAAAACGATAAAGATATTCCTTGCCTCCTCTGAGGAGTTGCAGGCAGAGCGTGAGAAAATGGCAGACCTTGTGCTGCATCTGAACAAACTATTCAAAGGTCGTGGACTTGAGCTGGACCTTGAAAAGTGGGAATACCTCGACGCATCGATGTCGGGCAAGCGCAAACAGGATGAGTACAACGACGTGCTGCATCAGTGCGACATCTGCATGGTGCTGTTTTGGCGCCGCTTCGGAAGCTATACCGGAGAAGAACTGGATGTGGCTTATAAGAGTATGCTTAGGGGTGGGAACCCGCAGAAAATCTATGTGTTTTTTAAGAACCCCAGCGGTGACGATGTGTCGCAAGAGATACGCAACTTCATCACTGACTACGAGCAGCGTTTCGGAGGACATTTCTTCTGCAAGTTCCAAACGGTGGACACAATGAAGCTGGAGTTCCTGCTTCAACTGGAGAACTACCAGAAAGACTTGATAGGAGAAAAGGCCATTGAGGTACGCAATGAACGTGTCTATGTGGACAACGAAGCTATGGTCGATCTTAATGAAGTACCTTTCGCCGCCGCCAACGAAGGATTCCAGAAAATGCAGGCCGAGTTGAAGGAACTGCGAGAAGAGATAGAAGAGTTGCGGCCGAAGATGGAAAAGAAGCAGGCAAAAATGGAGAGGCGGAAAGCTGAATGGGAGGAAGAGCCTGACGATGAAGACCGTTTGGAGGATTACAATGACGCTAAGGAGGAATACGAGGAGATTGTCAGCAAATTGCAGAAGAAGCTGGACCGCAAAGAAAAACTTGAGGAAGAATTCCAAAGCGAGCAAGAGAACCTCTTCAACACTGCCCGCCGCATGTCGGCACTTCGCGGCCAGCAAATAACAGAACGCATGGCTCGTGCCATAGAGGCGTTTGAATCGGGCGATGCTCATCGTGCCAACATCATTCTCGAGGAAGCTGAACGCGATGCCGACCAGGCACTTGCAGACATTCGCAACGCCAAGAAAGTTGGACTGCTGTCTATCGACGAGCTTCTGCTGAAGACCTCAACCATCATGTCCGACACAACAATTCCCATTGAAGAGCGTATCGAACAGACACACCAACTCTATCAGAAAGCTGTGACTCTCGCTCGAGAGGTTGACTATGACAAAGAAAAGTATGCTGCATTACTCGGAAAATATGGTTGTTTTCTTAATAAATATGGGAGATATGATGAGGCGCTTAAGGTTTTTGAACACGAATGCAAATTACAAGAGGAGTTACACGGCAAAGAGCACCCTGACACAGCCTCATCATACGACAACATCGGAATTGTGTCCAGCGATAAGGGGGACTATGACAAGGCGCTTGAATATCATCTGAAGGCATTGGAGATTAGAGAGAATGTGCTCGGAAAGGAGCATCCTGTCACAGCCACTTCTTACAACAACATCGGAATAGTTTACAAAAACAAGGGGGACTATGACAAAGCAATGGAGTATTACCTGAAGACAATGAAGATCTGGGAGAAGGTACTCGGGAAGGAGCACCCTGACACGGCCCATTCCAACAACAACATCGGAAATGTTTACTGCGACAAGGGGGACTATGACAAGGCTTTAGAATACCATCTGAGGGCAATGAAAATTAGGGAGAAGGCGCTCGGGAAGGAGCACCCTGACACCGCAGCTTCCTACTACAACATCGGAAATGTTTACCACAACAAGGGGGACTATGACAAGGCTTTAGAATACCATCTGAAGGCAATGGAGATTAGGGAGAAGATACTCGGAAAAGAACACCCTGACACGGCCTGGTCATATAACAACATAGCATGGACGTATCATCTCATGGACAAGTACAAGGAGGCGTTGCCTTGGGCAGAAAAGGCAGTCGCGGCATTTCCGAATAATTCTGATATTATTGACACTCTTGCCACAGTCTATCAAGGTCTTGGAAGATATGATGAAGCCTTGGAACAGTTTGAGCTTTGCCTAAAATTGGGAAAGGAACAAGGAGATTCCGAGGAAAGCATCCATGAAACTGAGGAAAAAATAACTGCACTTAAAGACTTAATGAAATCGTAAAACCTAGCAGATTATGGGGGAAACTGCCTAAAGAACTCTATGACACCATCGCAGGTGGAGGAACACACAAGTCCCTCCACTTTATATAATTGCAAGAAAAATTAAAAACATCCTTCACTCTTCATCAATCCCATCTAATGTATTGTATACAGTATAATATAGGGGTGAAGAGTTAGTGAAGAGTCATCCGCACTCATCACCTCATTACGAACTAGTAATCAAGTGGTTAATTGAAAAAGGTGAAGAGTGAAGAGTGTTTTGCAAAAACCTATTCATTTCTTTCATCATAACTGAGAGTTAAACTTTTTTCAGCTAAGTTTCAAACGAGACACGATAAGTTACCCGACATAACGTGTTATGATTGCAAACATAACCTGTTATGTGGGACAACCAAGCGTGGACGGTTTGCGAAATGAACATTTTTTCGTTTATAACTTCTCAATATTCAGTTATATTTCGTATCTTTGTAGCAGAAACGAGAAAAGAACATATGAAAACGATAAAGATATTCCTTGCCTCCTCTGAGGAACTTGACAGCGACCGTATGGTGTTTGGCAATCTTGTTCGCCGTCTGGATGACGTGTATGAGAAACGTGGCATTCGTATCAAGCTCTTCGAGTGGGAGGATTACGATGCTGCATTCAACAACCGCCGCAAACAGGATGAATATAACGACTACGTCAAGCAAAGCGACCTCTTCTTGGCTTTGTTCCACAAGAAAGCTGGAATGTTCACGATTGAGGAGTTCGATGTGGCAACAGAAGAGTTCAAACAGCATGCCTCGCCTAAGGTTTACACCTATTGCAAAGACCTTCAGCCTGGCGAAGAGGAATCGCCTGAATTGGCGGAGTTCAAGAAAAAGCTCTTCGACGAGATGGGCCATTACTGGTGCCGGTACGACAATCGCGACAGCCTGCAATTGCAGTTTGTGATGCAACTCCAATTGGTGGAGAGTAGTCAAATGGATGGACTGAAGGTAGAGGATGGCACAGTTACCGTCAACGGTCTTCCTGTAGCAAAGATGGACAAACTGCGCTTTGCCGCTGCAAACGAAGACTATATCAAAAAGCAGTCCGACCTTGAAGAACTTCATGCAGAGATTGTCGACATGCAATTGGATTTAGAGAAGAAAGAACGGAGGTTGGAAAGAAAGAAAGCACAATTAGAGGAAGATCCTGATGACGAGGACTGCCAAGAGGATTACAAGGACGCGAAGGAAGATGTGGACAAACTCGTTGACAAGTTGCAGCCCAAACTTAACAAGTATAACAAGTTGAAGGAAGACTTTGCCCAACATCAGCAGTTGCTCTTCAATAGCGCCATGCGTGTTGCCCAACTGCAAGGAGAGCGCATCACCGAACGTATGCGCCGCGCCATGGATGCCCTGAATGAAGGAAAGGTTCGTGAAGCAAACATCATCCTCGACGAAGCGGAAGCAGACGCCAAACGAGCTTTAGAGGACTATAAGCAGAGCAAAGAGATTACTGAGCAGAAGCGCCAGAATGTCATCTCGTCCATTGACGAACTTTTGTTGAAGACATCTTCCGTCATGGCCGATGCAAGCATTCCCATTGAGGAACGTATTGAGCAGACAGAAAAAATTTATGAGCAAGCCGACAATATGGCTCGGGAGGTTGACTACGACAAGGAAAAATATATCGATTTTCTTTTTAAATATTCCAATTTCCTTTTAACTTATGCCCATTATGAGAGAGCCTTGTCTATATATGAAGGGCTTACTAAATTGTGTGAGGAATTATATGGAAAAGAGCACCCTGACACAGCCGCGTCCTACAACAACATCGGAATTGTTTATTCAGACAAGGGCGATTACGACAAGGCGTTGGAATATTATCTAAAAGCAATGGAAATAAGGGAGAAGGTGCTGGGCAAGGAGCACCCTGACACGGCCTCATCATACAACAACATCGGAAATGTTTACAGCGACAAGGGCGACTATGACAAAGGAATGGAGTATTATCTGAAGGCAATGGAGATTAGGGAGAAGGTGCTCGGAAAGGAGCATCCTGACACTGCAGCTTCCTACAACAACATCGGAAGTGTTTACCACGACAAGGGCGACTATGACAAGGCTTTTGAGTATTATCTGAAGGCAAAGGAGATTAGGGAGAAGGCGCTCGGAAAAGAACATCCTGTTACGGCTGGTTCCTACAACAACATCGGAATAGTTTGCAAAAACAAGGGCGACTATGACAAGGCTATGGAATATTATCTGAAGGCAATGGAGATTAGGGAAAAGGTCCTCGGAAAGGAGCATCCTGACACAACAATGTCCTACAACAACATCGGAGTTGTTTACAGCGACAAGGGCGACTATGACAAGGCGTTGGAATATCATCTGAAGGCAATGGAGATTAGGGAGAAGGCGCTCGGAAAGGAGCATCCTGACACTGCTTCGTCATACGACAACATCGGACTCGTTTACAGCGACAAGGGCGAATATAACAAGGCTTTGGAATATCATCTGAAGGCATTGGAGATTGAAGAGAAGGCGCTCGGAAAGGAGCATCCTGACACAGCCTCATCATACAACAGCATCGGAAATGTTTACTACTACAAGGGCGACTATGACAAGGCGTTGGAATATTACTTGAAGGCAATGGAGATTAGGGAGAAGGCGCTCGGAAAAGAACATCCTGTTACGGCTGGTTCCTACAACAACATCGGAATCGTTTACAGCGACAAAGGCGACGATGACAAGGCACTGGAATATTACCTGAAGGCATTGGAGATTAGGGAGAAGGCGCTCGGGAAAGAGCACCCTAACACCGCGTGGTCATATAACGACATCGGAGTCGTTTACAAAAACAAGGGCGACTATGACAAGGCGTTGGAATATTATCTGAGGTCATTGGAGATTAGGGAGAAGGTACTCGGGAAGGAACACCCTGATACAGCTTACCCCTACAACAACATCGGAGTTGTTTACAAGAACAAAGGTGACTATGACAAGGCGCTGGAGTATTATCTGAAGGCACTGAAGATACGTGAGTCCGTGCTGGGCGAGAACCACCCCGATACCGCTTCGTCATACGACAACATCGGACTCGTTTACAGCGACAAGGGCGACTATGACAAGGCTTTGGAATATTATCTGAAAGCAATGGAAGTACGAGAGAAGGTGCTCGGAAAGGAGCATCCTGATACAGCAATGTCCTACAACGACATCGGAAATGTTTACTACTACAAGGGCGACTATGACAAGGTTTTGGAATATTACCTGAAGGCATTGGAGATTAGGGAGAAGGTGTTCGGAAAGGAGCATCCTGACACAGCAATGTCCTACAACGACATCGGAAATGTTTACAGCGACAAGGGTGACTATGACAAGGCTTTGAAGTATCATCTAAAGGCAATGGAGATTAGGGAGAAGGTGCTCGGAAAAGAACATCCTGACACGGCTCTTACCTACAACAACATCGGAAATGTTTACTACTACAAAGGCGACTATGACAAGGCGTTGGAATATTACCTGAAGGCATTGGAGATTAGGGAGAAGGCGCTAGGAAAGGAGCATCCTGACACAGCCTCATCATACAACAGCATCGGAATTGTTTACTACTACAAAGGCGACTATGACAAGGTTTTGGAATATTATCTGAAGGCACTGAAGATAAAAGAGTCCGTGCTGGGCGAGAACCACCCCGATACCGCTTTGTTATACGACAACATCGGAAATGTTTACCGCAACAAGGGCGACTATGACAAGGCTTTGGAATATTATCTGAAGGCAATGGAGATTAGGGAGAAGGTACTCGGGAAGGAACACCCTGACATTGGACGTTCATATAACAGCATAGCGTGTACCTACCATCTCATGGGCAAGTACGAGGAGGCGTTGCCTTGGGCAGAAAAGGCAGTTGCTGCATTTCCGAATAATCCAGAAATCATTGATACTCTTGCCACTGTCTATCAAGGTCTCGGCAGATATGATGATGCCTTGGAACAGATTGAACTCTGTCTAAAATTAAAGGAGGAACTGAATGACTCAGAAGACAGCATCCGTGAGACTGAGGAAAAGATAACTGCACTTAAAGACTTAATGAAAACATAAAACCTTGAACAGATTATGAAAAAACTTGCAATCGTTATAACTTTAATTGTTATCTCAAGTTATGCTTATTGCCAAGCATATAAAGCATACATTCGCGTAACATACTCTCAAATTGCCCGTTCTGTCAGTATCGTCGTTGGCGACAGTGCAATCATCCCCAAAGACTCAAAAGGACAACCACAACAATTCAAAACTACGGTGGCTGTGCTTAACTGGTTGAGCAAGAAAGGCTGGCACATTGAACCCATATACTTGAACACTAACGACCAAATGAACCACACATACCTAATGAGCCGTGAGAATACAACAGACAAAGAACTAAGTACAATGTTCAACAAATAACATATTTCTATAATTCCATACCAACTGTTCATTCTATAAACAACTAATTCCCAAACACTATGAAATCCTACAAAACTTTGATTTCTGTATTAACAGTAATCGCATTTTGTGTTTTGACATCTTGCCAGTCGCGTGAAGAAAAAGTTATAAACAAGTTAAATAATTTGTCCGAGCAAATTGAAGCCGACGGGAAGGACTTCGATGCAAAAGACTGGGAAGACGCAATCGAAGATTTTGAAAAGATCCACGAGGACATGCAGGATTGCAAATTCACGTCTGAGCAACTTCAGGAAGTGGGACGAACTGAAGGTCGCTTATATGCCATCATAGCAAAAGAAAGCGCAAAAGTCCTTGGACAGGGATTTTCTAATGCAATCCAACAATTCAGCTCTTTTGCAAAAGGCTTCAAAGAGGGGGCAGAAGAAAACTTTGACGAGGATGCCATCGAGGACGCACTAGACAAAATAAGTAACGCCTTCAAGTCTGTCGAAGATGAATGGGAAGAATGATTCTTTATAACATGTATAATTATGTCAACAACCTTCATTGCGCTGTCGAGCATGTCCGGAATTGCATGTGCCAGCGATACAGACCATACTATATACCAATTGTCCAAGGAACAACCTTTGGCAATAGCGGTTAATCCTCATTCCCCTATTCCATGGGATTCCATTGTAACTGAATATAAGGAGAAGGGAGAACCTAAAGTTAGGCGCAATTTTAAATATTACGCCCAAGATTTCCTCAAATATCTTTCCTCGATTGAAACGGATGACACATGGGAAAACCTGTCTAGAGATGATGGAAATATCATTCTTATGGGATATGGAAAAGACGATTTGTTTCCAAGTGTATATGATATAATCTTGAAATACGAAGAAGTGACACATCAACTTGAGAAGGAAGATTATCTTTACACTCAAATCACCCACAGTAATCCTGCATCCATCAACCTCTTAGGCAATTTAGAGAGTGTATCAACCATTCTTTTTGGAGCGACGAAAGAGACAAAATTATTTCTCCTCAGGAAACATCTGGACTTGTTCGAGGATTATAAAAATCGTGTAATGGAAAAGTTCCGGGGAACTGAGTTCGAAGAATTCGCATTAAGAAAACTTGCCGATTATGATGCTGGGGCATTATTCGCAAATGTGATTGATGAGTCTTCGGAGCGGTTATTTAAGGAAATACAAAAAGGAATAGATTCCTTTAGCATTGAGGAAATGGTTACTGCAGCAGAAACCATTGTAAACGCAGAGGTCCGCCTGGATCATCTTTACTCTGGTTGCAAAGAACCTTTACATAGCACAAAGGAAATTGCAGTAATTACACGAGTAGAAGGTTTAACCTGGCTGAAACATAGTTTATATGCATTATAATTAAATAGATCATGACAGCAGTTGTAGGATTATTAAATAAACGTGGAGCAGCAATTGCCGCAGACAGTGCAGTCACTCGAAATGGTGGATACAAATACACGAAGAATGGCAACAAAATGATACGGATGAGTAATGCTCTTCCTATTAGTGTCATGCTAACAGGAAATGGAGCTTTTCTGCGTACTCAATGGGATATCATCGTACGTCATTATCGTCAACATCGAGGCGAAATCAAACACGAAACAGTAGAAGCATGCATACATGATTTCTTTAAATATATTGCTGACAATAAATTGTTCTGCAGAAAAGAAATCATAGAGCAACATATCAACTATTACTTAGATGAGTTATTTCAGCATGCCGATAAGAGTGTTAACTACAATTCCCCAAAACGTGATGATGACGGGAAATTGATTTCGCCTAAAAAGTACCAGAAGGAATTCCTGAAAATACTTTCTGCCTATCGTAAATGCTGGACTAAAGATGGTATTTCACCTCAATTTAGAGATTATACTTCAGAGCAATTCCATTCTTATGCAGGACAATATGTAGACAAGTTTTTATCAGAGAAATGTTTCAAAGACGGCTCCTGTTGCTTTTATGACCAATATCCCAAAGATGTCATAGACTCCATACGGAATGACTTTGAACATACATTTATGATAATGCTAACTCATCGACGAGAGGATGCAACTCTTATATTCACAGGATATGGACAACATCAAAAATACCCCTCACTAGTTTCTGCCGCAGTTTTCGAAGGCTTTGACAATAGAGTGAACTACCATATTCGTCCTAAAGACATAATCTGTATTAGCGACGAAAGGCCTGTCGCGATATGTCCATTCGCTCAAATTGATGTTATAAAGTCTATCTTGAGAGGTCTCCACGCTTCATTCTCTGAACCTGTTTGTAGAGAGGACAGAGACACTTTCTATTTTAATAGACCTTTCTATTTGGAAGAAGGCGAAGAGCCTGGGATTGACTACCAAGAATTCCAAAAACTGCTAAACGAAGTAAAAGTAGATGATTTAAACACTAAATTCATTAAAGATGGCAACAAGTATTTAGATAAAAGTCAAGCAAAATGGGAAAAAGCATTGGAGAATTATGATTTGCTAGCAATGTCTGCACTTGCTCAGAGTCTGATAGATCTAACAGGCTTTCATCGTATTCTTCACTTTGAGCCAGAAGGAGTGGGCGGTCCAGTTGATTTAGCAGTAATTAGCAAAAGCGAAGGGTTCACTTGGCTTAGTCGCAAAAGTTGGTATCACCATAAAGATATTGGCGGCCAGTATGGAATTTTGGGAGTGTAAGCTTTTATACTATGTAATCATTTTTATATAAACCACGAATTTATGAATCTGATAGACAACCGGCAAATACGCGTATTCATCTCTTCCACATTCCAGGACATGCAGGATGAAAGGAACTACCTGATGAAACGTACATTCCCTATGTTGCGCAAGCTTGCAGCTGAACGGGATGTGACACTTACCGAGTTGGATCTCCGCTGGGGCATAACCGAAGAGGAGGCAAAGTCTGGTAAGGTCGTGGAAATCTGTCTTCGTGAAATAGAGAACTCCATACCATTCTTTATCGGCATCATCGGCAATAGATACGGATGGACACCAAACAGGTCTGATCTGACTGAATACACGACAGAACAATTCCCAATGGTAAAGGATTATCTTGAGAATCATCTAAGCGTTACCGAGATGGAGATGCAGTTTGGCGTATTGGAACGTGAAGAAGATATGCATGCCTACTTCTATATAAAAGAGCAGAAGGAGGATGCAGACAATCCTGAGATGCTTAATCGCCTGAAGGAAGAGGTGTTCAAGAGCAAATATCCCTCTTCTTCCTACAAGTCACCTGAAGACCTTGCAGCACAAGTAGAAGAAGCCTTCATCAACCTCCTCAACTCACTTTTTCCAGATGGCAATCTATCTGAACTAGAGAAGGAGCGCATTGGTCAGCGTTCTTTCTTAAATCAACTCTGTCAGAACTATATCAAGGACGAGAAGAACTTTGACGCTTTAGATTCATGGCTTGCTGATGAAGATAGCCATCAATTCGTAGTGACCGGCGCAAGCGGATTGGGAAAGAGTGCCTTGATTGCCAATTGGCTCAAGGAAAAACTCACAGACAACAACTGTGAGTACAACATCATCTATCACTTTACAGGTAACGGTGGTAGTGAGAGCAGTAGCGAGCATATAACCAAGTCCATAGCCAACGAGATTAAGGACATATACGGCTGGGAAGATGACGAGTTAGGGTCAGAAACAAAACTCGAAGACTTATTCATAAAAGTATCATTTGAAGGTGGCAAACCTCTACTCATAGTCATTGATGCAATCAACCAAATTGTTGATGTCGATAATGCCAAGTTGCTAAACTGGCTACCAGTTCCCACAAAAGGAATCAAGATTCTCTTCTCTACTCTTGAAGATGACCGCACAATGGAAGTATTCAAGCATAGAGAATACCCTATCTTCACACTTCAGCCACTTGATATCGAACGTAGGTCTCAATTGGTAAGAAATTATCTGAAGCTCTATGCCAAATCATTGACCGAAAAACAGATAGAACGTATTGTATCTGATTTTCAATGCGAAAACACTCTTGTACTCAAAACCCTTCTTGATGAACTCGTCAACTTCGGCATCTACGAGAAACTGGATGAAAGAATAAATTATTATCTTGCAGCTGAGACAATTGAGGACTTCTACCAGGCATTACTCGCATCTTATGAAGAAGAATATGGTCGAGATTATGTTGAAACTATACTATCTATTATAGCAATTTCAAAGCATGGATTAACGGAGCAGGAAATACTTTCAATTGTTGAAGGAACACCACTAGCATGGTCTCAATTATATTGTTCATTTGCTGGTCAGCTAGTATCAAAGAAAGGTATAATATCGTTTTCTCATCTCTATATAAGAGATACCGTTACGCATCGATACTTGGATAGTGATGATAAGTCGGCTAAATATAGAAAGTTAATTATCGCATCATTTAAGAGAGGTGACTCTCCTCGTGAATGGGAAGAACTCCTCCATCAATATTATCGTCTAGGTGACACACAAGCTCTTTCAGCGATTCTACAGAAGGTCAGAATCTTTAATTCAATGGTCAAAGAACATGTTGAGGAAATGGCATTATACGTTCGTTCAATGATTAATGAAGGTTTTGATCCATTTAAATATAAAGACTTACTTCTTAATGAGGATGGTGTTAACCGTGCATATAGCTTATTTTTAAGTTTCTTTATTCAGTATTTTTCCTTGTATGAGTTTGGGTTAGCTCTATGCGAAGACTATCAGAATACACTTGAAGACAAAGGTTGTAAGTTAACTAATGATGAGTCATTTGAAAAGCTTTACATCTGGAAAGGAATCATAAATAGAAGTCTATCAAAATATTCTGAAGCTATAGAAGCATTCTCGAAAGCTTATCAAGTATGTGAAAAACGATACGGAACAAATCATCTTCACACATCGCATGCTCTCAAGCATATAGGAACTATCTACAATGCCCAAAAAGATTATGACAAATCTGAAGAATACTATTTAAGGGCTTTAGATATTCAACGGAAACTCTCAGCTCAGAAAGAACAGATAGATACCATACACAGCTTGGCAGACAATTGCTTAGACAAACGGGATTTCGATAGAGCAGAAAATTATCTTATGGAAGCTTTATCTGCTACACTAAATTTATTGGGTAATGATAATGATACCATTTCTTCTATCTACAATAGTCTCGGTGCACTATATGACTTTACGGGAAAATATGAAGAGTCTATTAACTATGCAACAAAGAGCCTTGATCTAGACTCAAAATTGTACGGCAGATATAATGTCAATACTGCGCATAGCTATCACAACATTGCTGGTACGTATTGTAATATCGGGAAATATGACGAGGCACAAAAAGCCTACGAAGATTCTATAGAGATTAAAACTAAACTGTTTGGCAAAGATCATTATGAAACATGTATCTCATTAGCAGGTCTCGGTAATGTGTATAAGTACAAGAAGGAATATGATAAAGCGATAGAATGTCATACAAAGTACTATGAAGCTTACAAATTAACCTTCGGAAATAAAGACTCTTATCTTGCCGTTATTTTGGCCGGCATAGGCACAGACTTTTACGAAAAAGGAGACTACCAGAATGCTTTGTGTTACCACAAGAAGGCAACAGAAATCCTTCTATCTTCTAATGAAGATGTTGTATCATCATATTATAATTGCATCGGTAATGATTTGTATTGCCTAGACAATTACGAAGAAGCTATAGATGCATATCAGAATGGAATGAAATGTATAGACGCAGAAGCAAATCCATATACTATGTCAATTCTCCTGAATTGTGTAGCTCGTAGTTATGCATGCATAGGACAGTATCAAAAGGCAAAGACATATTTTGAAGATGCATTAGAAATACGAAAGAAATTATTCAATGAAAATGATCCTCGCGTAATTCAATGCATCAACAATGTTGATAAAATAAATGAGATACTCACAGATTATTAATCATTTGAGAACAAATTATGAACAAGATCAAAATATTTCTAGCATCATCGGAAGAGCTTAAATCAGAAAGATTGGTAATTGCTGAATTGATCACCAAACTCAACTTTCTTTGGGCTGAATATGACATTTCCATACGATTAGTCAAATGGGAGTATCTTGACTCTTCTATGGGTGCTCAACACAAGCAGGAAGACTATAATGACTATCTGCGCCAATGCGACATGTGTGTTGTCATGTATTGGACAAAGTTCGGCATGTACACTGAGATAGAACTTGAAACAGCATATCAACTCTTAAATTCTGATAGTTGTCTTAAACATATGTGTGTCATATTCAAAGAAGGAGGCAATATGACTGATGGACTTAAAAGCTTCCGCAATAAATATGAAACTGAACACCCTGAATTATGTAATTCATTCCAAATAGAATCGCAACTAAAGGAACTTATTGTTCAACAAATTGTACAATGCGTTCAATACAAATTAGAAGCAGAGCATGAATTATTAGCAAAGAATCTAAGGAAAGTACAGAAACTTCTGACAGTTACAGAAGAAAATGAACCCGAATACGAAGATTATCAGCATGAGTTTCAATCTGCCCAAAATGATTTAGCAAAGAATGAAAGCCTCATTTCTGATTTGGGAAGAACTATCCAAAACATCTAAGAATATTTGATTATGCAAACAATACGTATTATACTTTCAGCAGACAAGAGTCTTCAGCAGGAAAAGCTTGAATTGGCTGACCTCGTGGAGAATCTAAACCATTCTCTTGAGAGTCGTGATGCCAACATCCTTATGCTGGTATGGGATGGGGCTGAATCAGACCTAGATTCATTCAAGGAAAAAATCTCTGAAACAGACCTCTGTCTAACTCTCTACTACGATACTTTTGACGAGTCCACACAGTCCGAACTGGAAACGGCATATCAATCCCTTTGTGAAGGAAAGAATCCAAAGAAGATATATGTGTATTTCAAAGACGGAGAGGCAATACCTGAGAAATTACAAGCTTTCAGAGATAGTTTCCCAACGAAGTATGGTCACTTCTATTGTTCCTTCTCAAACAGTGATACATTGAAGGCTGACTTCCTCCTTCAATTCATGGAGTACCAGAGCAAGAACCTTGGTTCAAACAAAATACTTGAAGTTAATAACGGAAAGGTCACGATTGATGGTAAGGAATATGTTAATCTGAAGAACGTACCATTTGCAGGAAACAATGAAGAATATAATCTGTTGCTGAAAAGCATCAAGCAGACCCAGAGGCTTCTTGCTATAACAGATGAGGATGATCCTGAGTATGCTGATTATGCAGCCGACCTTCAGGATATGAAGGAAAAACTCTCAAAGATGGAATCAAGTCTTTGGGATACAGCCCTTATGATCACACGTCTAAGCACAACCAAATGTTCTGAGCGATTGAAGCGTGCTATGGATTTGTTCACAGCAGGTGACAACAAGGGCGCACAAGCTGTACTAAACGAGGAAGAGATTGAACGGGACGTGGAACACAATATCCATCTCGTAAAGTTAGGCGAAGAAGGAAGAAAAGGACTGAAAATAAATATTGAGGAATATAGACTCAAAATAAAGACCCTTGAGAATGAGATGTCAGAAGGGTGGCTACAAAAACGTTGTGACTTATGCGACCGAGTTTTACATTTATCTATATCATTATATGGGGAAAACGCAAAAGAAACAGCTGACGAATATGAAGTGTCTGGATATGCTTATTCAGAATTAGGAGATTATAATCAAGCATTAGTATACAATCATAAGGCACTGGCAATTAGAGAAAAGATATTTGGAACTGAACATCCTATAACTTCATGGTCCTATAACAGTATAGGTTGTGCGTATTCCGAACTCGGAAATTATCCCAAAGCACTGGAATACTATCAGAAAGCCTTGAAAATAAGGGAAAAAGTTTTGGGCGTTGAACATCCTGTCACAGCTATCCAATACAACAATATTGGTGGTAACATGTTAATTCTAAGAGACTATCCCCATGCATTGGAATATCATCAGAAAGCTTTAAAAATACGAGAAAAAGTTCTAGGGGGTGGGCATATTGACACAGCCGACTCATATAATAATATTGGACTTATCTATTTGTACCAAGGTGATTACTCTCGCGCAATGGAATATCATCATAAAGCCATGATAATAAGAGAAAAGATCTTGGAAGGAAAGCATCCTAAAATAGCCATGTCATATTCCAACTTAGGCCTTATCTATTCACATATTAACAAATTCCCCCTCGCATTGGAATACTATCAGAAAGCCCTGAGAATAAAAGAAATGGCTTTGGGTGTTGAGCATCCTGACACAATTGAGTTATATAGAATAATAGGCGATCTATTCATAAATATTGGTGATAAAAAGATGGCATGTCAATGGTTTGGGAAAGCCGCTATTCATGGAGATGCTGATGCACAATTTGCCCTGGGCTTAAGTTATGAATTTGGTAAAGGGGTCGAACAAGATTATGCAATAGCTGTAGAGTGGTATAAAAAAGCTGCGGAACAAGGTTATTCCCGAGCCCAACGTCAATTAGGGCATATGTATGAAGTCGGCCATGGTGTCGAAATAAATGAAAAAAAATCTGTAGAATGGTATCGCAAAGCAGCTGAACAAGGATACGCAGAAGCTCAATATTACTTAGGATATATGTATTATTCTGGGAAAGGTGTTGAACAAGATTATAAAACATCTATTGAATGGAATATGATGGCAGCCAAACAGGGCTATAAGTATTCCTACAATGGACTTGCTTGGACATACCACCTTATGGGTAAGTACGAGGAGGCGTTGCCTTGGGCAGAAAAGGCTGTCGCAGCATTTCCAAATAATCCAGAAATCATCGACACTCTTGCCACAGTCTATCAAGGTCTCGGCAGATATGATGATGCCTTGGAACAGTTTGAGCTTTGCTTCGAATTAAAAAAAGAACGAGGAGATTCCGAGGAAAGCATCTACGAGACTGAGGAGAAGATTGAAGAACTTAAGAAACAAATGAAATAATCGCTAAATACATTCTGATAAGGCAATTAAACAATGAAACGACTTTTCAAACATTTTACATTATTAGGTTTTGACCGTTCCTTTTCTAGGGGATTGAAATGGCAACTTGCCTGGCTGGGTGGCATAATGTGCGTTATCTTTATAGTCCTCACTGGTATCAGCTATGCAGGAGAAATGTATGCTGGCAACGGAAGTGATGAAACCAGGCTCTTGGACATTCTCTTCGTGCTGATTGACCCTGGAATTGGAAGCGAATCTATGTCATCAGCCCTCACTATTATATGCTCCCTGCTTGGATTAATCATCTTCAGTGGCATGTTGATTTCCGTCATCAGCAATGTGTTGGAACGCCGAGTAGAGCGATACACAAAGGGCGAGACTGATTACAAGATTAGCAATCATGTTGTCATATTGGGGTTCAACAAAAGCATTCCTTCGCTAATAGACCATATTCTCGAGAAACATAGGGAAGAAGATCCTTATATTATCATAATGTGCAATCGCAATATCGAGGAAACGAGGGATTGGCTACATGCCAATATTTCCAAAGAGCAGGAAGACAATATAATCCTTATGAATGGCGTAAGGAATACAAAAGATGACATAGACCGGCTGAGGCTGAAATTCGGGGTAAAAGAGATATTCATTCTTGGTGAAGAAGACGAGCCTACACATGCACATGACACAATAAACATGCAATGCGTTAAGAAAATTGCAGAGAAACTCAAAGACGATGGTTTGTCTTCTAAAATAGAGTGCCATGTGCAATTGGATTCTCAGATTATGTTCTCAGCCCTGCAAAAAGCAGAGATTGACAAGACGATAAAGAATCAACTGATTTTCGCCCCATTCAACTTTAATGAGATATGGGCACAGAAAGCGCTTGCCACGATTCCGAATGAATACAAGCCTCTTGATGGGACTGGGATTACCAAGAACAGCAACAAGCACGTGCACCTCATCATAGCCGGGATGAATCCGTTAAGTTGGTCCTTGGCTGTCAATGCCGCACATATTCTTCACTTCCCGAATTTCAAGGAAGGAGTTTTCAACACTTGCTCCACGATAACTTTCATCGACACCGACGCAACATCAAAAGGCAAGGAATTCAGGAGCTGGTATAGAAATCTCTTTGACCTAGCCCGTTGGAGAGAAGTCTCTGAGCATCAGTGCATGGAGAAAGATGAATACTGGACTGACCCAATAGCAGACAAGGACAGCGATTCTCCATACAAGCATCTTGGACCAGTCAACTTCATGGACATCCAATGGGAATTTATTGAAGGAGATATCTTCGACAAGAGTATACTGAATTATATAGAGTCCGTAGCAACTCAAGAAAAAGCTATAACCACAATTGCATTGTGCGAAGAAGAGTCAGACAAGAACTCATCAATATGTCTGTCATTGTCAGAGATCACGAGACTCAGTGCAAATGAGATTCTTGTTTGTCAGGAAGAAAGTGATATTGTTGTCAACACTCTCAGAAAAGTACATGGTTTTGAGAATGCCAGGGCATTCGGCATGATGAACGAATGCTACAAGGAGAACCTAATATCCGATAAATATGGAAAGCTCATCAACGCATGTTATGGGGATTATTCATCAGGGCAACGCGTTGAGATAGATATTAATGACAATATAGCTGTTGAAAAGCTATGGGCTAATTGCATATCCTTGGACCGTTGGTCTAGTATATACTGTGCAAACATGCTTTTCTATAAACTTCGTTCTTTAGGATTAGAAGTCTCAACAAATCCGGACAAAAGAATCACCAACGAACAAATTTTGGACTCCACTGCAAATAACAAGGCTAATTTAACAAGGCTTGAACATAACCGTTGGAATACAGAAAAACTCATTCTTGGATTTAGACCATTATTAAATGCGAAAGAAGAACAAGAGTGGGAAAAAGACAAGAAATCGATGAAAGAACAATTGAAGCATCGTGACATAATGCCGTTTAATATGCTAAGTAAGGAAGAACAAAATAAAGATGATGACGTAAATACCCGTCTTCATCTTCTATATGAAATTGCAAGTAGAGATATAGGGAAGTAGACATTATACATTAAATAGTGTCTCTTACTTTATCATTAACTTCGTGTTCTGCTTGTCATGAGTGGGATTGGCAATGAGGGCATCGCATGTTAACTGGCGATGCTCAGCCAAACCAATCCTACATAGATGAGATTCACGATGCCAGCCATCAGAAGGCAAAGGTTGTACGCTGTCCCTTCTGCCCTCAGCACCTTGTAATACAAGAAACATGCGGGAAGAATGACTGCCGTCGCCCAGCTCATCCCGAATGCCAGCCAGGCGAACAAAGGCATGAGAGCCACCACGACTCCTAAGATGACGAGCGCCGCCCTCTTCCCTACCCTCACGGGAATGGTGCGCTTCCCCACCAGACGGTCGTCCTCGATGTCGCGGATATTGTTGATGGCAAGGACGCACATCGAAATGAGTCCGCAAACGGCTCCTGCATAGAGAGGAGACAGTTGATGGAGGTCGAATGTCTGCCCCACAGCTTTATATTGCAGCCAGACGGTTCCCCAAAAAGCGATGACTCCGTAGTAGAGGAAGACGAAAATGTCGGCAATGCCCAGATAGGAAAGCGAATAAGGCGTGGCGGTATAGAGCCAGGCGAACAGAATCGCGGTTACGCCTATCGCCATTATCACCCAACCACCTATGTAACATAGCGCAGCTCCAAGCACGAGGGCACAGGCAAGCGTGATGTAACAGGCTGTCCGCATCTCGCCTTCTCGTACCGTTCCCTCGGCCAAAGCGCGTTTGAACCCTACCCTGCCCTGTTTGTCTGTCCCTCGTTTGTAGTCATAATAGTCGTTGACGAGGTTGCTCAATATCTGTAATGCAAGGGCGCAAAGGATTGTAAGCAGAGCTGTCAGATGCCCTGATGGGGTTGTCTCGCCGATAAGCGTGTGCGCCACCATAAGCCCAACCAGTACCGGACAAAGCGACGCAAACAATGTCTGCGGTCTGATGATGCGAAGCCAAAGAAGAAACATGATGTTAAGATGGAAGAGGTAAAAGGGAATTTGTGTTACTGGGATATTTGTGGCACAAAGATACAAATTAAATTGGATAATATGCGTCGAAATGTAAAAAATTACATAATAACAGAAAACTCTCCCGTCTTCCTTCGTCCATCTTCCCTCTTTTTCGTACCTTCGCATCGCATTCAGTTCAAGTGCTTAAACTATGGAAATCATCAGAGCGACAAAGACTGCAGAACAGGCTGGAGCCTATTATGTCCGCATTCAAGCAATGGCTCGCAAGCATCAGATACCGCTTCATGTGGAGTTCGACGAGCACGACACGCCCACCACTAAATACATTGTGGCTGTGGATGACTATCTGCCCGTAGCAACTTGCCGACTGTATCCTATCGACGAGGAGCAAGTGATGCTCGGAAGGATTGTTGTCCTGCCTGAGTATCGCCACAAAGGACTGGGCACGCTCGTCGTCTCTGAAGCCGAAAGATGGGCAAGAGAACTGGGATTCAAGACTGCCGTCGTGGAAAGCCGAGACAACAAGATTCCCTTCTACGAACAAATGGGATATGCTTCCGATTGCTCGCAGAAGATTGTCGGCGAGACGTTTACTTGTTATAAAATGACAAAGGTGTTGTAGATGGCACCTGCGATTTCCTGCTTTTTTAGAATATAAAAAAAAGAGAGGCACGGGATGTGTCTCTCTTCCTGTTCCTGAAGCATCTGATTTCGCTTAGCCGAGGTAGGAGCGAAGCAGGCTGTTTCGGCTACCGGCACGAAGTTTGCGAATAGCTTTCTCGCGGATCTGGCGGACACGTTCGCGGGTAAGGCCGAAGGTCTCGCCTATCTCTTCGAGGGTCATCTCGGGTTGGTTGTTGATGCCGAAACTGCGTTCGATAATCTGCTTCTCGCGTTCGTTGAGGACGCCCAGCGCACGGTCAATCTCTGTCGAAAGGCTTTCGCTGACCAGCCCCTTGTCGGCCATTGGCGAGTCGGGATTGGTCATCACATCCAGGAGGCTGTTCTCCTCACCTTCGATGAAGGGAGCATCCACACTGACATGGCGGCCACTGGCACGAAGCGAGTCGCTGATCTTCTCGGGAAGCTCGTTGACAAGTTCTGCCAACTCATCTGCGCTTGGCTTGCGCTCATACTCCTGCTCGAACTTCGTCATGGCCTTCGTGATTTTGTTCACGGCGCTGACCTGATTGAGGGGCAGGCGGACGATACGGCTCTGCTCGGCAAGAGCCTGGAGAATGGTCTGGCGAATCCACCAAACGGCATACGAGATGAACTTGAAGCCTCGTGTCTCGTCGAACTTTTCAGCAGCTTTTATAAGTCCCACATTACCCTCGTTGATGAGGTCGGGCAGGGAAAGTCCCTGATTCTGATACTGCTTTGCCACACTGACCACGAAGCGAAGATTGGCTCGAACTAACTTGTCGAGAGCGCGTCGGTCGCCATTCTTTCGAATCCTTTGTGAAAGCTCAACCTCTTCCTCGACAGGAAGAAGCGCTTCACGACCAATTTCCTGTAAATACTTGTCGAGCGAAGCGCTGTCGCGACTGGTGATGCTTTTTGTGATTTTTAGTTGTCTCATATATTGCCTTATATGTCTTTTCGAAGAATTAGCGCGCAAATATAGAACTTTTTAATTAGAAATTACGCATTCTTATGTTAAAAGATGCAAAAACACGCAAAAACGCACAAACTTTTTCAAATTAGCGGTCGTCAATGCCTCTTTTCTCATCTTTTTTCCGTAACTTTGCCCAACTTTTATGATTACATAAAGAACAAAAGGTTTAATCTAAAATAGAACAATTATGAGTACAGTTACAATCATCGTCATTGCGGTCATCGTACTGCTTGTCATTTGGGTTATCGGAATCTACAACAATCTGGTTGGATTGCGTAACAATCGCGAAAATGCTTTCGCCAACATCGACGTTCAGTTGAAGCAGCGCTACGACCTCATCCCTCAGCTCGTGGCTACCGTGAAGGGCTATGCCGCTCACGAGAAGGAAGTGTTTGAGAAAGTGACATCTGCCCGCACTGCTGCCATGAATGCAACGAGCATCAACGACAAGATTGCTGCAGAAAAGGAACTGACAAACGCTATGGTGAACCTGAAGGCCGTGGCCGAGGCTTATCCCGACCTGAAGGCCAACCAGAACTTCATGCAACTGCAAACCGAGATCAGCGACATCGAGAACAAGCTCGCAGCCGTTCGTCGCTTCTTCAACAGCGCAACGAAGGAGTTGAACAATGGCGTTCAGAAGTTCCCCGCAGTCCTCTTCGCTAACATGTTCGGCTTCCACAAGGAGCCTCTCTTCGACGTGGGCGAAACAGAACGCGCGAATATGGACAAGGCACCGGAAATCAAGTTTTAGTCCACAGTCCATAGTCCATAGTTAAAGTTATGCCCTCGAACAGGACGAGACATTTACTATGGACTATGAACTCATAACTATGAACTATAAAAAATGAATTACGTCGGCATCCATACGCAACAGGTTCGCAACAATTTCAAGAGCATGTTGCTGCTCATTCTCTTCCCGTGCATCATCCTAGCCATCGTGTATGCCTTCGTGGCCTTCATGAACATGCAACAGGTGTACGACGGATACGGAGGCTCGTCATTTGCTTTCGATGCGATGGCGACCAACGAAGCGTTCCTCTACACCCTGCCTTGGGTCTTGGGAATCGTGGGCATCTGGTTCATGATTTCCTATTTCTCGAATGCAAGCATGGTGCGAAGCGCTACAGGAGCCAAGCCGTTGGAGCGCAGAGAGAACCCGCGCATCTACAACATTGTGGAGAACCTGACGATGACTTGCGGAATGCCGATGCCTAAGATAAACATCATCGACGACCCGCAGCTCAACGCCTTTGCCAGCGGTATAGACGAGAAGAGCTACACGGTGACAGTCACCACAGGCATCTGCAACCGCTTGAACGACGACGAGCTAGCAGGCGTTATCGGCCACGAACTGACGCACATCCGCAATCGCGACACACGTCTGCTCATCATCAGCATCATCTTCGTCGGCATCATGAGCACGGCTCTCAGCCTGGCAGTCCGCATGCTTTGGAACACCTTCATCTACGGAGGAGGCAATCGCCGTACCAGTCGCGACGGCAAGAACGGAGGCACGGTCATTGCCGTCATTCTCGTCGCCATCGTTCTGGCAGCAATCGGCTACTTCTTCACCTTGCTGACCCGCTTTGCCATCAGCCGCAAACGCGAGTACATGGCCGACGCAGGTGGTGCAGAGCTTTGCGGCAACCCGCTTGCTTTGGCTTCGGCTCTGCGCAAGATAAGCAGCGACCCCGGCCTCGGGCAAGTGGACCGCGAAGATGTGGCGCAGCTATTCATCGTGAAGCCCATCGCCTTCAAGAGCGAGTTCACAAACATGATGAGCAAGCTCTTCAGCACACACCCAAGCATCGAGAGCAGAATAGCTTACCTGGAACAATTCTAGGAGAAGATGAAGATAAAAGAAGATAGATGAAGATAAAAGAAGATACCACTATGGACATGGACCAAAGCTATTGTCCTCTATCTTCGCCGCTGAAGCGGCATATCTTCCTCTAACTTCCTCTATCTACTAAAAATAATATAAAGATGAAATTGAACTTTGTAGAAGAACTGAAATGGCGTGGCATGATTCATCAGATGATGCCAGGCACAGAAGAATTATTACTGAAAGAACAAGTATCGGCTTACGTCGGCATCGACCCGACGGCAGACAGCCTGCACATCGGTCACCTCTGCGGTGTGATGATGCTGCGCCATCTGCAACGCTGCGGCCACAAGCCCATCGCTCTCGTTGGCGGTGCAACTGGCATGATTGGCGACCCCAGCGGAAAGAGCCAGGAGCGCAACCTGCTGAACGAGGAGACGTTGCGCCACAATGTGGAGTGCATCAAGAAGCAACTGGCACACTTCCTCGACTTCGAGAGCGACGCGCCCAACCGCGCCGAGCTGGTCAACAACTACGACTGGATGAAGGACTTCACCTTCCTCGACTTTGCCCGTGACATCGGCAAGTGCATCACTGTGAACTACATGATGGCGAAGGACAGCGTGAAGCGCCGCCTCAACGGTGAGTTCCAGGACGGCATGTCGTTCACCGAGTTCACCTACCAGCTCCTGCAGGGCTACGACTTCCTGCACCTCTATCAGACGAAGAACTGCAAACTGCAGATGGGCGGCAGCGACCAGTGGGGCAACATCACCACCGGCACAGAGCTCATCCGCCGAAAACTGGGCGGCGACAACGAAGCCTTTGCCCTCACCTGCCCCCTCATCACGAAGGCCGACGGCAAGAAGTTCGGCAAGACCGAGAAGGGCAACATCTGGCTCGACCGCAACCGCACCACGCCCTACGCCTTCTACCAGTTCTGGCTCAATGTGGCCGACGAGGACGCAGAGCGTTACATCAAGATATTCACCTCTTTGGACAAGCCCACCATCGACGCCCTCATCGAGGAGCACCGCAAAGACCCGGGTCTGCGCGTCCTGCAGAAGAAGCTGGCAGAGGAGCTGACCGTCATGGTGCACAGCCGCGAGGACTACGAGCAGGCTCTCGAAGCCAGCGGCATCCTCTTCGGCAAGAGCACCAAGGAGAGCCTCGTGAAGCTCGACGAGCAGACGCTCCTAGATGTCTTCAGCGGCGTGCCTCAGTTCGAGATAAGCAAGGACCTCCTGAAGGGCGAAGGCACGAAAGCCGTCGACCTCTTTGCCGAGCACACCCAGTGCTTCCCCAGCAAGGGCGAGATGCGCAAGCTCACCCAAGGCGGCGGCGTCAGCCTCAACAAGGAAAAGCTGCAGAGCTTCGACCAGATGGTGACCGAATCCGACCTGCTCGACGACAAGTACCTGCTCGTGCAGCAAGGCAAGAAGAAATACTTCCTGCTGATAGCGAAGTAACTGCCCCTCTCCCCTAACCCCTCCCCCAAAATGGGAGGGGAAAATCCCCATAAACAGAAAAAAAATGCAGGGAAAAGAAAAATTTTCAATGCTCAATGTTCAATGTTCAATAAATTTTTCTTACCTTTGCACCGCAATTTGAAAAGATTGCTTTTGGATTGGGCTATGGTGTAATGGCAGCACAAGAGGTTTTGGTTCTCTTAGTCTTGGTTCGAATCCAGGTAGTCCAACAATCCGATTAAGCGAGAGCAATATCAAGCTCAAGCTCTTTTGAATATTGCCGAGCGAGAGGATGGTCGAAGAAAACGCAGTTTTATTCAACATAGAGAAGCGCGATACACAAATGTGTGTCGCGCTTCTGTTTTATCCGTACCACAGCCCGAAAAGCAAGACACAGCCCTCCATTTTCGGTAAAAAATCTTTACAAAAATTGTCACACAAAATGTGGCAATCGGCATCGACGCATGCGGAAGATTCAAACGCCGCACGCGAAGTTTGCCAACGCCGCACGCGGAGATGGCAATTTCCCCACGCGAGGCTGACCAACCCCGCAGGCGAAATTCCGCAGAAAAGTACGCCGTATTTAACAGAAGAGCACATGGAGTCTGTATTTTCTTTGCACTGCGCTGTAAATTCAGGCCTCGCAAACCGCCTACAATAGGCAAAAACGCGATTTAAGCCCTTATTTTTCGTTCAGGGTAGCCAAGTGCCACCCGACCAAAAATAAGCCGTCAGAAAGAGCACGCCTGCAAAAATCTTTACAATAATATTGGCGTCCGTTAAATTCGGCCTGCTCCGCTCACTAAAAAGTTTTTTTGCGGAAAACAACATATCAATATAAAAAAAGGAAGAGAGAGAGATTTTTATCCTAAAAATAAGGTATAAGTTGGTAAAAAATATTACCTTTGCGGCGGAAAAGCATAAACAACCTTATGAATATGAAACCTTACGAGGAACCCACGATGACGGTCGTGGAACTGCATCAGCAAACGCACCTGATGAACTTTAGCCACTCGGGCTACGGCGACGGAGGCGACGGTTACAGCAGCTCAAGCATGGGCGGACGCTCGGGCTATGGCGACGGAGGCGACGGCTTCGGCGACTCCGGAATGGGCGGACGCTCGGGCTACGGCACGGGCAGCTGGGACGATTCCAACGTCAGCAGCCGCTCAGGCTATGGCGACGGAGGCACGGGATTCGACTGATTGCGCCCTGCCGACTAACTGAATTATTAAACATTAAACATTATAGACAATGAAAACCTTTAAGTATCTTGGCACGTTGTTGCTCCTGGCAATGGCCGGGGCGTGCAGCAACGACAACGAAATCGTTAAACCCGAGTCTGTGCAACCCGTCTCGGATGGCATCACTTTCACCGCCACCTTCGGCGTGAAGAACGGCACCAGCCGCGCCCTCAGCGACCCTGGCGACGGCACGCTCACGGCTTCCTGGCAACAGGGCGAAGAGATTGCCATCGTATTCGGAGGCAACAAGTACACGGCCACAGTTACCGAGGTGGATGCGGACGGAAGTGCTACCGTAACCGCCACGCTCCCCGCTGGAACGCCTAACAATCAGCCGGTCATCTACATCTATCCCGCTTCGGCTGCAGATGCCAACGGATTGCGAGGCGACGTACTCAGTTCTCAGGACGGCACGTTCGCCACACTGAGCAGCACGCTCGACATCGCCACCGCCAACGGCACACTCGTCGTTGACGGCAACAAAGCTCAGCCCAACGGCACCGTTACATTCGAGAACCAGTTCGCCATCTGCAAGCTCCAGTTCAAGGACGAGAGCGACCAAGCCATCAACGACATCAAAAAGGTTACCATTACCGACCTCTCCACGACCGAGGTGATTACCGTCACCACGCCCTCTGCTCAGCCCGCAGTCTATGTAGCAATGAAGCCATCGAACAACAGCATGAAGTTCGAGCTGGAAACCGCCAGCGAAAAGAATTACCGAAAGATTTCCAGCGCGCATCTGGAAGCCGGCATGTTCTATCAGCCCACGTTCAAGGCAACCTTCTTTGAGGCCCCGCTCAAAACCCCGTTTACCGCCGAGGCCAAGGAGGCCGGGGCTGTAGTCCTTTTCTACAGCCTTAGGACCTCTGTATTAGAATACAGAATAAACGATGGCGATTGGACAAGATACACGGATGAACAGCAAATCACCCTCGAAAATGTTGGCGATAAGGTGTCGTTCCGAGGCGACAATCAAGAGGCGACAGGAGCGAGTGTGGCTAATTTCTGGTGCACCGCTCCTTGCTACCTATATGGCAACGTCATGAGCCTCCTCTATAAGGAGAACTTCGACAAGGCCACCACTTTGCCAGGAGATTGGACTTTTTATGGTACGTTTGGCGGTCGGGAAGATCATATTCTCCCCATTTACAGCCACCCCACGAAGGATGTGCTGCTGCCCGCCACAACGCTGACATCTGAGTGCTATAGGATTATGTTCGCTTACACCTGCGTGAGCAGAGCGCCTGAGCTCCCCGCAGAAAACCTGGCTTATATGTGCTATGGCAATATGTTCGAAGGCTGCACCAACCTGACCACCGCGCCCGAGCTGCGCGCCACAACACTGGCAGCAGATTGCTATATGGGAATGTTCGCTGGCTGCACCAGCCTGACCACCGCACCCGCGCTGCGCGCCCCCACGCTGGTTGATGGTTGCTATTATTCTATGTTCAAGGGCTGTTCGAACCTAAACTATGTTGAATGCCTCGCCACAAATCCTGGGGGAATCGACACAGGCCATTGGCTCGAAGGCGTGGCCTCCACAGGCACCTTCGTCAAGAAAGCAGGCGTAACCTGGCCCACAGGCGCCAGCGGCATCCCCGAGGGCTGGACAGTCGTGGAAGAGTAAAGTTGATACCTCTCAATCCATATGCGTCTGATTCCTTCAGGCGCATATTTTTTATGCCCTTACTTCATCCTCTTCACCCTCACCAACCCAACACGCTCGCGTACGTGCGCACGCAGTACATAATAAATAAATATATAATGTGTGGCGAAGAATGAAGAATTTTAGGGGAAAGTACATTTTTCTATATATATAATGTGTAAATTAGAAAAAAAGCCTTACCTTTGCAGCCACATTTTAAGAATGATAATCGAAAACAGACAATTGAAATAAGCGACAATGAACGAAAATCTGGTAATTGTAGAGAGCCCTGCAAAGGCTAAGACGATAGAGAAGTTTCTGGGTGACAAATACAAGGTGCTGTCGAGCTACGGACACATTCGCGACCTGAAGAAGCGCTCGTTTAGTGTGGACGAGAAGACATTCGCGCCGCAATATGAGGTGCCCAGCGACAAGACAAGGGTGGTAGACCAACTGAAGAAACAGGCTGAACAGGCTCAGATGGTCTGGCTTGCATCCGATGAAGACCGCGAAGGAGAGGCCATCAGTTGGCACCTTTATGAGGTGCTCGGACTGAAGCCAGAGAACACGCGTCGCATCGTATTCCACGAGATCACAAAGCCCGCCATCCTGGATGCCATCGAGCATCCCCGTCAGATCGACCTCAACCTGGTCAATGCTCAGCAGGCTCGCCGTGTGCTCGACCGTATCGTAGGCTTCAAGCTCAGTCCCGTGCTTTGGAGAAAAGTTAAGCCAAGTCTGTCAGCAGGCCGCGTGCAGAGCGTTGCCGTTCGCCTCATAGTGGAGCGCGAACGCGAAATCCAGAACTTCAAAAGCGAGGAGAACTACCGTGTGACGGCACTCTTCCATAACTCCGACGGTAGCGACGTGAAGGCTGTGCTCGGCCGCCGCTTCCCGACTGCCGACGAGGCGAAGGCTTTCCTCGAGAGCCTGAAAAGCAGCAAGTTTACCGTTCAGGACATCCAGACAAAGCCCATAAAGCGCTCTCCTGCTCCTCCATTCACGACGAGCACGCTGCAACAGGAAGCGGCTCACAAGCTCGGCTTCACTGTGGCTCAGACCATGATGATAGCACAGCACCTTTACGAAAGCGGCCGCATCACCTATATGCGTACCGATAGCGTCAACCTGAGCAAGCTCTGTCTCGGTGCCAGCAAGAAGGTCATCGAAGAGCAGATGGGCAAGGACTACGTCAAGACACGCCAATATCACACCAGTTCGAAGGGGGCGCAGGAAGCACACGAAGCCATCCGCCCCACATATATGGACCAGCAAACGATTGAGGGCAATCAGCAGGAACGCCGCCTCTACGACCTCATCTGGAAGCGCACCATCGCCAGCCAGATGGCCGACGCAGAACTGGAGCACACAATGGTGACCATCAACATCAATGGCAAGGAAGAGACCTTCGTAGCTGAAGGCGAGGTCGTGAAGTTCGACGGCTTCCTTCGCATATATAGCGATGCAAATGGCGAAATCAACCTGGAAAGCGATGGCGACAACGAGAACCTCAGCACTCTGCCTGCCATGACAGTTGGCGAAAGCCTGAGTCGCGAGCAGATTGTGGCTACACAGCGCTTCTCCCAACGCCCCATCCGCTACAACGAAGCCAGCCTCGTCCGCAAGCTCGAGGAACTCGGCATCGGTCGCCCAAGCACATACGCAACCACCATCACCACCATTCAGCAACGCGAATATGTGGAGAAAGGCGACAAGCCAGGCGAGGAACGCACTTACCAGACCATCACGCTCAAAGGCGACAAGGTGACTCAGAATTCCCACACAACCATCGTCGGGCAGGAGCGCGGCAAACTGCTGCCAACAGATACAGGTATTGTGGTGAATGACTTCCTCATCGAGAACTTCCCCGAAATCATGGACTACAACTTCACGGCCGACATCGAAAAGGAGTTCGACGAAATCGCTGAAGGCAAGATGGCTTGGGAAGGTGTCGTAAAGAACTTCTATGAAGGCTTCGAGCCGCTGGTTGAGAAGTCCGTCAACACTCATACAGAGCACAAAGTCGGCGAGCGTCTGCTTGGCAAAGACCCCGTTACAGGTGCCACCGTCACGGTCAAGATAGGTCGCTTCGGCCCCGTTGCTCAGATGGGCAACAACGAAGACGGGCAGAAGCCTCGCTTCGCCCAACTCAATGCAGGACAAAAGCTTGAGACCATCACGCTGGAGGAAGCACTCGAGCTCTTCCAACTGCCACGCAAGCTGGGCACCTACGAAGGCGAACCCATCACCATCGGTGCTGGCAAGTTCGGTCCCTATGTCTCGCATAAAGGTTCCTATGTCTCCATTCCAAAAGACATCGACCCGATGGAGATCACCTTCGAGCAGGCCGTCATCATGATGCATCGCAAACATCAGGAAGAGGCAGAACGCCACATGAAGACCTTTGAAGAGGACGCAGAGCTGGAAGTCCTGAACGGACGCTACGGCCCCTACATCACCTATAAAGGCAACAACTATCGCCTGCCAAAGAACATGCACGAACGGGCAAAAGACCTGACCTACGAGGAGTGCATGCAGATTATCGAAAGTCAGAACGAAAAGCCCGCACCCCGTCGTCGCTTCACACGCAAATGAAAAGCATCATCTTAGTAGGCTATATGGGCTCGGGCAAGACGACCGTCGGCCGTCAGCTCGCCCTCGCGCTTGGTCGCACATTCTACGACCTCGACTGGTACATCGAGATGCGTTACCACCGCACCGTAGCACAGCTCTTCGAAGAGAGAGGTGAGGAAGGCTTCCGCGAGCTGGAGCGCAACATGCTGCACGAAGCCGCAGAGTTCGAGGATATTGTCCTGAGCTGTGGAGGTGGCACACCGTGCTTCTTCGACAACATGGACTACATCCGCAGCGTGGGCGAAAGCGTCTATCTGAAAGCGACGCCGGAAGTACTGGCTCAGCACCTCAAGATGCGAAAGGTGGAACGTCCCCTCCTGAAAGGAAAGAACGAGGAGGAACTGCTCGAATTCATCCGCACATCGCTTGAGCAACGCGAACCCTTCTACCTCAAGGCAGAGCACATAATCGATGTGACCTTGCTCGACAACTACGACAAACTGCAAATCAGCGTCCAGCTCATACGAAAGGAGCTGGGAATATAGGGACCCTCTACTTCCTTTAGGGGAGATAAATCGTAAATCGTAAAGCATTAAACAGTAAATGAAAAAGTGGCGTATTGAGGACTCTGAGGAGCTCTACAACATCAAAGGCTGGGGAGTCAACTACTTCGGCATCAACGAGAAAGGGCATGTCTATGTCACGCCCAAGAAGAACAGCGTGCAGGTGGACCTCAAAGAGGTTGTGGACCAATTGGCGACGCGTCATGTGACGGCTCCTGTCCTGCTTCGCTTCCCCGACATCCTCGACAACCGAATCGAGAAGACAGACGAATGCTTCCGCAAGGCGACGAAGGAATACGAGTACAAGGGCGAGCACTTCATCATCTTCCCTGTCAAGGTGAACCAGATGCGACCTGTCGTAGAGGAGATCATCAGCCACGGCAAGCGCTACAACCTCGGACTGGAAGCAGGCTCAAAGCCTGAGCTGCATGCCGTCCTTGCCACCAACATGGACAGCGACAGCCTCATCATCTGCAACGGCCACAAGGACCAGAACTTCATCGAACTGGCGCTCTTGGCACAGAAGATGGGCAAGCGCGTCTTCCTCGTCATCGAGAAGCTTCCCGAGCTGACCATCATCGCTGAGACGGCAAAGAAGCTTGGCGTGCATCCCAATCTGGGCATCCGCATCAAGCTGGCAAGCAACGGCAGCGGCAAGTGGAGCGAGAGCGGCGGCGACGCCTCGAAGTTCGGACTGAACTCTTCGGAGCTCCTGATGGCGCTGCAGAAGCTCGACGAGCTGGGGCTGCGCGACTGCCTGCGCCTCATCCATTTCCACATCGGTAGCCAAATCAACAAGATACGCCGCATCAGCACGGCCCTTCGCGAGGCCGCGCAGTACTATGTGCAGCTCCATTCGATGGGCTTCGACATCAAGTTCGTCGATTGCGGTGGCGGCCTTGGTGTCGATTACGACGGCACCCGAAGCAGCAACAGCGAGAGCAGCGTGAACTACAGCATTCAGGAGTACGTCAACGACTGCATCTACACCTTTGTCGAAGCCGCCAACAAGAACAACATCCCTCACCCCGACCTCATCACGGAGGGCGGCCGCTCGCTGACAGCACACCATAGCGTCCTCGTCATTGATGTCTTGGAGAGTGTCTCTGCTCCTCAGATGCCTGAGGACTTCGAGCCAGGGCCGGACGACCACAAGCTCGTGCATGACCTGACGGAGATTTGGGACAAGCTTTCTTCGCGCTCTCTGCTCGAGGACTGGCACGATGCTGAGGACATCCGCGAGGAGGCGCTCGACCTTTTCCGTCACGGCATCATCGACCTCAAGACACGCGCTCAGATTGAGTCGCTCTATTGGGCCATCAGTCACGAAGTGGCAGAGCTGGCACACCATCAGAAGCATGTGCCGGACGAGCTGCGCAACCTCGACAAGCAGATGGCCGACAAATACTTCTGCAACTTCTCGCTCTTCCAAAGTATGCCCGACTCGTGGGGCATCGACCAGCTCTTCCCCATCATGCCCATTGCACGGCTGGAGGAGCAGCCCACGAGGAGCGCAACCTTGCAGGACATCACATGCGACAGCGACGGCAAGATAACGGCTTACGTCAACGGCGGCCAGCAGACGAACTACATCCCCCTGCACCCCGTCCGTCAGGGCGAGCACTACTACATCGGTGTCTTCCTTGTGGGCGCTTATCAGGAGATACTGGGCAACATGCACAACCTCTTTGGCGACACGAACGCCGTGCATATCAGCGTGGACAAGGACGACTATACCATCGAGCAGTTCATTGACGGCGAGACCGTTGCCGACGTGCTCGAGTATGTGCAGTACGACCCCAAGAAGCTCGTGCGTCGCCTCGAGATTTGGGTGAGCAAAGCCATCAAGGACGGCAAGATAACCCCAAACGAAGGCAAGGAGTTCATCAGCAACTACAGGGCAGGACTCTACGGGTATACATACTTGGAGTAGACCCCCTCTAACTCCCCCTCTATGGGGAGGACAAACAATACAAATAAAGAATTAACATAACTGCACAAACCCTCTGCATGCAGTTCCCTCCCCATAGAGGGGGAGGGTTAGGGAGAGGGTCTTTGACTATGGATTCTATCAAGTACATCGGTGTCGACGATCTCGACATCGACCTCTTCGAGAGCCAATACATTGTGCCGGAAGGCATGAGCTACAACTCGTACCTCATCGAGGACGAGAAGATTGCCATCATGGACACAGCCGACCGCCGCAAAGGTGACGAGTGGAAGGCAAACCTGCAGGCAGCCCTTGCTGGCCGCAAGCCCGACTATCTCGTGGTGCATCACATGGAGCCCGACCACGCGTCGCTCATTGCCGACGTGCTCTCGGCTTATCCCGAGAGCAAGCTCGTCTGCAGCGCACAGGCCCTGAAGATGCTCCCCAACTTCTTCGACGGCTTCCCGTTTGACGGCCGCGTCATCACTGTCAAGGAGGGCGACACGCTCTCCCTGGGCAGCCACACGCTCCACTTCATCGCGGCTCCCATGGTGCATTGGCCAGAAGTGATAATGAGCTACGAGGACAAGGAGAAGGTGCTCTTTGCTGCCGACGGCTTCGGCAAGTTCGGAAAAGCCTCCCCCGACCCCTCCAAAGGAGGGGAGAACCGTCCGTCCACCTTGCCGTTCACCCCTCCTTTGGAGGGGACGGGGGAGGCTTGGGCTTGCGAGGCTCGTCGCTACTACTTCAACATCTGCGGCAAGTATGGCGTGCAGGTGCAGAATGTACTGAAAAAGGCTGCCGCTCTCGACATACAGGCCATCTGCCCGCTGCACGGCCCCGTCCTCACAGGCGAGGCGATGAAGGAGGCCATCAGGCTTTACGACATTTGGAGCCGCTACGAACCTGAGAGCGAAGGCGTGCTCGTGGCATACGCCAGCATCCACGGCGGCACGGCAAAGGCAGCCGAGCGACTGGGCGAACTGCTCAGAGAGAAAGGTGCAAAGAAGGTCGTAGTAAGTGATTTGAGCCGCGACGATATGGCGGAGGTCATCGAGGATGCGTTCCGCTACCCCAAGATTGTCGTCTGCGCAGCAAGCTACGACGGCGGCGTCTTCCCCGTCATGCACGATTTCCTCTATCATCTTCAGATAAAGAACTACCAGAAGCGTCGCTTCGGCATCGTGGAGAACGGCAGCTGGGCACCCAGCGCTGGCCGCGTCATGCGCGAGATGATAGGAGCAATGAAGGACTGCGAGATAGTCGAGCCGATGGTCACCATCCGTTCCCGCATGAAGCCCGCCGACGAGGAGCAGCTTGCCCTCCTGGCAGAGAGCATCCTGCAATAATCTCCCCTCACAAGCAAAAGGCCTCCTCAAACAGTGGGAGGCCTTTTGCTTTATGCGGAAATCATCCGTTTGGCGTAAACAATTGTTGATACGCAGGTTGCGTATGCAGGAACGCAGACTGCGATTCCAGAAACGCAAGTTGCGGATGAAGAGACGCAAGCTGCGCAGCAAGAATCATCTGTGCCGGAACAGAGATTCTTAAAGCCGGAAACAAAAATTGCTGCCAGCCAAACGCGTGTTGGCAGGCAGCAATGAAATCGCTTCACAAAGGAAGGGAAGGGGTTTTCCCTTATGCCTTCCGATAGTTGTCGAGCTGGTCGACGCTCATTCCCTGGAGCCACTTGTAGTGCTTCTCCACCTCGGCCTCAGCAAGATTGACATAGACCTGCAGGCTCTTCGCGAAGAGCTCGGGAGCCTTCGCTGCGTTCTGCATCAAGAGCAGGCACATGATGACGTCGGCTGCCATCTCGTAGAGGTGACGTGCGCAAAGGTCGTGCAGCTCCTGATTGTCTGCCTCCTTGACCGCTGCCGTGCAAGCATTGAACTTGTCGGCCATACGGAGGACCCTCTCTATCTCTCCCTTAAAGGGCGAGAACATGTTGTCCTCCTCGCTTTCGGAGAGGGATGGGGTGAGGCTTTCGATGACCTGACTGTAGAAGCCGTTCGTCACATAACGGATGGCGGCAACGGTCTGGAGCTGCGTCGTGCCTTCGTAGATAGAGGTGATGCGGGCGTCGCGGTAGATGCGCTGGCAGGCATACTCGAGCATGAAGCCCGAACCGCCGTGAACCTGGATGCAGTCGTAGGCATTCTGGTTGGCATACTCGCTGTTCATGCCCTTTGCAAGCGGTGTGAAAGCATCGGCGAGGCGGCTGTACTGCTTGAGCTCAGCACGCTCCTCAGGTTCAAGTTTGCGTTCGCGGCTGATGTCCTCAAGAGCTTTGTAGATGTCCACATAGCGAGCCGTCTGGTAGAGAAGAGCACGACCGGCATCGAGACGCGCCTTGATGTTGCTGATCATCTCAGCCACGGCGGGGAACTCGATGATGGCCTTGCCGAACTGCTTGCGGTCGCGTGCATAGGCGATGGCTTCGTTGTAGGCAGCCTGACTGAGGCCCACGCTCTGGGCGGCAATGCCGAGGCGGGCGCCGTTCATCAGCGACATCACATATTTTATAAGGCCGAGCTTGCGGTCGCCGCAGAGCTCGCACTTCGCGTTCTTATAGACCAGCTCACAGGTTGGCGAGCCATGTATGCCGAGCTTGTTCTCGATGCGACGCACATCGACGCCTCCGTCGCGCTTGTCGTAGATGAACATCGAGAGGCCGCGGCCGTCGCGTGTGCCTGCTTCGCTGCGTGCAAGCACAAGATGGATGTCGCTGTCGCCGTTCGTGATGAAACGCTTTGCGCCGTTCAGACGCCAGCAGTTGTTCTCCTCATCGAAGGTTGCCTTGAGCATGACGCTCTGCAGGTCGCTGCCGGCATCAGGCTCGGTCAGGTCCATCGACATCGTCTCGCCCTTGCAGACACGGGGAATGTACTTCTGCCGCTGCTCCTCGTTGCCGAAGCAATAGAGCGTCTCGATGCAGTCCTGCAGGCTCCAGATGTTCTCGAAACCAGCATCGCCGGTCGAGACTATCTCGTTCGCTGCGGTATAGACTGTGACAGGCAGGTTCAAGCCACCATAGCGGCGAGGCATCGTCATGCCGTTCATGCCTGCCTGAATCATGGCGTTGAGGTTCTCGTAGGTCTTCGAAGCGTATGTGACGCGACCCTTCTCGAGGTGAGGACCCTCGGCATCGACAGCCTCGGCATTGGGAGCCACGACGTTCGCCACGATGTCGCCCACGACGTCCAGCACCTTGTCGTACGAGTCCATCGCATCTGCGAAGTCCTGCGGAGCCTCGTCGTATTTGTCCTTATCCTCGTACTGACGTTCCTTGAGCTCAACGATGCGCGGCATCAGTTCACTCTGCTCCAGTTCAAACTGGATTTCCTTTATATCACTATAATAATTAGCCATATTCTGCTTGTTTTGAGGGAAGTTAAAGAAGTTAATGAAGTTAAAGAAGTTAAAGGACGACACCTTTTGCTCCTTGTTCATTTCGGTTATTTAGATTATGTCATCTTTCATTGCCACATTATTAACGATAGCTTTGCAATATGAATTAAGGAACTTACTGGTCTCTTCGATACTTTGATGAAGGCTTTCAAATTCGGCGGGATTTAAGTAGCCTAAATCATGTGAGAGAATATGATAGTCCCTGCATTCTTCTAAACTTCCTTGGGCAATGTTGAAGAAACGTAGTTTGTCTGCCTTGCTTAATTTCTTATATCCTTCTGCTATGTTGGCTTCTATGGAAACAGCGGCACGGCGGAATTGTTGTGTAAGTCCGAATCTTTCGTCTTCTGGGAAATGTCGTGTAACCCTATACGTTAAAAGAACAAAGCTATGGGCCTTTTGCCATGCAATGATGTTCTCAAAACTATATGTTACCGCATTTCCCATATTCCGCATCCAAAACTATCGTCCTTTAACTTCTTTAACTTCTTTAACTTCTTTAACTCCCTTGATAATTATTTACTATTCTGCTTATAATACTTAATCAGCTTCGGCACTACCTCTTCCACTGTGCCGTTGATGACGTAGTCGGCAATCGTGTTGATGGGGGCATTCTCGTCTGAGTTGATGGAGATGATGATGCCCGACTCCTTCATGCCTGCCACGTGTTGGATGGCACCGCTGATGCCGCATGCGATATACACTTTGGGACGAACGGTGACGCCAGTCTGACCGATCTGCAGGTCGTGGTCGGCAAAGCCTGCATCCACGGCAGCACGGCTGGCACCTACTTCTGCATGCAGCACCTTAGCCAGTTCATAGAGCTGCTCGAAGCCTTCCTTCGAACCCATGCCGTAGCCGCCGGCCACGATGATGGGAGCGCCCTTCAGGTTGTTCTTCGCAGCCTCCACATGGCGATCGAGCACCTTCGTGACATACTCTGCTTCGGGAACGAACTTCGCTACATCTTCCACGATGACCTCGCCCTTGTAGTTCGGGTCGAGCACCTCGGCCTTCATCACACCGCTGCGCACCGTCGCCATCTGCGGACGATTCTCAGGATTCACGATGGTAGCCACGATGTTTCCGCCGAAAGCAGGGCGTATCTGATAGAGCAGGTTCTCGTAGGTCTTGCCTGTCTTCTTGTCCTCGTGAGGACCGATCTCAAGGCTGGTGCAGTCGGCGGTGAGTCCGCTATGCAGAGCAGACGAGACACGCGGACCGAGGTCGCGACCTACGACGTCTGCGCCCATCAGGCAAATCTGCGGTTTCTCCTGCTTGAACAGGTTGACGAGGACTGCCGTGTGAGGCTTGCTCGTGTAGGGAGCGAGGCCTTCTGCATCAAAGATATGAAGCTTATCGACGCCATAAGGAAGTATCTGGCTCTCCACTTTTCCCACAATACCGCTGCCGGCAGCAACGGCCTCGAGTTGTACGCCAAGCGTATTGGCCAGCTTTCTGCCTTTGGTCAGAAGCTCTTGGCTTACTTCGGCAACCTTTGTGCCTTCAAGCTCGCAATAAACAAATACGGACCCTCCCCCGGCCCTCCCTTGTAGGGAGGGAGAGGTTACTTTTGAGGATTGATTATCTTGCATATTCATCTATGTTTTTCGTTTTTTGACTATCTACTCCCCTCCATACAAGGGAGGGGAAGAGAGTGGGGTCTTTACCCGATTGTGTGGCTTGCGAGGAGTTCCTGGATGAGACCGTTCACGTCCTCGTCGCTGCCGGTTAATACTTTACTTTCCTTCGCCTTGAAGACGATGTTCTCTACGTTCTTCACCTTAGTTGGCGAGCCTGCCAGACCACATTGCTGCAGGTCGGCATTCACGTCGGCACAGCTCAGCTGACCGAGCTTCAGGTAAGGTTTCTTCTCATACTCTGCTGCGTAGGGCAGGTCGGCAAAGCTTGTACCCTGAGCCAACTCCATTGGAGCGAGGCAACGCTTGTACTTCATGACGCGCTTGACGTTGCGAGGACGGCAGGGAGCAGCGCTTCCGTTGACGGTCAGGACGCATGGCAGCGGGCTTTCCACTGTTTCTACACCGCCGTCAATATGGCGCTTGACGGTAATCTTGCCGTCCTTCAGCGAGAGAATCTCCTCGCTGTATGTAATCTGATTCAAGCCCAGCTTCTCAGCCACCTGCGGACCAACCTGAGCTGTATCGCCGTCGATAGCCTGACGTCCACCGATGATGAGGTCCACGCCCGGGCATACATG
>JAEEGH010001147.1_pt1 | contig 78483 bp, 82 predicted proteins | sample 9134181 | NCBI WGS metagenome assembly JAEEGH01 (sample SAMN16246544, study PRJNA631951) | gut metagenome | biome: gut microbiome; feature: rumen; material: DP-attached | host: Bos | place: Iran: Karaj | collected 2018-10 | reverse complement strand
TTCAAGATGATACAAGGCCCGGAGCGTGCCTTGATCCAACTTGTTGTTGAAAAATGGACGGTGCCCTCTGGTGCCGTCTTTTTTTTGCCTTGTATATAAGTTAAAAGTGTGTCATAATTACACATATATGAACAATAATTCAACTAAAATTGTATTTGCCGGTGGTGGAACCGGCGGGCACATTTATCCCGGCCTTGCAATCGCGGACGAAATCCGTGTTTTATTTGCAAAAAATGACCAGGCCGTCCGCATATACTGGTTTGGTAATTCGAGCGGAATGGACAGAACAATCGTCCAGAAAAGTGCCAGTGCAGATAAATTTTACGGAATCCCTTCGGGTAAACTCAGACGCTATTTTTCTTTATTGAATTTTATTGATGTTTTTAAAATCATCGCAGGCTTCTTTGTTTCTTTTTTTCACCTCCTTGTAATCAGACCAAAGGTTGTGTTTTCCAAGGGGGGCTTTGTTTCTGTTCCTCCCTGTGTTGCGGCGCGTCTTTTAGGAATTCCTGTTTTTACGCACGAATGTGACTTTACTCCGGGCCTTGCAACAAAAATCAACAGCCGCTTTGCCTCAAAAATCTTAGTTTCATACGAACAGACAATTCAATTTTTGCCGCAAAATCTGCGTTCAAAAGCCGTAGTTACCGGAAACCCGGTCCGCCCGGTTTTTTACAGCGCAGACGGTGCAAAAGGAAAGGAATTTATTTATAACGGACGCAATGCTGACACATCAAAGCCGATTCTCCTCGTACTCGGCGGAAGTCTCGGTGCCCACCAGCTCAATTCTCTTGTTGTAGACAACCTCGAATGGCTCAGCACTCATTTTAATGTTGTGCACCAGTGCGGTGAGCGTGACAGGGACTTTGTTCCTCCGGCAACTGACTCGTACTTTCCGTATCCTTTTATCTACGACCAGATGAGCCAGGTTATCGCAGCAGCAGATGTAATTTTGTCACGCGCCGGTGCCAATTCAATCTGGGAATGCTCAGTGTGCGGAAAGCCTCTTGTATTGATTCCACTGTGTGGCAGCGGAACAAGAGGCGACCAGGTCGACAACGCAAACTTCTTTAAGGAGAGCGGGGCGGCGGCAGTTCTTGTCGGAGAGCAGGCTGATTCAGAAAATCTCCGTAACGAACTTACAAAACTTCTGGATCCTGATACACGAGCTTTGATGAGTGAAAATTCAAAAAAATTATCTGATAAAAAAAGACCTGCACTTTGCATTGCAGAATTAATTTTTGAACAGGTAAATAAATAGAGGTTTATATGCATTTAACTTTTATTGACGTTGTTTTTACAATCATTATCTTTGTTTTTGCAATTATGGCAACAACACACGGCTTTTTGAGGGAACTTTTCGGAAAGCTCGCAATTATTGCAGGTATTGTTGTTGCAGTCCTTTTCAGTTCAAAACTTTCTCCGCATCTGGAAAAGTTTATCAATAACCAGGCGGTTTGTATTGTTCTTGCCTTTATCCTTTTGTTTATAGCGGCCTTTCTTCTTGTCAAAATCATCCAGACCCTGATTGGAAGCGTTATGGAAGGCGATATCTTAAGGAGTCTTGACCGGGTTCTTGGATTTGTTCTTGGAGCGCTTGAAGGTCTTTTTATCGTTTGTGCAATTTTGATTCTTGTATGCGGCCAGCCATGGTTTGATTTGTCTGTCGTAACCGATGGAAGTTTTTATTACAAGGTTCTCGCAAAATATATCCAGGGACCGGTTAATTACCTCAAAGGAATTTTTGTTTAATGTTTGATAATCTTTTGTATCAGAATGCAGGCAGCCAGCTGATTTCTGATATCAGGAACAATTGTTTACCATCCTCAATTCTGCTTTCAGGCCCTCAATCGAGCGGAAAGTTAACCTGTGCGCTTGAACTTGCACGCATTTTATCCTGCACTCAGTCCGGACCAAATCACGGTGACTGGCAGTGCACCTGCCCGGCCTGTCTTCGCAATAAGAGCCTTGTAAACACAAACGTTTTACTTGCAGGTCCCCGCGACCTTTCCATAGAAATTCTTGCCGCAAGCCGTGCTTTATTGTACGCCGGAGCAAACAACACCCGTCATCTTGATGCATGCAGGTATCTTTTTATCCGTGCCGTCCGAAAGCTTACAATGAGATTTTCTCAGGTTTTGTGGGAAGGAGACAATAAACTTTCAAAACTTGCTCCTCTGGTTGAATCCATCGAGGACCAGCTTGAATTACTGGACCCTAAAAAGCAGGTTCCCTCAAATGAAGAGCTTGAAAAAATTATCGAAAACATTCAGAAAAATGCGGACAAACTTGAATCCACATTTATGTACGATTCTCTTCCGATTGACCAGATAAGGCGTGCTTCTTTCTGGGCTCACTTAAAAAGCAGCGATGGCAAAAAAGTTTTGATTATCGAAAATGCCGACAGAATGAACGAAAGCTGCCGTAACGCACTTTTAAAAATTCTGGAAGAGCCTCCTGCAGACGTAGTTTTTATTTTAACAACAACACGCCGCGGGGCCGTAATGCCTACAATTCTTTCCCGCGTCAGAACCTACAATTTTACACAGCGCACTCAGGTTCAGGAAAGGGAAGTTCTGGACAGGGTTTTTCATGCCGACAGTTATAAACTTGACGGCGGAATTACAAATTATTTGAATAACTTTCTTCCTGTAAAGGCGGACGCTATTTTACAGGCGGCCGGCAAATATTACAACGGAATTAAAAACGGACATTTGATTCAAATTGATGCAATCATAAAAGAATGTGCAGATTTTGAACCCCGTCTTTTATTCAAGCTGTTTCTGCAGTCGCTTATGCAGGTTTTCCGCACAGAAAATCCGGATTCGGCTCAAATTGAATACGAAGAAAAAAATGTTGAATGTATCAAAGCCTGTTACAATAATGTTACGATTTACAATCAGACTCCGCTGTCAGCCCTCGAAAATCTTTACCGTGATTTAGCATACAATAAAAAAATCTATCTTGGTTAATGGGGGAGTAAATGCAGAATTTTTCTAACCGTGTTTACGAAAAGCTTTCCAAACTTTCCGAAAACCAGATTGAACAGTTATTCAGTGAACTTCATACAGAAAACTCTGTCCTTCGTTCGATTTTTCAGTCCCTGTCGACAGGTCTTGTAACAGTTGACAAAAACTGCCGTATTCTCGAAATCAACAAGGCTGCAGAAAGACTTTTGTCCATCAATAATTATTCAAAAGATGATGAAGATTTAACACTGCCTGACTATATTGAAGACGACGAAATCCTTCAGTTTTTTAAGGACTGTTTTGATAAAAACAAAACCAATGTTTCTGACGAGTTTACGATTAAAACTTCAGGCGGATCCGTGCGCTTTATCGAAATTTTTGTTTCGCCGCTTGTTCAGGAAAGCAGTATTACAGGTTCAATTATTCTGATTGACGACGTAACAGAAAAACGGAATCAGGAAATTCTTCTTCACCGCATGGAAGCCCTCGCAGGCCTTACAAATATTGCCGCAAGCGTGGCTCACGAAATTAAAAATCCTCTCGGTGCAATCAGTATTCACATTCAACTTTTGCAGAAAGCAATCAGAAAAAAACGCGAAGGCGACGGCATGCTTCCGGACAAAAAGTTTACGGAAAACTATCTTGATGTTGTAAACCAGGAAATTGACCGCCTGAATAAAATCGTTGTGGACTTTTTAATGGCCGTCCGTCCCGTTTCTGCCCAGCTTGAACTTGTAAATCCAAACAAAATTCTCAATGATTTTGTTGCATTCATCACCCCGGAATTTACAGACAAGCATGTGAAGGTTGAATCCGAACTTTGTCCCAACTGTCCCAAGCTCCTGCTCGACGAAAAACTTTTCCGCGAAGTGATTGTAAACCTCGCTCAGAACGCACTGTACGCCATTACAGAGCGCTTTGACGCATTCAACAAATCAAAACCCTTCGGACAGGTTGTCAGCGGCCGTCTGAGCATTTGTTCGTTTATAAAAGACGATAAATTCATTCTGACTTTTACAGATAACGGCACGGGAATGAGCGAAGAAACTCTTTCGCGTGTATTTGAACCATATTATACGACAAAGGCAAACGGAACAGGGCTCGGGCTTGCCATGTGTTACAAGATTATAAAAGAATTCCGCGGAGATATAAGTGTAACTTCTACTGTCGGACAGGGAAGTGAATTTACTATTACTCTGCCGGTTCCTCAGACAACACAGAAGCTTTTGACGCATAACTCTTCAGGAGATAAATAATGAAGTTTACGATTTTAGTTATAGATGATGAAAAAAATATCCGTGAAGGTCTTGCCGCTGACTTTGAAATGTCCGGCTACAATGTAAAACTTGCCGCAAACGGTCAGGAAGGTCTTGATCTGCTTGCAAAAGGCGATATTGACCTTGTGATTACAGACCTTCGTATGCCTGGAATTTCGGGCGAAGATGTGCTTAAAAAAATCACTGCAGAAATGCCAGGAATTCCTGTAATTGTTTTGACAGGACATGGTTCAATTGATGCGGCGGTTCAGGCGATGCACAACGGGGCCTACGACTTTTTGACAAAGCCCCTTAACCTTGACCAGCTTGAACTCATAGTTAAGCGGGCCCTTCAGGGCCGTGAATTAAGCCTTCAGCACCAGCAGCTTTTGTCAGAAGTTGATAAAAAACGCTCTGTAGAAAACATTACCGGAAGCAGCGCTTCCATGCAGAAAGTTGTGCAGATGGTAAAAAAAGTTGCGGACGCAAAAATCAGCGTTCTTATTACCGGCGAAAGCGGTGTAGGTAAGGAAGTTGTTGCGGACGCAATCCACAATCTGTCGTCGCGAAAAGACAATTCCTTTATCAAAGTGCACTGTGCGGCTCTTTCAGAAACTCTCCTTGAAAGCGAACTTTTTGGTCATGAAAAGGGTGCCTTTACAGGGGCCGAATCCATGCACAAAGGTAAGTTTGAACTTGCACACGGCGGTACCATATTCCTTGATGAAATCGGCGAAATCAACAAAACGGTTCAGGTAAAGCTTCTGCGTGTTTTACAGGAAAAAAAGTTTGAACGTGTCGGCGGTGAAGAAACTATCGAAGTTGATGTACGTGTAATTGCCGCAACAAACAGAAATCTCCAGGAAGAAGTTAAGGCCGGCCGCTTCCGCGAAGATCTTTACTTCCGACTCAACGGAATTAACATTCAGGTTCCGCCGCTGCGCGAAAGGAAGGATGATATTCCATTATTGCTAAAACAGTTTCTGGAAGCGTCAAATAAAGAAAACGGAAAAAATGTTACAGGCTTTGACAATTCTGCCAAAAACGCAATTTACAAATACGACTGGCCGGGCAATATCCGGGAGCTCCAGCACTGCGTAGAAAGCGCTGTGGTTATGGCAAACGGCTCAGAAATTACACTTGATGATTTACCTCCGACTGTGTCCATGGCGCAGTCTTCTGAGGCTGTAAGCGTGCCTCTGGGCATTCCTCTTGAAGAAGCCGAAAAGATGATTATTCTCGAAAATCTTGAAGCAAATAAGGGCAACAAAAGCCGCACTGCCGACGTATTAAAAATCGGACGCAAAACACTCCACCGGAAGCTCAATGAGTGGGGAATTGCAAGCGACGGCGGAGAAGAGGAACAGGACTAGCCTGGGACGACTAGTCCTGGGACTTAAACCAGTCTTCTATAAGCTTCCACGCGTCTAAAATCTGGGCAGTTTTTTCTCTCGTAATCTTATCCATCGTCTCATTTTTTGCATTCTTATCCGGATGGAACCTCATCAGTTTTTTGTGAAAGAGTTTTTTTGCCAGGTCATAGGTGATTTCTGCTGTATCCGAAAGATTTACCCCTACAAAAGACAAGGCTTTTTGAATGTCTGGATGAGCATATTTTATAAGTTTTGATTTTTGTGATACTATACAATCTTGGTTTTGATTGTTAGGTTGTACACTTTTATATACAGTATCCTGTGTTAAAGAGGTTTTTGTCGACTTTTGTGTACTATCTGAGTATTTTCCTTTCTGTTCTTCAGCAGGTTTTGAGGTGTTTTTTGAGGCAGGATTTTCGTTTCGGGTAAAAAAAATGCCGGATTCAAAACCTTCGCTGATAAGCTCTCCAAGTTTATCGAACATTGAATCCGGCATCTTTAGTGTTTCCTTAAATATTTTTTATAACTAAATAATTGTTCCTGATGGAATTACTGCACCCTTTCTGATAACGATGATTCCGTCGGTGCTGTAGAACATACCGTGATCGCCGTCATCGTATTTCTTTCCGCTTACGTTAATCTGGCAGTTGTCTCCGATTCGTGCGTCTTTATCGATAATTGTAGTTGCAATCTTACAGTTTTTACCGATACCAACGTTTGGAATTCCCTTCTTTGTGTTTTCGGCCTTTTCGTCTTCTGTTTCGTAGAAGTCAGCACCCATTGTAATAACGCCGTCCATTTCCGTGCCGTTTTCGATAATTGAACGTACACCGATTACTGTGCGCTTGAGGGTTGCCTTTGTAATTACACAGCCTTCAGATGTGAGTGAGTTTTCAATCATTGCACCGTTGATTTTTGACGGCGGAAGGTTACGCATATGGGTATAAATCGGTTCTTCAGCGTTGTACAGGTTGAATGCAGGGTTGTATGTGGTAAGATCCAGGGTTGCTTCGTAGAAGCTTCGGATTGTACCAATGTCTTCCCAGTATCCGTCAAAGATGTATGAGCTGACTTTTTTTGTTTTGATTGATTTTGGAATAATTTCCTTGCCAAAGTCTGTGTAAGAGTTATCAAGAGCTTCTTCCATTGCATCTGCGTTAAAGATGTAGATACCCATTGAAGCAAGGTATTCTTTTTCAGGAGGAAGGTCTCCCCGGGCTGCCTTTGGAATTTTCCAGTCGTCAATATTAAGGGTAGGGGCCGGTTTCTCCTGGAAGGCCGTGATTTTATTTTTTGAATCAATCTGCATGATTCCAAAGCCTGATGCGTCATGACGGTTTACAGCTGTTGTTGCAATTGTAATGTCAGCGCCACTTTCGATATGGCTGTCCATAAACTTTTTGAGGTTCATACGGTAGAGCTGGTCGCCGGAAAGGATGATGTAGTGGGTCGGATTCTGAGACTTAAAGTGAATCAGATTTTTTCTTACGGCATCGGCAGTTCCTTCAAACCAGCCTGAGTGTTCAAGTGTCTGTTCTGCGGCGAGAATTTCAACAAATCCGCCTGAGAAATTATCAAAGTTGTATGAATTGGTAATGTGATGATGCAGAGAAGCACTGTTAAACTGTGTTAAAAGATAAATCTTGCGGTAACCTGAGTTGATACAGTTTGAAATCGGAATATCTACGATGCGGTATTTTCCTCCAAAAGGAACTGCCGGTTTTGAACGTTCTTTTGTAAGAGGGTAAAGACGTGTTCCTTTACCGCCACCTAAAATGATTGCAATTACTCTTGGATTTTTTGTTGAATTCTGCATATTTTACCTCTGCTCTGATATTTATTTAAGTATTCTTTAATTATAAATCCACATTTGTGCGTTTTCAATTAAAATCGGTTTTAATTGAGGTCTAAGAAACTGCGCGGTTCAACAGGCTGCTGAAGTCTGATTCTGGCATCGGTTTTGCATAGAAAAATCCCTGGACAATGTCACAGCCCATTTCCTTTAAGAGGTCTGACTGTTCTTTGTCTTCTACGCCTTCAGCAACCGTTGTCATATCAAGACTCTTTGCCATGTCAATTACTGAATTTATGATTATGTGTTCTTTTTTGTTTTCAAGATCGCTGTTCAGGAATTCTTTGTCGAGTTTGATTACATTTGCAGGAATATCCTTTAACAGACTGAGCGAAGAAAATCCTGAACCAAAGTCGTCGATAGAAATTGAAAAGCCTGCCTTTTTGATTTCGTTCATTGCGCGCAAAAGTCTGTCTTTGTTGTCCATCATCAGGCTTTCTGTAAGTTCAATTTCGATGGAAGAAGGGGCAATCTGATAGTTTGAAACAATCTGTTTGTAGATTTTTGCAACATCAGGATTATAAAGCTGAACCCGTGAAAGGTTGCACGAAATTGTAATCGGAAAGCTGTTTGTGCAGTTTTTGTTCCAGTTGTCCAGGAATTTGCAGACACTTTCAAAAACCATTACGTCAATTTTTTCGATAAAGCCGTTACGTTCAAACAGTGGAACAAAGGCTCCCGGCGGCAAAAGTCCCTTTTCTTTATGATTCCAGCGGACCAGGGCTTCGGCGCCGATTATTTTACCGTTGCTGAAGTTGAATTTCGGCTGGTAATAAACTTCAAATTCGTTGTTTTCAAAAGCTCTCTGCATATCAAACAGAATGTCGCGTTCCTGTTCGATTGAATCTGCCATTTTGTCTGTAAAAACAGCAAGGCGTTTCGGGTTTACGCTGCTTTTGCCTGATTTTCTTGCAGAATTTGCCTTTTCGAGCATTGTTTCCACGTTTTCGTACGGATTTTTTACTTCGTAAACACCCGCACTGAATTCAATATTAAAATGCTGAGGCAAAAGTTTTTCTACGGAAGGTTTTATGTCTGTAAGGGAAATTACAATGTCTTCAAGAATCGGAAGCAGTGTAATATTGATTAAAAAAGAAAAGTTGTCCGAATAGTTGCGGCAGATTAAAGTGCCTTCCGGAACTGTCTTTTTAAAATGCTTTCCGAGTTCCTTTAGAATTTCGTTACCTGTATTGCGCCCGAAAGACTCCGTGATATAACGGAAAGAGTTGATGTCGAGCGAAATAATTGAATATTCACCCGGTCTTGAATTGATTAAAATCTGTCTTGCATCCAGCAGAAACTTATAAGTCGTGCTCAGGCCTGTAAGATTGTCCCAGAGTTTTGAATTCCGGGACTTTCTGAGCACTATTAAAAGTGTGGATAAAATTCCGACACAGGCGCACAAAAGCGCAATAATGACAGTGTTGACCAGTGGAAAATCCGGTTTGATGGAATTTACAGGACCCTGTGATTCTGCAAAAACGACTGAGTTGCAAAGCAATGATGATAAAATAAATAAATAATGTTTTTTAACTAAAATATTTTTAAAAACTAACAAAATATAAGCCTTAGTAAAGCTTACCTTTACCATAATCCATTATAAGGGCAAAGTTTTTAAAACGCAAACAAAATAATAAACTTTTTATGCAGCACCTCGCTTACATTATTTTTTCAGCCATTACTTAACAAAATAAAATTCCTAAACTTCAAAATTGCGTCTCCGATAATCTAAATGTAGGAAAAATCCAGAATTAAATTTCCTCACATCCTTATATCTAAAAACATGGAGAAAATATGATTAGAGGTTGGTATATCGGAGCAAGCGGAATGAACGCACAGCAGAACAGGCTGGACGCAATTTCCAATAACCTTGCAAACGTAGATACGGCAGGTTACAAGAGAGATGTTGCAGTAAGCAAGTCTTTTTCGGAACTTTTGCTCAGAAGGACAGAAGCTGACGGCGTTTATCACACACCGTTCGGTTCGGCAGATGCAGCACCGGTAATTGGAAAACTTGGTCTTGGTGTTGAATTAAACGAAAATTTTACGGAATTTGAACAGGGCTCGTTCCGCGCTACAAATTCTCAGACTGATATGGCTCTTGGCGGGGAAGGCTTTTTTGTAATCCGCACCCCCCTTGGAGAGCGCTACACAAGAAACGGAAACTTTATCCTCGGAAAAGAAGGAATTCTTGAAACTAAAGACGGTTATCCGCTGATTGGTGAAAACGGCGAAATCCGTGTTGAAGATGACAAATTCATGGTAAATGAAGACGGAATGATTTATACAAAGGACGGTGAATTCATTGACCGTGTAAAAATCGTTCGTTTTGACAATGACCGTTACCTTAAAAAAATGGGAAACAGTTTCTGGGCAAGCAATGATATTTCAGGCCCGGCTTACATCGCAGAAGGTCAGGAACGCCCTAAAATCGTTCAGGGCTACATGGAAACAAGCAACGTAAATGTAGTAAACGAAATGGTAAAAATGATCGAAGTTAACCGTGCATACGAAGCAAACCAGAAAACAATCCAGAGCCAGGACAGCATGATGAGCACACTCTGGACTAAGGTTGCAGTGGCACGTTAGGAGGAAAGATAAATGGTAAGAAGTTTATGGACAGCAGCAACAGGAATGAACGGACAGCAGTCTAACCTGGACGCAATTTCGCACAACCTTTCTAACGTAAACACAACAGGTTACAAACAGCAGCGCGTTGAATTCGAAGACCTCCTTTATCAGAACATCAAGCTTGCCGGCACACCTGCTACAGAAGACACAGTAACTCCGGTTGGAATCCAGCAGGGCTCGGGTGTTAAACTTGCCGCAACTCAGAGAATTTTTACACAGGGTTCTTTGCAGAACACCGGTGTTGATACAGACCTTGCCGTAGTTGGTGACGGATTTTTCCGTGTTCAGCAGTATGACGGCTCATACGCATACACACGCGACGGTTCATTTAAAATTGATATGAACGGTCAACTTGTTAATTCGAACGGATTGCGCGTTATGCCTGAAGTTATCATGCCGGAAGGTTTTGATATCCATAGCCTTGCAATCAGCGACGATGGACGCGTAACAGTAAAAATCTTTGGTCAGGACGATCCGGTAGATGTAGCCCAGCTTGAATTGTACCGCTTTCCAAACAATGCGGGTCTCGAAGGTGTAGGCGACAATCTTTATAAGGTAACAAACGCTTCCGGAGAAGCAGTTGCCGGACGCCCTGGTTTTGACGGTTTTGGTGTTACAAAGCACAAGTTTGTGGAAATGTCCAACGTTTCTGTAGTAAACGAAATGGTTCAAATGATAGTTGCCCAGAGAGCATACGAGTTCAACTCAAAGGCTATCCAGACAACAGACAGCATGCTTTCAACAGCAGTAAACCTTAAACGATAGTAAACGGTTGATGGGGGATTAAAATGAATTCAATTGGTGGCATCAGCTCATATACTTCAATCACAGCAGGCGAATCAGCCCTTTCCGGAGCAAAACTGTCTTCGGAAAAGGGTAAATTTGAAGAACTTGTACGTTCAATTTCAAACAGCAGTGGTGCAGGTTCAAACCTTTCAAGTTCTCAGGTTGTACAGGAAGGCCGCCTGAACGGTGACTATAAAACCGGTTTTGCAGGCAGTTTTAATTCAACCTCTGACAAAAACGCACTTCCGGTCGGAGCTGCCGCAAATCAGGCAAATCCCCATGTTCAGCAGAGAACAATCGATAAAACTTCAAAATTGTACGAAAAATCCCTCGAAATGGAATCATACATCGTAAAAATGATGATTTCTTCGATGAGAAAAACAGTCATTAAAGCGCAGGACAGCGGCTACGCACAGAAAATGTACGAAGACATGCTTTTTGATGAATACACAACTGCAATGACTAAAAATGCCGGATTCGGGCTTGCAGACCAGATGTACCTGCAGCTTTCGGCAGAAGCATAATTTTTATGGAAAGTGAATTTTCAAGATTACAGTTAATGATTGGCGACGAAGGACTTTCGGTTTTGAATAAATCGAAAGTTCTTGTTTTTGGAGTGGGCGGAGTAGGCGGTTACGTTGTCGAGGCCCTTGCAAGAAGCGGAATCGGCCAAATTGACATCGTGGACAACGACACTGTAAGCATTAGTAACATCAACCGCCAGATAATCGCACTTCATTCAACCATCGGACAGCCAAAAGTCCTGGTCTGCCGAGAGAGGATTTTAGATATAAATCCTGAATGTAAGGTAAACGCCTTTAATACTTTTTTTCTGCCTGAAAACTCTTCTCAATTTGATTTTTCTTCCTACGACTATGTAATCGACTGTATCGATACAATAAGTGCAAAGGTTCAGATTGCGCTTATGGCACAGAATTCAAACACAAAGGTAATCAGTTCGATGGGGGCGGGTAACAAGCTCAATCCGCTCGAATTTGAAGTTACCGATATTTATAAAACTTCTGTCTGTCCCCTTGCCCGGGTAATGCGGGGGCTTTTGAAAAAAGCGGGTGTTAAAAAATTAAAGGTAGTTTATTCAAAGGAAAAACCATTTAAACCGGAGCCGTTCGGTGGTGAGCGTGTTCCTGCAAGCTGCGCCTTTGTTCCTTCCGTTGCAGGCCTCATCATCGCGTCAGAAGTTGTAAAAGATTTATTGGCAGCGGGCACACCCGTGAGTGTCATTCCCGCATCCGCTTTGCTTTCAGGGGATTAATTTTTCGGAAATCCTGATGAAACCTGATTGTCCTTTAAAAATGCCTCAACCGGTATGTTCAGTAATTCAGAAATTTTTTGAGCAGAGTATTTCCCATCAGCAAGGAGAGCTTTTGCATTTTTAATTGCGGTTTGGGCAGCGCCCTGCAAAAGGCCCTCTGCAATACCTTCTTTTTTTGCGGCGCGTGTTAAATCTCTGTCGTGCAAATTCATAGCGGCGTAATCCCTCCTGAAAATCTCATTATCCTTAATCTTCTCAACCAAAACTGACAGTCTGTTTGAGAAATCATCTATTCCCGGTTCGTTTGTGTAAATGAAATGAAGGAACGATTTGATTTTCTCGTCCTTTTCTTTTTCGTATGCACTTGCATTATAAATGACCTTGAGCGATTTGTCATCTAAATTCACGATTTGGTTTTCCTCGCACATGTTTTTGAATGTGTAGCATGGAAGCCCGTAAAAGTTTTTGTTTTCATCTTTGAACGGATCATGCTTGCAGATGAAAAGAATATAGCTGTCTTTCAGTTCTGAATAATCATGACCTTTTATAAGACTGTCCATGTCAATCATACTCTGATAATATCGCGTACGCTTTCCCAACGCTTCCTGGGGGTAAGACTGGAGTTCAACATCGATAATTTTGTCAGTGTCCTTGATATAAACATCGAGCCTGACTCCTTTGGTCGTGTAGTAGGGGGCGATTGTCTTTTCGACTTCTGGGTATTCGATATGATTTACGCGGAGGTGCAAAAGTCGCTCAATAAGTTCTGCGCAAATCTCAGGGTCGCGCAAAACAGCCTGGAACATGCCGTCGTCTGTGAATGTGAGTTCGTCAACCGGCTTTGGGTGGAAAATAGATTCTGTCATAAAATCTTCCTTTCAGTGAGATAAAGACACGACTGTGTCTTAGTCCAACTGCCAGTTCTCAGAAGACTTGTGGTAAATACCGTGCAGAGAGCGAAAGTAAGATGTTTCAATAAACTGGGAAAATATGTTTGATCTGCAACTTTTACATTAATAAAGCTAGTAAAGATTATAGCGGAAGTCAAGAAAAAAAACGATGTGCACGTGCATGTCATTCCCGCGCAGCGACGCTGCATCTCATTCCCGTGCCCTTGTAAAATATTTATGTAATTTGTAAACTCTGGTATACAAATTACATAAAAAGCGCTATAATATCGGTATGGTTGTAGAACGAAATATAAAGAACAAAGTGCTGAATCTTCTGGATGTTTTTCCTGTCGTAACTGTCACTGGCTGTCGTCAGTGTGGAAAATCTACGCTTTTACGGAACATTCTTCCGGATTATTCCTATGTTTCCCTAGAAGACCTTGATATTCGACAGATGGCAAAAGAGGACCCAAGGCATTTTATCTCACTGTACAAAAACAAGACGATAATTGACGAAATTCAGCAGGTTCCTGAGCTTCTTTCATACATACAGACTCATGTTGATACTGTTAATGAAAATGGAATGTATGTTCTTACGGGAAGTCATAATCTTCTTTTAATGCAGTCTGTAAGCCAGAGTCTTGCCGGCAGAACTGCTCTTTTAACGCTGGCACCATTTTCTGTTTCGGAGTTGAAAAAAAACTCCCTTTGTCCGCCGACAATAAACGAAATTCTGTATAAGGGGTCTTATCCTAGAATTTATGACAAAAAAATCAGTCCTGCTGATTTTTATCCTTCCTATATCAGTACCTATGTAGAGCGGGATGTTAGGATGATTAAAAATATAACTGACCTTGCAGCCTTTACGCGCTTTCTGAAATTATGTGCCGGACGGTGTTCACAAATTTTAAATGTCACTTCACTTGCTGAAGATGCAGGAATCACAAGAAAAACTGCGGAAAGCTGGCTTTCGGTACTAGAAACAAGCTATATAATTTATCTTCTAAAACCCTATTACAAAAACTATGGAAAGCGGATTATAAAAAATCCAAAATTGTATTTTTATGATACGGGTCTTGTTTCTTCTCTTTTGAATATTACAAATGGTTCTCAAATTGAAGTCTTTTATATGCGGGGAGCTTTATTTGAAAACTTTGTGGTTTCTGAACTTTTAAAACGCCGCCTTTTTGCAGGAAAATCTGATGAACTTTATTTTTGGCGTGATTCAAATGGCGTAGAAATAGATGTTCTTGAAGAAGATGATCAGCAACTATTTGCCTACGAAATAAAATCTTCAGAAACAATGAACACTGCTTTTTTTTCAAATATAAAAAAGCTTAAAGATGCTGCGGATTTATCTTTTAAGAACACTGCCGTCATCTATGGCGGAGAAAAAAGCTTTCCAGCCTCCGACTCTTCAGGAGCATACATTTCATGGAAAGATTTATGCTGATAACTTTTCTATAATTTCATTGCCGCTCAGCGACGGTACCTAGCGGCCCCGAAAAGTCAGGACACGACTGGGAGTTGTTTTATAATAAAATATTTACAATGCGCCCGCCCTGTAAAACCAATCCCCAAATATTGTCAGCGCTATGATTTTTAGCTAAAATATAAGAATGAATAACATTCAATTTCCGGACGATTTTAACGGAGTTCACATACATTTTGTCGGAATCAAGGGAACCGGAATGGCCGCCCTTGTGGAAGTTTTAGCTGCCCGCGGTGCAATAATCACTGGAAGCGACGTTTCCGAGCGTTTTTACACTGACGAAATCCTTGATAAATTGGGTATCAAAGCCAGGGATTTTTCCGAATCAAACATTACGGATTCAATTCAATATGTAGTTTATTCAAGTGCATATAACCCGGGTACCAATCCTGACCTTAAGGCCGCTGCCACAAAAAAGATTCCTATGCTTTTGTACAGCGAAGCCCTCGGCGCAATCAGCCGTACCGCTTACAGTGTGGGAGTCTGCGGAGTTCACGGAAAAACTACTACCACAGGGCTCTGCGGAACTTTAATCGCTTCAACTGATCTGCACGCACAGGCACTTGCCGGAAGTATTATTGCTTCTTTCGGCTCATCCTGCGTAATGACAAATTTTGACGGTAACGACAAAAAAGATGATAAGCGCCATTATTTTGTAGCAGAAACCTGCGAGTACCAGCGTCACTTTATGGCGTTTTCGCCGCAGAAAATCATTCTGACTTCGGTAGAAAGTGACCATCAGGATTATTATCCGACTTTTAAAGATATCCAGAACGCATTTGTTGATTACATCTGCCTTCTTCCACAAAACGGTCAGCTCATTTACTGCGCAGACGACAATGGCGCCGTAGAAACAGCCCGGATTGCTCATTCAAAACGCCCCGACATTCAGCTTGTGCCATACGGAGTTAACGCAGAAGGCAGTTACAAACTTACCTTTGGCCGTGTTGCTGCAGGAAAGCATTATTTTACGGTGGGCAATTACGGCGAGTTTACAATCTGTGTTCCGGGAGATCATAACGTTCGTAACGCAACAGCGGCTTTTGCACTTTCTGTTGAATTATTAAAGACTGACGGCAAAAATCCGTCTGATTATTTAACAAAACTCAAAGACGCATTGACCCGGTTTGCAGGCGGCAAGCGCCGCAGCGAACTTGTCGGCCGCGCAAAAACTCCTTCCGGACAGGAAGTGATTTTTATCGACGATTACGGTCATCATCCAACAGCAATCAAAACAACACTTGCAGGATTCCGTGAGTTTTATAAGGGGCACAAAATCATTGTGGATTTTATGAGCCATACTTATACCAGAACTGCCGCCCTGCTTGAAGAATTTGCTTCAAGTTTTGAAAGCGCAGACACCGTAATTATCAATAAAATTTATGGAAGTGCCCGGGAAAAGGCAGACGAAACTTCCGTTACCGGAAAAATTCTTGCAGAACATGCTGCCAAATACCACAAAAATGTTTTGTATGCAAAAGAGTTTGACGAAGCCGCACTTCTTGCAAAAAAGCTTCTGGAAGAGCCTAGCGGAAAAGAATATCCGGATGGTTATCTGTTTGTAACAATGGGAGCAGGGGATAACTGGAAGGTTGGCACAAAATTAATTGAATTATTGAAATAAGCGAGATAAACAAAATGAACAGCATGACAGGATACGCCTACAGGGAAGAAATTGTAGACAACACACAAATCAGCGTAGAAATCAAATCCGTAAACAACCGCTTTCTGGACTCGAATATCAATCTGCCTTCTTTTTTGAATCCGGTTGAACAGAAAGCCCGCGCACTTGTAAGCGAAAAAATTGTCCGCGGCAAGGTTGATGTAAATATCCGCGTAAAGGATCTGAATTCAACTGCAAAGGTTAATCCGGACCCCGTAGCCGCAAAAGAATATTTTGATGCAATTTCTCAGGTGGCACTTGCCCTGGGAAAAAAGGCCGATGATATTCCCCTTTCCCTGATAGTAAATCAGGTCGGTGTTTTAAACATCACCCACGAATACGACGCAGAAAAATACTGGTCAAAAATTGAACCCATATTCAATTCAGTTCTGGAACAGTTTATAAGTGACAGGCAGCGTGAAGGGGCAAACCTCAAAAAGGATCTTCTTGCAAAACTTGATGTTCTGGATAACTGTGCCGCCTTTTTTAAGGAATGGCAGCCAAAAATGGAACAGAAGTTCAAGGAACAGATTACAACCAGGTTTAATGAACTTTTGGGCGACCATGTGGACGAAAACCGCATTATGGGCGAAGTTGCCGCAATGCTTGTAAAATACACGATTAATGAAGAAATCGTCCGTCTGCACAGTCATTTGCAGGCTTTGAGAAAAGAATTCAACGATAATCCGGTTCCCGGAAAGCGAATTGACTTTATCTGTCAGGAAGCAAACCGCGAAATCAACACAATCGGAAGTAAAAATCAGTTTACGGAAGTAGGGGCTATGATTGTTAATGCAAAAGACGCCCTTGAAAATATCCGCGAACAGAGTAAAAATGTAGAGTAGGTTTGGAGAAAATATGTTAAGAATTGCAATCAGTGGAAAATCAGGCTGCGGAAACACAACAGTAAGCGGCCTTCTGGCAAAAAAACTTGGAATTACACTCATTAATTATACTTTCCGTCAGCTTGCCGCAGAAAAGGGGCTCACCCTTGCACAGGTAATCGAAAACGCAAAAACTGACGACTCTTATGATGTTTATGTAGACAAACATCAGGTTGAGCTTGCAATGGCAGAATCCTGCGTTCTGGGCAGCCGTCTTGCCATCTGGATGCTCAAGGAGGCCGATTTAAAGGTTTACCTGATAGCAAGCGACGAAGTCCGTGCAAGCCGCATTTTTAACCGTGAAGGCGGGGACCTTGAACAGATTAAGGAGTTTACACAGATGCGCGACAGGGAAGACTCAGGACGCTACAAAAAACTTTACAATATCGACAACACAGACTACGACTTTGCCGACCTAAAAATCGACACTTCAAAATACAATCCTGACCAGATAGTAGATATCATCATTGATGAACTTAAAAAGCGCGGCCTGGTAAAATAAAGATAAAAAAACGGAATACCGCCCCCGGCACAGTTTTTCTGTCAGCTGAAAACAAATATAATTTTTCTCATTTATAAACTTTACAAGTTTAAAATATCCTTATTGTGTATTATAATTTGTTGATATATCAGACAACAGGGGTATTTATATGCGTTTAACAAAAAGTAATTCATTAATCAAAGTTGTTTTTCTCGGGCTTCTTTCCCTGGGCTTTCTAGCCTGCGATAACTTTATTACCGAATCTCAGGTCAAAAAAGAAATTGAAGATGCAATTGCTTATGCAAATTCGTCAAATATTACTGTTACCGTTTCTCCACTGAACAATCTGCAGGGGCAGGTAACAACAGGTAGCGTAGTAACTGCAAAAATAGGTTATCCATTTACGGTAAACTTTGTGGTAGATGATGCATATACCTTTGGCGGATGGGCAGCTTATTCGAATTTTACTTCCATTACAGATACTCCTTTATCAGATGAATATATTGAATTTTCAGATGAGGACGGAAAAGGTCCTGGCAAAAGTCTTAAATGTTCAGTAACTATAAAAAAGAAAATTGAAAACATTTACATTGTTCCTCTTTGCGGCAGTAAACCGGCAGTTACACTTACAGAACCTCTTGCTGCAGAAAAAGATGTAAGCATAACAACACCTCTAAAAGTTACTTTTAATAAAAAAATGGATTTATCTTCTATTTTGAAAAAAGATGAAAACGGCAATGTAACAGGTTTTAAAAACTTTAAAGTCATTTATTCAAAATCAAATGATGATGGCGAATCTGATTCAAATGGTGATATAACCGATTATTTTGATGCACCAAATACTGTGCTTAAAAAAAATGGAACACAGATTGTAATTCCTTTCAAAAATAAACTTGATTCTACAAAGTGGCTCCCTGCTGCCTCTTATATAACGGTAGAACTTGGGGCAAATCTTTCTGCAGATACTTCCGAAGGAGGGGCTGTACTTGATACCACATTCGCATGGACCTTTGTCACAGGAACTACAGCAGATGTGAAAGGCCCTGCAATCAAATCCTCTGCTTTAGCATTAACGAATGGAACTTCTGAAAAAACATTGGAGCAAAAAACTTGGAATGACTGGGCAGATTTTCAGAATTATCGTGTAGCAGCTGATTACAATTCTTTTAAATACAGTATTACAGCAGATGACTCGTTAACAGGAGACACCGGAGTTTTGCGATATGAAGTTATTCAGCGGCTTATGTATGCAGATAAAGGTGCTAAACTTCCAAATGGTACAGTTCTTGCAACGGCAACTCAGTTCTTCAATAAAAATGGTGAATGGAATGATGTTTTGGGCTGTTCTAAAAATGATTTTGAAGTGGCCACAGAAATTGACGGCAATGAGAGTGGTGTTGAAAACAAAGTTATTTTATTAGATGAACTTTTTGCAAAATATTCAACGGACGGTATTTATCAGATAACACTTACAGCAGTTGATGCCCTTGAAAACTATAGTGATGTTCCTGCAACCTTCTATTTTGTCCGCGATACAACATCACCTTGTTTTAGTACAAACCTGAATAATATAAGTGTAAACGGCGGCTTTGTAGTTTCGGAAGGAACCGTAAACGGCAGATATGCAACGGCTGGAAAAGAAGAAATCACTTTTGTTCCTAAGAAAACAATTATTGATGAAGGACTTTTCAGTGTAAATGGGAACTCTTTGCAGACCGCAAGTAAAACAGTCGACTGGAAAATAAGTTTTTCTACCTCTTCTACAGAAGATACTCACTCCGTTTCTTCTGAATATTGCAATGCCAATTCTGATACCGGGCTAACTCTTACTATTTCAGATTTGAGTACTACACAAACCTATTATCCATGGTTTTACTTCCGCGATGATTTAGGAAATGAAAGTGCAGGAGAGTGCCTTTCAAGCCAGCCGGTTTATGTAGATGCTACGGCTCCGGTTATTAATGTTGCCTGCGAAAGTGAGACTGCTGTTATTTCAGATGAAGGGGACACTGTAATTATTTTTACAGATATTGCACAACAAATTAAAATTGAAATTAGTGATTCACTGAGCGGTGTTGCAAGTAAGAGTGTAACAGTTGATGATGTGGCTGATTATTGGAATGATGAGATTACAGTTGATATTAATAAAACTTATACGTTTACAGTTTTTGATAATGCAGGAAATTCAAGCTGTAAAACTTTGAATTTTAAGAATAAAACTTTGTATTCGCCTGTTATTTCTGGTTTAAAAGTTTGGGATACTTCTGAAGGAAAGATAAGTGATTCAAAAACAATGCAATTATACGCTGGTTCTAATGGACAAAGAAGCGACGCATCAAAATATACTTGTACATTTGAAAACTTTAGCGGTTTAACTAATGGTGATGTTACATTTACTTTTTACGCAAAATCATCAAGCTCTGATCCAGATGCTTATTTTGGCGAAAACGGTATAGTATTTGATGATTCTATAAAAGTTCTATCTTATACTGTGTATGAAGCAACAGAAGAAAATTCTGAGTATTCAACAACTTATTCTGTTTTGCTAGATGAAAATAATAGTTCTTCAAGTACAAAAAATTATCTTGATATTCCAAAAAACACAATCCAGGGAGTTATTTATTGCGAAGTACGATGTATGATGGATAAAGAAAAATTTAAACAATGCAATTATAGTGACCGAATAGCTTCTGCAAATGTTTTAAATTTAACTGTTTTAAATAATTTATGTTCTTCTTCTGCAACTACAAGCATCTGTCTTGATTCTGTTCCTCCTAAACCTAAAGAATATTTTAATGGAACGACTAAAATAACATATAAAGCACATGAAGGTGAAGAAAATGCTTATGATATAACTTTAGTAATACGAGATAATACTTCCCTTTATATTCCACTTCCATATGGAAGCATAACAGGAGCTATTAACGAAAATAATGAACTTAAGGGAACGGGATATTCTTCAGGTTACAGAACCATTTACAATTATGCTTACTGTATTACAGCAAATGGAAACCATGGCTCAGTTTATAGTAATAGAAAATATTATTACTCTGGTTCCTATTATGATTCTATTCTGAATGCATGTAATGGCGACAAATATAAGATATACGATATATTAGGTAATTATTCAACTTTTTATATTTCTGTTATTACAGACAATGTGGGGCCTGAAATAAAGATTTCTGACAATGCAAGAAAGAATGAAAATGGTAATTATTATGTACGGTACCTTACTAATGATCCTGTCTACGTTTCTTTTAAGGATTTTGCAGATGAGGATGGAACTAATAATGGAATTGGTTTTAGTAAATGTAAATATACAAAAGATTCTGTTTTATATTGGGTTTATGATGATACTATAGAATTAAGTTCTACAGGTACTTATGAGTTTACAACTTATGATATAATCGGAAATCAAAAAACTGTAACATTTTCATTAAACGAAGATACAACTGCTCCTACAATCGAAATTGTAAATATTGTACCTTACCATATAACGTTATATAGTGTCGGCACTGAAACTGTGATTGATAAATATGGTATATCAGATGGAACTACACAACTTTCAGATTATGGTCAACTTTATCAGAAAAATGTTAATTTAAGAGTAACAGATGGTGTAAATACAAATTATGCTTCTGGAACAGCTTCTATTATTTTTAGGATAACAGAAACGGGGTGCGGTATAAAAGAAAATGGAATAACTCTTACAGGTCAGAGTTTCAACAAAATTCCAAGTGGAGTTGTGAGTGGTACTCTTACAAATGCAGATAAGTGGGCATATACTGCAGCTTCTTTAACAGATCAGGGACTTACAATAACAGTTACAGACCAGTTAGGTAATGTGGGACGCAAAACTGTTACTAATAGTGAGTATCCAGTAGATGGAAAAACACCTCATGTAAAGAAACTGGAATCGAAGGATATTAGTAACGTAAGAGTGAGATGTCTGAATAATAATGATTATTCATCTTTTGGTGTTTATATGAGACAAGGTAGTAATCTTACTCAAGCAAGTTTTGCTTTAACATTTGAAGATTTGGAATCAGGATTGAATCCGAATTGGACAAGTGCATACTGTCCAAGAAACAGTGGAGTAAATTATAATAGTAATGCTCCAACTTGTGCAAGTCGTTCTACGCCTTACACTAATGGAAGCACTTTAACATTGGATGGTTCTGCAAATGGAACTGATTATTATTTTACAGCACAAGATAAATGTGGGAATTTTGTTAATATTACAGTAACAGTTTACACAGAAGATTATTACTATTCTAGTAGTTCATATCAAAATGCAAACACATCATGGACTCATCCATAATTGTTGATGACTTACCCTAGATGGGGACTAAGATAATGATTAAAGAATTAAAAAAGTTGTGCGTTTGTTTTTTCATCTGTATATTTTTTTGTTTAAGCTGCAAGACAGAAGTAACAAAATATATTCAATCAGAGTCGGAACACACCAGTATTGTCTGGAAAGGTTCTTTTGCCAGTGCAGATGAAATAGAAAATCCCCAGTATCTTTGGGCCTATTATAATACAACTGATGGATGTTCATATATTTACGACGGTGAAAAATGGACATTGTTAACTGCTGCCGGCAAAAATGGAGCAGATGGCCTTGACGGGCAAAACGGAACTGATGGTACAAACGGAACTGATGGCTCGAACGGAACAAACGGCAAAAATGCCCGGGTAGTTATTCTTTATGTATTAAATGGGGGAATTCTGCCTGAGAGCGCACCTTCAATTTATAGTTACGGCACTCCTGTTGAATTGGAAGAGCCTGTTTTTGAGCCGTATAATTTTGAAGGCTTTTATTATGAGGCTGATTTCTCAGGAAAAAAAGTTACTTCACTGGATGATGATTACGCCTATGGCAAAGTGCTTTATGCCAGGTGGGGCTATAAAATTACTTTTGACGACAATTATACCGGTGGTGCATTAAACACTCTAGAATATTACGATATTGATTCGGTTAATAATAGTTTTAACACTCCAGTAAGAACCGGCTATACATTTTTAGGCTGGTACAACAATCCGAATTATGATGAACAGATTGACTGTTGGAACACCAACGATAATAAAGGCAATGTGACTCTTTATGCCAAATGGAAAATAAATGAGTATACGATTACATATAAAGACGATTATGGCCTTTCTCCCGAGCCTGTAAAAGTTGAATATAATACAATTCTTGACAAAACATATTTCCCGGACTTGTCCAATGATGACTATCGTTTTATTGAATGGAAGACAGATGATTCTACTGTCGGTCCTGGTTATGTAATAACTGACGATGTTGTTTTTACAGCAGTCATTGAATCTTTAATTTTTAAGGTGACTTTTATTGGAGAAAGTACTTCTTATATAATTGGAACATTGCGTAATAATGTCGAAAAGACTTGGACTTTTAAAGCTCACTTAGGAGATTCATTAAATGCAAGTGAACTTGTAAAATCGGTTTTTGATGATATTGGAATCAGCGATTACGAGATTGGTGATTATGGTTGGGGTTATTATTATGACAAGAACTTTCAAATTTTCATTTTTGGTGATAAAAGTATAGTTGATGATAACTTCATTACAAGTGATACTAATTTCTCTGTGTTAACAGTACCTTCGATGTATTTTGGTTATGAAATTTATTATACAACAACCGATGTAATTGATTGTTATGTAGGTTTAAGTGCAAGTGAAACAACTGTAAGAGATCTCTACGATGAGGAATTATTATGGATTCCTGGTTATCCTTACGGTTCATTTAACTATGGTATAGGAGCTAGTGTTTTTTTAGATGAAATCGAGTGCGATATTTGGCAAGCTTGGGATATTGATGAATCCGAATCCTCTTTTTTTCAACTCGGTCAACCTTTTACTGACCCGATGAATACCTATTGGAAACATCTTTTTTTATCTTATCGGATTTCTTTGAGTGAATTTGAAAATGGTCCTAAAAAATGTTATGGAGTTACATATGGTGGAGAACATTGGTTTTTAATTCCAAAACAAAAAGATGATAAACTGATTCCTCTTAAAGAAGATATTTTTGGCGGTGGTGGAGGACTTGACCCTGACTCCATTCCAGAAGGCTATTATTATGATGTAACTTTTCCCTGACCCAAAGTAATGTAAAAAAACTAGCGTAGCAAAAAAACTCAATCTATGCTATTATTTTTGATATGCAGGAATTAAAGCGTTTTCCTATCGGCGTGCAGGACTTTGAGCGCCTGCGCAATGACGGTAAGTATTATGTAGACAAGACAGACCTCGTTTATAAAATGACTCACACGGACGACTATTATTTTTTAAGCCGTCCCCGCCGTTTTGGAAAGTCGCTTCTTGTAAGCACTCTCAAATGCTACTTTGAAGGCCGCAAGGATTTGTTTACAGGTCTTGCAATTGAAAAACTCGAAACCGAGTGGAAAAAGTATCCGGTCTTGCACATTAGTTTTGCAATAAATAAATATGTTGATTTTAGGACTCTACAGATTGTCCTGAATTCACAGCTTTGTGAGTGGGAAAAAAAGTACGACATTACAAAAAACAGCGAAGCCCCGGGCGTCCGCTTTGCCACAATAATAAAAGAAATTCACGCCAAAACCGGCATGCAGCCGGTAGTTCTTGTTGATGAATACGATGCCCCTCTTTTAGACAGCATGGATAACCCGGAACTTCAAAACACACTTAAGCAGGAAATGCGGAAATTCTTTTGTCCTTTAAAAGACCTCAGCGGAATAATCCGTTTTGTGTTTTTAACGGGAATCAGTAAGTTCAGCCAGCAGAATTTTTCTAGTGAGTTAAATAACCTGAAAGTTATCACGATGGACGATGAATTTTCTTCTATCTGCGGAATTACAGAAGAAGAACTTTTTACCCAGATGAAGCCGGAAATCCAGGCTCTTGCAGAAAAACAAAAGCTTACTTATGAAGAAGCATGTGAAGCTCTCAAAGCCCAGTACGATGGCTACCATTTTAGTGAAAACTCACCAGATGTCTACAATCCGTTCAGCCTCATAAATTCCCTTGCAGACAAAAGTCTTTCTAATTACTGGTTTGCAACCGGCACTCCAACAATCTTAACAAAACTTATAAGCAAGTACGATATGGAGCCTAAGGATTTTGACGAGGGGTTTGCCGCAACGCAAGAAATGTTTGATGCTCCGACAGAAACTGCAACTGACGCAATTCCAATGCTTTATCAAAGCGGCTACATTACAATAAAAGATTATAAGAACGGAAAATATACCTTACAGTTTCCCAACAACGAAGTACGCTTTGGATTTTTAAAAAGCCTCATGCCGTATTGCGGGATTAAACAATCTTAATCTTACATTTTGTTTGACTGGCTTCGGTACATCAGAAGTAGGGGAACGCTTCTTTAAACAAAAAAAAACACTTTTCACAAATCTGTGAAAAGTGTTTTTTTGTCTATCGGTTTTGCGGTTTACAGATTAGTATTTGCTTTCTGCGTAGCCGATCCAGCCTTCGTTTTCGATGAGGGCTTTTTCAAATCCTTCAAGTTTGAAAGGGTAACTTTTAGAAAGTGAACCTGCAATGAGTTTTACTTTCCATGTGCCGTCTTCTTTCTGTTCAATTTTACATTCGCAGTCCTTGTCACCAAAAGAACGGAACATGTCATCGATGTCTTTCTTAGGCATATCAAGTGCAAGAAGACCGCAGTTATACATATTCTGACGGAAAATGCGGGCAAAGTTTGGTGCGATTACAACATAAATGTCGTTTACTTCCAAAGCCCATGGAGCGTGTTCACGGCTTGAACCGCATCCAAAATTCTCTCTTGTGATAATCACTTTCTTTCCAGGAACATCTCGTCTTGCATCAAAACCGTCAAGTTTCAAATCTTCAAGAAGATATGGCTTGAGAGCCTGCTTAGAAATCTCAGTAAGATACTTAGCAGGAATAATTTCATCTGTGTTGATGTCTGAGCGATCCAGGAAGAGTACATTTCCACCAAAAGCTTTCATTTTTTACCCCTTATAGAGTTCTGAATTTGTTATAGTTCCTGCAATAGCTGTTGCTGCTGCAGAGGCAGGGCTCATAAGATGAACCATTCCGCCTTTTCCCATTCTACCATTAAAGTTGCGGTTTGTGGTAGAGGCACAAACTTCGCCTTCTGCCAGAACACCGTTTGACATACCGAGACATGCACCGCAGGTCGGGTTTGTTACACAGAATCCTGCTTCAATGAATGTCTGGATAATGCCTTCTTCAAGAGCCATTTTGTAGATTTTTGGTGTAGCAGGGCTTACAATTCCGCGTACTCCGTCTGCAAGGTGATGGCCTTTAAGAACTTTTGCTGCGATACGAAGGTCACTTATACGGCCGTTTGTACATGAACCGATGTAAATCTGGTCAACCTTTGTTCCCTTCATATCAGAAATCTTTTTAATCTGGTCCGGTTTGTAGTTGATTGTACAAACTGGTTCAAGATCAGAAAGATCAAGTGTATAAACTTTTTCATAAACAGCGTCGTCGTCGTCACGCCATTTTGCATAATCGGCGAGAGCTGCTTCTTTTGTTTTGTATTCGTCTTTGATAAATTCCCAGAGGTAGTCAACTGTTTTTTCGTCCGGGAAACAGATTCCGCTTGTACCGCCTGCTTCAACTGCCATGTTGCAGAGAGTCATGCGTTCTTCCATGCCAAAGTTGTCTACTACAGGACCTGTAAATTCAACAACGCAGTTTGTAGCGCCGTTTACACCGATTTTACCGATCAGATAAAGGATAACGTCTTTTGCGTAAACGCCTTCCTTGAGTTTTCCGTTAAGTACGAATTTGATTGATTTTGGTTCACGGAATGAACAAACTCCCTTCAAAATTCCTACTTCAAGGTCAGTTGTTCCTACACCTGCTGCAAATGCACCAAATGCACCGTGTGTACAGGTGTGGCTGTCTCCCATGATTACTGTATAGCCTGGGCGTACAAAACCTTTTTCAGGGAAGATTGCGTGGCAAACACCGTTTGAACCGATATCAAAAAAGTCTTTTACGTTGTTGCGGCGTGCCCAGTCACGGAGAATTTTACCCTGAGTTGCTGTTTTGCTGTCTTTTGCTGGTGTTACATGGTCAATTACTGCTTTAATCTTTGTCGGGTCAAATACACGGTCCTTACCGCGTTCCATCAGGTCGTTGATTGCAACAGGAGTTGTAATTTCGTGACAAAATACTCTGTCGAGCTTGAGAACATATGTTCCAGGAAATGGACTTTCTACAAGATGAGAATCAAAAATCTTCTGAGCTATTGTTTTTCCCATTTTTAGTACTCCTAAAGAAATTTAGTATTTTTAAACTATTCTAATCACTTTTATTCTTATATTCAAGTATCAGAGCCCTTTATTTACAACGTTTACAGGCTTTCCGGCGATAAATGAATTCAAGTTGTCAAAAGCAATGTCAAATAATCTTTGTCGTGTTTCTTTTGGTGCCCAGGCGATATGTGGTGTGATTACGCAGTTTGGAGCCGTAAGCAGCGGACAGTTTTTGTCCATCGGTTCTGTCAAAACTACATCGGCACAGTACATTGCGATTTTCTTTTGAATCAATGCTTCTTTTACGGCATTTTCGTCAACAAGGCCGCCGCGGGCTGTGTTTATAATTACGGCACCTTTTTTTAGAAGAGAAAGTGTCTGTCTGTTTACGAGATTTTTAGTTGAATCAGTGAGAGGGGCGTGCAGGCTCAAAAAATCGCTCTGCTTAAAAAGTTCTTCTTTGCTTACAACTTCTTCGCCGCCTGTAAATGAATCAGGATTGTGCGTGCAGATAATTACGCGCATTCCGAAGGCATGGGCGATTTTTGCAACTTTTTGTCCGATTGAACCAAAGCCGAAGATTCCGAGGGTTTTTCCGGTAAGTTCAGTGAGACTTGAATTCCAGTAACAGAAATCAGGAGAGCGTGTCCAGTCTCCGTTTTTAACGGAAGTCGCGTGTGAAGCAACCTGATTTGAATAATTCAGGATAAAGGCAAAAACATGCTGTGCAACCGAATCTGTGGAGTAGGCAGGAATATTGGTAACGGTAATGTTTTTCTTTGTGCACTCGGCCAGATCTACTACATTATAGCCTGTAGCAAGTACGCCGATATATTTGAGTTTTGGACAGGAATCCAGAATTTGTTTTGTAATTTGTATTTTGTTTAGAAAAATAGCGTCGCTGTCGCCGATTCTCTGGATAACCAGATTAGACGGCGTGCGCTCATAAACTGTCAGGTCTGCAATTTTTTTGAACTTATCCCAGCTCAAGTCGCCGGGATTAGCCGCATGACCATCCAGAACAGTTAATTTCATTATCAGCCGCCCAAAACTTCTACATTTGCACTGGCAATTGCAGCGTTGATTGCGTCTTCGATTCCGGCAACGCCTTCATCAAAATCAACTAGAACCTGTGCTTTAGAAGCATTAGAGGCGCAGCTTGTAACTCCGGCTACGGCGTTTACTGCTGCATTTACTTTAGAAGCAGTGTCATCATCAAAGAGACCTGCAACATATATTTTCTTTTGCATAAGATTAGACTCCCAGCATTTGTTATAAACAGAGTATTAAAATTATAACCAATACTAATCTTTTATTCAAATAAAATTGTATTAGAATTGGATTTTTTTTAGAAAATTATTCCTCTGAGCGGGCCAGTTTTTTACCGTCGGCTATTTTGTTCTTTAAAGTTTTACCTAGCTGTCCGCAGGCACCGCCGATTTCGCGGCCGCGCCGTGTGCGGAGGGTAACGTTCAGGCCGGCAGCCTCGAGTTTTTTTACAAAGTTCCTGCATTCGTTGTTTGAAGGCTCTGAAAATGGCAGTGTTTCAACCGGATTCCAGGGAATAAGGTTGATGTTTACGTTTATTCCGCGTGAAAATTCTATCATGTTTTTAGCACTTTCTTCCCCTGTGTTTGTGTCGTGGAGAAGGGCCGCTTCAAGGGTAACGCGGCGTCCGCTTTTCTGGGCGTAATAGTCGATTGCCTTACGAAGTTCCTGGAGCGGGTTGTTTTTTGTAACCGGCATGAGTTTTAAACGCAAATCCGGGTCGGCCGTTGTAAGGGAAACTGCAAGGCGGATATTTGGCCCGTTGTCTGCAAGGTCGTAGATTCCGCTGATTACGCCTGAAGTTGAAAGTGTGATTCTTCTTGAAGAAAGGTTTCTTCCGCGCTTGTCGGTTAAAACCTGTATTGCCTTTCGGACTGCATTCAAATTCATCATCGGTTCGCCCATGCCCATAAAAACGATATTGCTTAAGGGGCCGGCGTGTTTTTCAAGAAATAAAAACTGTTCAACAATTTCGGACGGGGTAAGGCTTCTTGCAAGCCCGAGGGTTCCTGTCTGACAGAATGCGCAGTTCATTGCACAGCCTACCTGGCATGAAACGCAGGCAGTTTTGCGTCCTTCGCGGTCTGTTAAAAGTACGGTTTCCACAGCCATGCCGTCTGAGAGGGAAATCTGTAATTTGATTGTTCCGTCGGGATCTTTCAGGACCTTTGACACTGAACAGCAGCGGAGAACAGCCTTCTGTTTGAGTTCTTCTATGAGCTGAGCGCCGATGTTTTTCATCTGGTCAAAGGATTCAACTCCCTTGCCGATCCATTCAAAAATCTGTTTGCCGCGAAAAGCGGGACTTATACCGAGTTTTTCAGTGATTTCTTCCGGCAGAAGTCCCGTAATTGAAATTTTGTCGTCCATACACCTAGTTTAAAGGTTTGTTGTTTACAATCTTTTCCAGCATTTCGTTGATTGCGGTACTCTTTGTACCTGTCTTCTGGAAGTCGTGTAAACATTCAATTGCCTTGTCTTTTTTGTTCATCTTAATGTAACAGTCTGCAAGGTCAATGTAAAGACGGTAGTTTTTGATATCATCGCGGATCAATGCTGTCAGGCGTTCAATTGCTTCGTCGTATTTTCCTTCGCCCTTGCAGATAAGTGCAAGACCAAGTGCGGCGTAAACATCAAATTCAATGTCCATAGCCTTGTTGTAATACTCTGTTGCAGTTTTATAGTCGCCTGTGTTGCGGTAAGCATCGCCTGCGCGTGTTAAAATTACTTTGTTTTTCGGGTCGTTTTTGAGGATTTTATTCCAGTATTCGATTGAACGGTACTGCTGGTTCATGCCGCGGTAGCAGTCAGCAAGGCCAAAGAGAACGTAAAAGTTTTCCGGGTCCATTTCGAGGGCGCGTTCAAAGTATTTAACGCCTTTGTCAAAAGTCTTGAGCTTTCTGTGGCAGTTACCGATTGAAGTCAAAACGCGGATATCAACGGCCTTTTCGTTGATTTCCAGCATTTTTGTCCAGTAGTAAAGCGCGTCCTTGTATTCCTTAAAGTCATAGTGAAGGTGTCCGATACCAATCAGGGCGTAGGCATTGTTTTCTTCCATGTCCAGAACCTTGAGGTACAGTTCTTTTGACTTTTTAAAGTCACGGATTTTGCGGTAAGCATCTGCAACACGTGTCAAAACCGTGATGTTTCTGTCATCGTGAATAAGATACTGTTCCCAGATTTCGATTGCCTTGTGGTACTGGTTTAATGCCTTGTAGCAGTCAGCAAGTCCAAAGAGGGCATAGTTATTGCCCGGATGGAATGTAAGGCATTTCTGGTAATAATCGATTGCTTCCCTGAAGTGGTTCTGTTTGCGTTCGCTGTCTCCAAGACCGACGAGAGCGTAGTTGTTGTTGTCTTCAAGGTTTAATATGCTGTTAAAAGCAGTAACTGCTTCATCTATGCGGTTATCTTTAAGGAGCTGATATCCTTTTTTAGATAATTCTGCGATTTCCTGAGATTTTGTATCTTCCGGTTTTGCTTCGCTTGTAAGTTCAATTGGAATTCCATCTTCCAGCTTGATTTCGTCTGACATTTTTAATTCTCCTTTATTCTTTTACAAGAACCGAAAGTGTTTGAGCCATTTTTTCGTAAATCGGCTCACACTTGTTTTTGTTTTTAGCAAGAATATAGTATTTGAGGGCTTCTAAGGACTGGTTTTTCTTCATGAAGGTGTCACCAACGCGGGTTAAACCGTCAGAATAACCTGTGGTAATAAAAATCCGGCTTGCTTCATTGATTTTTCCATTGTTGAAAAGTTCATTACCTTTTCTGTTCAGCATAACTTTTTGTTCAGATGACAACGCTTGTAAAGGGGAGTCAGTGACTTTTATAAAGCCATCCTGAATCTTGTGGGAATTAACTTCTGAGAGCAAATCTTGTTTTAAATTACGCACTTTTTTCCTTAAACTTAATTTTTCATTGAAAATTTTAACACAAAAAAGACCAAAGTCAAGCAAATTAGCCTTTTTGGAGTTTATTTAGGTGGCTTTTAATGAATTATTATTCTGTTTTTTGTGCTTTTTTGTAAAAGTTTACAATCGAGCGGCCATAGATTCTTTTGTCGGTCAGTACGAGCCCTCCCACCTGTTCCGGGAGTGCGTCCTCTTCAGGATAATGTATCAGGACAGTTCCGTCTTCTGTCAGAAGATCATACTGGTCAACAAACTTAATCAGGTCCTTTCTGAATTTGTAAGGGAAGGGCGGATCAAAGAAAATATAGTCAAACTTGTTTTTGCAGCGTTTTAAAAACAGTTCAACAGCCATAAAGTGGCAGTCGATTTTGATTCCCAGTTCCTTTTCCGTAATTGAAACGTTGTCCAGAACTGTTTTTATTTTGATTTTATCTTTTTCGCACAGTTCAACATGGCTTGCACCGCGGCTCGCGGCTTCGATTGCAATCGTGCCGCTCCCGCTGAACATGTCCAGCCAGCTTTTTCCCGTTAAGTCACCGATTATGGCAAATACGGATTCTCTCATGCGGTCCATGGCAGGGCGGATTACGCCGTCAGGACATTTTATGTTACGGCCTTTTAAAGCTCCTCCGGTAATTCTCATCGACTTGCTCCGGTTGAACCTGTGGTACTGTCGTTTTCATTCATTGCCCAGTAGTATCTGTCGTGAGGAAGGTGCTTGTTTGCCTTTGCATAATCGAATGCCTTTAAGCCTGTCGTTGTCATATATGATGTTTTTGCACCGTTGTTCAAAAGCCATGCGATGATTTTTGTGTCCTTGTTTGATTCTGCGGCGTACATCAAAGGTGTTTTTCCGTCGTATGGAGAGTTGATTGAAAGTCCCTTGTCCCAGAACAAATCAAGTGTCTGTGTTGAAGCCCCGTTTGTGATTGCATAGATGAATGCGGCACGAACTTCACTTTCGGCAGGTGTGTGGCCCGACAAAAGCTGTGCAGTTACATTTGAATTTGAATTGAATCCGGCGGCAAGGCGCAGTGCGCTGATTCCGTAATTGTTTCTGGTTTCTGTATCTGCACCGTTACGGATCAATGTTTTTGTAACGTTTACATTTGTCGAAAATCTTGCGGCAAACATGAGAGCAGTCCAGCCGTCATTATCCTGTGCGTCAATAACTGCTCCGGAATAAATGAGGTTTTCTACGAGCTTAAGGTCACCGTTTTTGGCTGCTTTCATCAAAAGTGTGCGTCCCTGAAGGTCGCGTTTGTTTGCATCTTCGATGAATGTGTGGTACGGGTCATAGTTATTGTCTTCTACAACCGGTGTATCGTCAGATTCAAGTTCTTCATAGTCGTAGAGGTATGTTTTGTTGAACGGCTTAATCTGCGGCACAGGCTGTATCTTTGATTCAACTGATTCAACCGGAGCAGGGGCAGGAGGTGTTACAACTTGAGGTGTAACCGGTGCCGGTGCGGCCGGAACAGGAGCCATAACATTGCCGTAAATCTGAACTTTTGGTTCAACGGCAGGTTTAACAGGCGCAATGTTTACTTCTTCAACAGTTACGCTTTGGTCTTTTTGTGCTTCTTCAGCAGGAGCTGCGGCTTCAGGCTCATCTGATGATTCATCAGCTTCGCCTTCGATTCTGTTGGCAGCCGGTGTCTGACGGACTTCTTTTGTTTCTTCGTCCAGGTATTCGGCACCGTTCTTGTCGATTTTAATTACGACCTTGCCTGTTTTGACGCGTTTTGTTTCAGGTTCTGCAGGTGCCCCGCTTTCTGAGTCCTGTCCTGCTGTGACTGCACTTGCAACCGGAGCTGCCTGAGATATTACTGCAGAAGCGGCGGTTACGGCCTGGGATTCAGTTGAAGGGGCAGGGGCCTGTTCCGCCGGAACATTTTTTGTAACTTCATCAGGGCTTGATTCGGCCTTGGATTTGGTTTTCTGAGTGTTTTTTGGAGGCGCGTATTTTGTCAGAACGTCTGTAATTTCCTGTTCTCCGCGCTCAACTGCGTAGTCGTATGCGGATTTTCCTTTTTTGTCTTTTTTATTGATACGTGACTTTCTCTGAAAGTTGAATATGGTTCCGGCTTTAACGACTGCGTTTACAACATCCGGCTCGGTTGAATACATTGCGGCGTACATAACGCCTGTCTGGCCGTTTTTGTTTTTCTTTGTCGGGTCTGCTCCCCATTTGAGAAGAAGTTTTATAATTTCGGCATCGCGGTCTTCTTTGAGGGCTGCCATCAGAAGTGTTTCTCCGCTGGGAGAGCGCTTTGAGTTTACAGCTGATGAATATGATTTTAAGAGGGATTTGAGTTCTTTATAGCTTCCTGTTTCGCAGGCTTTGAAAAGTTTCTCTTTTGTAGAAAGTGCCACGGCAGAAAAAGCCATGGTCAGCGCAATAAATGCGGTCAACAATATTTTTTTAGTTTTCATAGTATTAAATTATAACCCTGAGGTTGATAAATCGCAAGGGCACGCCCTGAATTCAACATTGTAAGTTATTGACCTTAAATGCCCAAAATAGTATTATGTCATAACCCCTTGAGGCTACTTTTGTAGCTTACATTAGACCATAAGGAGACCATACAAAATGAGAAAGTATGAGCTTATGATTGTCTTCTCAACAGAAGAAGACAAATTCAAGGCAAGTTCTGAAGCAGTACGTGCAGTTCTTGCAAAATTTGGTGCTACGATTGACAAAGAAGAATCGTATGGAGACCGTGATTTAACTTACATCATCAACAAACAGAAACGTGGTCGTTTCGTTCTTTTCACAGTAAGTGCAAATCCTGCTAAAATCAGCGAAATCGAAGGTCAGTTCAAATTGACAAAAGATGTTCTTAAATATCTCTTTGTTAAACTTGAAGAAGACAAAAAGAACTAACCAATTCATCGGATAAAGGATTTGATTCAATCTAAAAAAGTTCATCACTTGGAGGTGATTTATGACAGATATTAATCGTGTTGTTCTTGTAGGCCGTCTTGTAAGAGACTTAGGTAATGATCAGCGTGACTTTGCTTATACACCTAACGGACAGGCAAGAGCAAACATTAGTATTGCCGTAAACCGCAGCCGCAAACAGGGTGAACAGTGGGTTGATGAAGCAAATTTCTTTGATGTAACAATTTGGGGAAAAACTGCTGAAAATTTAAAGCCTTATCTTACAAAAGGAAAGCAGATTGCCGTTGAAGGCTATCTCAGACAGGACCGCTGGGAAAAAGACGGTCAGAAGTTCAGTAAAGTAGGCATTGTTGCTGACAGCGTTATGCTTCTTGGCGGAAAATCGGAAAACGGCGGTTCTCAACCGTCTGGGGGTTATACTCCGAAATTCCAGCAGAACAATGGTTACGATTCAAACCCGCAGGCTTCTTACCAGGACCAGGGTGACTCAAATTCTTTTGGCGGTAACGGCGGATACTCAGAAGATATCCCATTCTAATTCTTTTCGCATGAATTGTGCGGACTTATAAAGGAGACTTAATATGTCAGACGAAGTAACAACAAACGAAGTTGAACAGAAAGTAAACGAAACAGATACACAGGGCGCTTCAGACGGACGCGAAGGCGAAGAAAGAGGCGGACGCAAAGGTAAAACATTCTTCCGCAAGAAGGTTTGCCGTTTCTGTGCTAACAAAGCAAAGATCGACTACAAAGATTCAGACGGTCTTAAACGCTTTACAACTGAACGCGGCAAGATTCTTCCACGCCGCATTACAGGTACATGCGCTAAACATCAGCGCGAACTTGCACTCGCTATCAAACGCGCACGTGCAATCTGTCTTCTGCCATTCGTTGCAGAGTAGTTTTATAAAATCTAAAAGTAGCGATCCAACTCCTGGTGACGTTACTTTTTTAATATCAAGAGGAGCTTGAAATGAAAGTTATTCTTTACACAGATGTTAAACATCTTGGAGAAATGGGAGATGTAAAAAACGTTGCTAACGGTTATGCACGCAACTATCTTTTCCCACACATGTTTGCTGTTCCATACAATGCTGAAACTGTAGCATACTTTGAAACACGCAAAGAAGAAATTGAAGCACGCAAAGAGCAGAAACGCAAGGACGCTGCAAGCCTTAAAGAAAAACTCGAGGCTACACTGGTTGACCTTACAATGCCTGCAAGTGCAAACGGAAAACTCTACGGTTCTGTTACAAGCCAGACTGTATCTGATTTCCTTGCTACAAAAGGTTTTGAAGTTGAACGCAAACGCATCGAAATTCCTGGCGTTGCAATCAAATCAACTGGTAACTATCACTGTGTTATCCACCTTTACGAAGCTCAGGTTGCTGAAGTTAAAATCTCTGTAAAGGGACAGGAAACAAACGACAAACCAGCTGAAAAGCCAGCTAAAAAAGCAGAAGCTGCCGCAGAAGAATCTGCACCTGCAGAAGAAGCTAAAACAGAAGCTGCTGAATAAGTCGGTTAGTTTCAGGTAGTTTCCTGAAACAACACAAACCAAAAAAGCCGGATTTATTTCCGGCTTTTTTTGTCAGTAAAAATTGAATTAAGACGGATTTGCTGCTGTCAGAACTTAAAAGAAGGAGTAAAAATTGGATTCATCATTAAAAAATCTTGTTCCACCGCACAATATGGATGCGGAAAAGGCAACTCTTGGTGCCCTGATGTTTGACTGGTCGCCGATTGCAGAAGTTGTTACATATTTACAGCCTGACCATTTTTACTCACAGCAGAATCAGATTATATTCCAGGCTTTTCTGAGCCTTTTCGGGCAGGGAATTACAGGTGACGTTTTAAGCGTTACCAACGAACTTACAAAACATAATTTACTGGACAAGGCGGGCGGTCCATCATATATCGCTTCTCTTGCAAGCGAAGTTACAACAGCCGCCAATATTGAATATTATGCAAAGATAGTTCTTGACTGTGCCACAAGACGTTCTCTCATAAAAATTGCATCAGAAATTCATGCATCTGCATTTGACGAAGGCCGCGAAAGCCGCGCAATTCTTGATGATGCAGAAAAGAAGATATTTGCCCTGACTGATATGGGGCAGACGATTTATATTCATGATATGCACGAAGTTGTAAATAAAACTACAACTTTGATTCAGCAGCATTATCACAACAAAGGTGATTTACCGGGAATTGCAAGTGGAATTGGTGCGCTGGATACAATGACAGGCGGCTTCCAGAACTCGGAACTTTCGATTATCGGTGCCCGTCCTTCTATGGGTAAGACCGCTCTTGCACTTTCAATGATGGAAAATATTGCAGTTGACCAGAATGTTGCCTGCGGATTTTTCTCTCTGGAAATGTCATTTGAACAGATTGGACAGCGTCTTTTGTCACAGGTTGCCCGTATTTCAGGAAAAAAAATCAGGACAGGTCAGCTTAAAATTACTGAACTGCAGCAGATTAACGATGCGGCAGGCCGGGTTTATGAAGCACCGCTGTACATTGTAGATACACCTAACATGCAGCTTCTGGATCTGCGTGCCATGGCGCGCCGTATGGTTCAAAAGCATCAGGTAAAAATCATCTTTATCGACTATATCGGTTTGATTTCCACACAGAATTCAAGTGCGCCTGTTTATGAGCAGGTTTCTGAGATTTCAAAATCCCTAAAAAGCCTTGCCCGTGAATTGAATATTCCGGTTGTTGCCCTCTGTCAGGTTGCCCGTGATGCCGAAGGTACAGAGCCAAACCTGGCACAGCTTCGAGGTTCGGGCTCAATTGAACAGGACGCCGACGTAGTAATGTTTATTCACCGCGAGCGCAAAAAGGCAGAAGACGGACAGATGGACCCGGTTCAGGACGCAAAACTCATCGTTGCAAAACAGCGTAACGGTCCGATCGGCGATGTTGAACTTTTGTTCCTTTCTTCATTCACAAAGTTCGAAAACAAAGCAGTGGAATAATTTTTATATGGACGCCCGCCATCGGGCGTTTTTTTTATGTCTTGAATGTTTTACAAAATACTGTACAATATAATTCGTAATATATTACGAAACTTTTAAGGGGTGTATATGATTTCAATAAAACCAGTTTCAGATTTGCGAAATTATAATGAAGTTCTGCAGGATGTAGCAGATGAATCTCCTGTTTTTCTCACAAAAAATGGACGAGGTTGCTATGCGGTGATTTCAATAAAGGATTATGAAAAACTTACAGCTACAAAAACTTTATTTGCTGAACTTAAAAAAGGAGAAGATTCCGCAAAAGAAAAAGGCTGGCTTAGCACAAAAGATGTTCGTATTCAAGACGAGATTTTGTAAGAATCTTGTTTGGTGATAATGAGAACACATAAAAAGGCTTCAAAGCGGATGTCGCGGTCAAACCCCGAAAAAGGAAGAATAGAATATTCCAATATTTTAAATCGGCGGGTCAAGCCCGCCTTATTTATTTAACAGTAGAAAAAATAAGCATATATGTTATAATAAAACTGACCTTGGATGTCACGGAGGTATTGTATGGAATATCCTGCTCTTGAAAATAAATTAAAAACTCTCCCACAGGCTGCAATTGATGAAGTAGCAACTTACATAGATTATGTCTTTTATAAATTTACAACTCCAGAAAAACAGAATCCTAGCGTATCCAAGAAAAAAGGATTCGGTTGTTTAAATGATATACCTTGCAAAATGTCTCCAGACTTTGACGAACCTCTCGAAGAATTTGCGGAGTACATGTAATGTATTTATTGGATACACATGCAATAATCTGGTATGTCTCAGGCAGTAACGAACTCTCTTCAACTGCAAAAAATATCATGGAAACTAAAAGATGTTTCTTCAGTTTTGTATCTTTATGGGAAATTGCAATCAAGCAGGCAAAGGGTATGTTACAGTTTAATATCGACATTCCAAAACTAAAAACTGTCCTTGAAGATGAAGAATTTATTTATCTACCTCCAACAGAATTTGATGCTGAAGCAATAAAAAAATTGCCAGATATTCATAAAGATCCTTTTGATAGATTATTAATTGCTCAAGCAACTGAAAACAATTTAACAATTGTAACAACTGACTCAAAAATTCCACAATATAATGTAAAAACAATCTGGTAAATAAAAACACAACCTAACAAAGTTTCGTAGCCGACAGCGGGGCAAGCCGCGCCACCGTTTAAGTGCGTTGTTATACGCACAGCTAACCCCCTTAATCTAAAAGATGAGGGGGTTAATTCTTAATATACAGCAATGACAAAAAGCAAGTATTCAAGCTACTTGCTCTTTTTATAATGTACGCTATAATGTACATAAACGGAGGTACATTATGAAAGCGATGAATGCAACAAAAGCCCGTGCAAATCTTTTTAAAATTATGGCTTTTGTAAATGAAAATTCACAACCTTTGACCCTCACTAACTCAAAAGGAAAGAATGCTGTTCTTATCGGTGAAGATGATTGGAATGCCATTCAGGAAACAATGTATTTAAACTCTGTTCCAGGCATGACAGAATCTTTGCTAAAGGGCAAAAATACTCCTCTAGAAGATTGCCTTTCCGAAGATGAAGTTGAGTGGTAATGAATGTTTCTCATCAAATATGAAAAGCAGGCTGTAAAAGATATAAAGAACCTTAAATCGGCAAAACTTGACGGAAAAGCAAAAGCTCTTATTGAAATCTTAAGACGAAATCCTCTTGAACCGCCTTGTGAAGAATTGGTAGGAAACCTGTCAGGTTTGTATTCACGAAGAATAAATATTCAACACAGATTAGTTTACGAAATATTCAATGAAGAAGTTACAGTTAATGATATAAAGTATGAAGGAACTGTAAAAATTATTCGAATGTGGACTCATTATGATAAAGTAAAATAATAACGCCTAGCAAAGCTTCAAAGCGGCTGTCGCGGTCAAGCCGGGCCTGGCGCTGATGCGCTGGGCCCTTGTCCAGGCTATTACTACAGTTTGTACCAGTAGTAGTATTTGTAGGTGCTTGTAAAATAAGTGGCGCTTGCTACTGCGTCGCTTACGTCAGTTAAAGTGCCGTTGATTTTGTTTTTCCAGTCGAGTGAGCTGTCTGTTCGGTACCAGGTGGTTGTGTCTATAAACGAGATGGATGTGAGTTTAGAGCAGCCGTAGAAAGCCTCGTTACCAATAGAAGTAACGGAGTCAGGAATAGTGACAGAAGAAAGTGAAGTGCAGCCATAAAAAGCGTAGCCACCAATATAAGTAACGGAGTCAGGAATAGTGACAGAAGTAAGGGCAGTGCAGCCAGAGAAAGTGCTGCTGCCAATAGAAGTCACGGAGTCGCCGATTGTGATAGAAGAAAGGGATGTACAGCCACTGAAAGCGTATTTTTCAATAGAAGTTACTGAGTCAGGAATAGTGTATGCGGCAGATTGTTTACTTGGCGGATATATAATTATAGCAGTTGCATCCTTGTTAAACAGGACTCCGTCTATACTGGAATAGTTTGGATTATTTGAATCCACAGTAATCGTTGTTAAACTTGTGCAGCCCCCGAAAGGCATGTCATTAATAGAAGTAACGGAGTCGCCAATTGTGACAGAAGAAAGTGAACTGCACCCAGTGAAAGCGCCCTCGTCGATAGTAGTAACAGAGTCAGGAATAGTGACAGAAGAAAGGGAAGTGCAGCCATAAAAAGCGTAGCCACCAATATAAGTAACGGAGTCAGGTATAGTGACCGAAGAAATGGATGTACAGTCCCAGAAAGCGTAGTCATCAATACGAGTAACAGAGTCAGGAATAGTTACAGAAGATAGGGCAATGCAATCCCTGAAAGCGCTATTGCTGATTGCAGTAACGGACTCTGGAATAGTAATTCCTGAAAGTTTTGTACAACTGCTAAATGCAGCAGACGGAATCGATGTAATTCCTGTTGTATTTGACAAGTTAAGATTTACTTTGTATCTTGAATACATAATTGCAGTTGCTATTGCTGTTAAATCACTGTTTGTCAGTTCTTCAGTAAGAACGATTGTTGAGTCTTCTGTCAATGCTCTGATAACAGCACTGAAGTTTTCTTTTGTAACTGAAGGTGGAGCCTTCCACTGGGCTGTAAGAGTCATGTCCGTTTTAACTGTGTATCCTGCTTCAATTGAAGCACCGTCAAGGCGCCAGCCGTTAAAACTTAAAACTGTATCGGGCAAAATCGGTAAGTCGTATGCGGTTAGGATATATCCGTATTTTACGGGCTTGCTTGCAGGAGGTTCCCCGTGTGTTGAACTGTAAGAAAGGGTGTAAGTGTTTCTGTCGTATTTGATTTCTACAACTGTTGTGCCGTCGGCCTGGATTGTTTTCTGTGCAAAACTTTTTGCCGTAAAGCCTTCGTAGTTTTTTGCGGCGGCACTTGTCTGGGTGCCGGATTTGCCCGATTTCTGCTCGACTGCTTCCTCGTCTTCGGTGTAGTTGTCATCTTGAAGGTTTTGGAGAAGATGTTTTACTGTGTAAGATGCAATGATTTCATCCCACTGGGCTGTAAGAGTTATATCCGTTTTAACTGTGTACCCTGCTGCAATTGAAGCCCCGTCAAGGCGCCAGCCTTTAAAGCTGTAATTTGTCTGTGTCAGATCCGGGAGGTCGGCTGCGGTAAGTTCATATCCGTATTTAACAGTCTTTGATGTAGGAGCATCTCCATATTCTGAACTGTAAGAAATTGTGTAAGTGTTTCTGTCGTATTTGATTTCTACGACTGTGGAGCCGTCTTCCTGGATTGTAGCCTGTGCAAAGGTTTTTACTGTAAAGCCCTCGTAAGATTTTGCTGCGGCAGCTGTCTGGGTGCCGGATTTGCCTGATTTTTGCTCGGTAGAATCTTCGGTGTAGCTGTCATTTTGAAGGTTTTGCAGCAGGTGTTTTACTGTATAAGTTGCAATGATTTCATCCCACAGGGCTGTAAGAGTTATATCCTTTTTAACTGTGTATTCTGCTGCAATTGAAGCCCCGTCAAGGAGCCAGCCTTTAAAACTGTAATTTGCTTGTGTCAGATCCGGGAGGTCAGCTACGGTTAGGATATATCCGTATTTTACAGTTTTGCTTTCAGGAGGTTCCCCGTATGTTGAACTGTAAGAAACTGTGTAAGTGTTTCTGTCGTAGTAGATTTCTACAACTGTTTGGCCGTCGGCCTGGATTGTTTCCTGTTCAATGGGTTTTGCCGTAAAGCCTTCGTAGGTTTTTGCGGCGGCAGTTGTCTGGGTGCCGTAAGTGCCTGTTTTTTGTTCTGCGGCTTCTTCGTCTTCGGTGTAGCTGTCATCTGCAAGGTTTTGCAGAAGGTGTTTTACTGTGTAGGTTGAATTTACAGGTTCCCACTGTGCATAAAGTGTTAAGTCAGTAGAAGAAGTTATGTCGGCTCCATCGTTGTATTCAACCGTGCCCTGCTGACTTTTTGCCCAGCCTTTAAAGTTATGATTTTCGCGGGAAAGACCAAGTTCATCAGCTGTTGAAAGTTTAGATGTCTGATTCTTTTTGATTAAAATGGTTTTTGTCGTTTAAGTTTTTCCTGTTGTTTCTGAGAAAGAGCCGACGTTTGCATCAAGGATGATTTTTACCTTGGGGTCCTGGCTTGTAGATGAATCGCTGCAGGAAACAAAGTTCAATAAGAGGGCGGTGCAGAGTGAAAGTACAAATGCCCGTGTTAATTGTGAAAACCAACTTTTTGAAATAGTCATAGGACACTCCGTTTTAGTTATAAAATAATATTATATTCATATTAACATAGCTTTAAGAATGCCGCTTGTTATATTTATTTGAGGCCTGAAAGAATATTGATATATAACATAAAGTTATTATATGGTGTATCCGGAAACCAAAAAAAAGACCCTGAGGGTGGCCTCAAGGTCTTTGCCTTTATGCTGTTATGCTTTTATTTTGCGTTGTTTGAAGCGGAATCTGTTATAAGTGTCAGATCCTGTGCGTTCAAAAGGACAGGGCGGTTATTTGTTGAAGTAACCATTATTCCTTTTGAAGTGATTGTAATCGGTGTTGCAGGTTTTACAGAAACTGGTGATTTAAGGAGCGGTTCCAGGTTTGCGTTGAATTTTCCTACAACCCATTTGTCTCCTTCTTTGATTACACAGTAGTAGTCAGAACCGCCCTGTACCAGAACAGAGTTTTCTGCAACTGTTTCTGCGCTTTCCTTAATGATTTCCATATTTTCATTATCAAGGAGAACGAGCTTAACTGCACCGTTTCCAACATTTGTTCCTGCAATTGCAACGAAGGTTTCGCCTGCCTCGTAGATTGAACGGCTTCTGATAACTGTTACTGGTGACTCTTTAATAACCTTGCCGTTATCAGCATTCATCTTAACGAGAGAACTCAGCACGCCAAGTTCATCAACGGCTTTAAGACCATATACTGTTGCTGCGTTTTCGTTTGCAGTCTGTTCCTTAATAATTTTCTGCTGGTCTTCAGCGATTGTCTGTCGTTCATTCTGAGCTTCTGTACGCTTGGTGTCTGCTGTTGCCTGAGCGGAAGCGGCTTCGTTTCTGGCGTCTTCTGTGGCCTTAGCCTGTTCTTCTGCTGCCTTAGCCTGTGTATCAGCTTCTTCCTGTTTCTGTTCAGCGACAGCCTTCTTTTCTTCAGCTTCTTTCTGAGCCTGTTTGTCGTCAGGATTTTCTTCTGCCTTTTTCTGGGCTGTTTCAGCTTCTTTTTTGGCTGTATCAGCTTCTTTCTTTGCTTCTGCAGTCTTTTTCTGCTGTTCCTTTAACTTGTTTGACTCTTCAGTGGCTTTTTTCTGGGCTGTTTCGGCCTTTTTCTGAGCGTTGTCAGCTTCGCGTTCCTTGATGTCAACCATATCTTTACGTGTGCTTACGTTCTTGTCGTCGTCTTCCTGCATTGATTCAACAACTTTCTTGTCGCTGATTACAGATGTATCGACTGTGCTCAAACCGCCGTTAAGGTCGTTGAGAGGAATTATGAGCTGGGTTTTTCCCGGCCATTCTTTATAGCTTAAAGCGATACCTGCTTTATCTGAAGTAAGGTTATCCGTTACAACCTTTTTGTATTTTGACTGGTAATAGTCGAGCTTTCCGCGGTAAACGGCATTGTAAACGGTTACGAAAGTTGCGAGGGTTTTTGAATCTGTATCTGAGTACCCGTAAGCGGCAACGAGGTAAGCGGCGATAATGCGTCGTACGTTTTTAATGTGGTCTACTGTTGCGTTTGGACCAATGATAAAAATATCCGCATCAAGTTTTCCTTTTTCGTTTGGATCAACTGCGTGGATAATCTGATATTTAGCAGCAAAACCAGCAGTTGCCGGAGTTTCTACATTCTTTGCAATTGTCTGGCCGAGACCGGTACCAATTGCGGCAATTTCTTCTGCAGTGTTGATTACACTGTGGGGTCCTACGTAGTTTTCAAAAACTACAGCATCTTCAGAAACCGATTCGATTTCCTGTTTGTTTACTTCTACCGCAAATGCTGAAGAGGCAAATACAACCGCAGCAAGAAGGGCAGAAAGAACATTTTTTATTTTCATATATCCTCCGGATAAACTTTATGACAATATAATATTATAGCACAGGTTTTTAAAAAATTACAGTTCAAGTTTAATAATGTTTTTCAGGGTCTGTGCCGCGTAATCCCTGATTGCTTTATCATACTGCGGATAGAGAAAATGCGACAGAATATTCTTGCCCTGGCGGTAAAGGGCAGGACGACCCATAAATTGTACGATTGAATATGTGGCGTCGCAGATTAAAACCGCTTTTTTTGTGTCCTTTGTCGTGTTGTTTTGGCCGGCGATTGTTTCCAGTGCGGCAAGAATCCGGCCGTCTTTGTCGTAGGCAAGCTTTTGTGCGGTCAAAATCAAAGTGTTGAGCATCAGGGTGTCGGATTCAAGTAAAAGTAAATCGGCAAGGTCAGATGCAAAAATGTCGCTCTGGCTCTGTTCAACTGCCTTAAAAACTGTCTGGGTGTAAATTGGATTTGATGAATAAAAAGTAGATCTGTTGTGTGAAAAACTTGAATTATTACTGAGTTCAAGAATGTAGTTTTCTGTCTGTTCCTTGAGCTGGCTGAGCATAAGTTCTTCTTTTTCTCCATAGCCGCCTTTTGTAAAGGCAAGAAGAATTTCGTCCATGCGTTCCTGAGGTGTTGTGGTGTAGGTAACTCCGTCGATTCTCCGGTTCATTTTTGAGGCTTTGACGTAGGATTTTGATTCAGTTTTTGTCTTTGAAGCAGATTTTACGCTCTGGACGCTCTGGCTCATGACGAATGCATTTAAGACCCAGTTATTCATACAGATTAAAATCTGGTTTGTGTTGGTGTAGGTGATGTAGCTCCAGGTTTTTTCCGGAGGAAGATTTGCCTGCCAGTTGATTGTGCCGTCAGCAGTAAATTCTTCTGCATTTTTTTTGTCACAGATAAAAAAGCCGTTTTCGGTTGCCTTTGTTGACTGGACAGTATCAAGTTCAATTCTGCTGATTAAAAAATAATTTTCTTCTTTTCCGGAATCATTTCGGATTATCAGAACTCTCGTTCCGGTTGAATCATTTTTTATAAGGGCGGAAGTTTCTTTTCCTGCGATAATTGATTTGAACGGGGCAGACGAGCGGCTGTCTTTTACAACCCATTTTGAGACTGCAGTGCCGTTCTGGACTGTACATAAGCCGGCGCTTCCGTCGGTAAATGTCATTAAAATGCCCTGGCCGCATTGGGATGCCGTTACGATTGTGCCTGCAAAGGTGATGGTTTCCAGCTCTTTTCCAAAAGGACTGATTCTTAAACCTGTACTTTTTCCCTCATAGGGCTCGTTAAAAAATACAAGAAGGCTTCCGTCGGGAAAGGTCTGAAGAATTATGTTATCGCAGGCGGCAAGTTCAAGATTCCACTTGAGACGTCCGCCGTAGCCGTAGCAGGCAACATTGTTTCTGCCCTGGACAAAAACGCGTCCGTCCCATCCGGTTACGGGCTTTTGTGTGATTTTGAACTTTGTGTCGGTTTTCCAGACAACTGAGCCGCTCGGGTTCATTAAATTCAACTCGGAATTATTTGTAATGTAATACAAAAAGTCGCCCCATGCCTGGATTTTGCCGGTGGGCCGTGCCTTTGTGTCTCTTTGCCACATAACTTTTCCGCCTGATGTGCAGGTGCAGACGAGCCTTCCGTCAGAAACAACTGCAAAGCCGTAGGAAGTTTCTGCAACCGGAGCGATTGCCTGGCCGCCGATAACTGCCTGCCAGGAAGGCTTCTGGCTTGTTAAATCGCAGGTTCTGAGCGGATTCTGTGCGTGGAGAAAAAATAAAGGAAGAAATAGAACTGTAAAACAAAACTTTTTTATATTCATTACTTTTATTTTCGGTTTTAACTTTCAAAAAAAGCAAGACTTTCTATGTGGGAAGTCTGGGGGTAAAAGTCCAGCAGAAAGAGCTTTGTAAGGGTGTAGCCCGATTTGATTAACATGGCGGCGTCCCTGGCGTGGGTGGCCGGGTCGCAGGAAAGACTTTTTAAAATCGGAGTTTTATTGTCGCAGAGCCACTTGCACACTTCTTTTTCCATGCCGGAGCGGGGCGGATCGATTACAACTGCGTCAAAAGGACCGTCGTGTTTGAGAATCTGACTAGCATTCTGTTCAACGAATTTTGCGCCGCTGACACCGTATGTTTCGTGGGGCTTTCCCTGCAGGTTGAGTTCGGCATTTACCAGGGCGTCCCGGTTGTGTTCCACCATGACTGTTTTTTTGAATAAATCAGCAAGGAATACGGAAAGTGTACCGCAGCCGCTGTACATGTCCAGCACGCTGTTGCCGCCGATATTTGTCACAATCTGTTCAATTGTTTTTTCGAGGACTTCGATGTTTGACTGAAAGAATCCCTTTACGTCAAATTGAATTGTGTGCCTGTTGAGAAGATTTATTTTGCAGAGGTTCTGTCCTGAACTTGTGGTTCCTGCAAATCTCTGCTTAACCCTGTTTTTTACCTTTGATTTTTTTCCTGTGACCTTCTGCTGCCACAAATCATTTTTTGCTTCGTCGGCTATTGCAAGTTTTGGGAAAGGTCCGTTGGATTCAACAAGGCGCTCGTCGCCAAAAAAATGGACTCTTCCGCGCGGGCGTGTAAACTGAGATGTCTGTTCAAGGTACTGGTTGATTGCGTCGGTTGCGACAGGGCAGTTTTTTAATTCAACAGTTGAATTTGAATCGCGCCTGTTAAAGGAGCCGTCTGTAAGCTGCACTCGGCTTCTGTAGGCGCGCTCTTTTCCGGAAATGACAACTATCTCAGGACAGCTCACTCCGGCCCGCTCAAAGCAGTCCCTGAGCATCTGAGAGCGCAGCTGGCGTTGTCTTTCGATTTTGATGTGCTGCATGTTACAGCCGCCGCACTGGGTGTAAAGCGGGCAGAAAGGTTCAATGCGGTCCGGGGACGGCTCGAGGATTTTTACGATTTTTGCAAGGTTATAATCCCGCAGGTTTTTTGTAATTTTAATCAGAAGTTTTTCGCCCGGAATCGCGTATGGAAAAAAAACGTTTTTGCCGTTGATTTTTGCCATGCAGTCCCCGCCGAAGACCATTTTTCCGGCAGTGACTGTATAGAGTTCTTCGTCAGAAACGGTTGATTTTTTAATATCCTGTGAATTACTGTCCATCTTCGAGTTTTGTAAAAATAAAGTTGCAGAAAGTTTTGATACGGTTGATGAATGAAGTTTCTACGCGGTCTTCGATAAACCAGAGTTTAAGCGCGTCAACACCGCCGATCCCGTATAAAATCCAGTTGTCTCCGTCCCTGAAAACTGTGATGCACGAAACCATGTTGCCTTTTTTTACTGCTGTAAATTTGTGGTGGTAAACAAGGTTTTCCATGTTTTTAAGCGAGTAAAAGTAGAAGTCCGGATTTTCTTCGATTGTAATCAGCGACTTGAATTTACCGAAAAGTGACATTTCAAGAATACAGTCGATGATTGTTTCGTTTCCGTTAACCCTTGCATTTGTTATTTCGGCCGAAGAATACAGTTCGTACCATTTTTTTGTGCGTTCAGAGTAATATGGAATTCCAACATAGTCCTTGATGTTCAGGAGAATTGCATTGATTCGGTCGCGGATATTTTCGTTTCCTTCGTATGGAATTACCTGGATGATTTCGGCACAGTAATTTGGTCCGAGGTCTTTCATTGCCGAAAGTACGCGTTTTGTCTGAGCATTCTGATTGATACAGACATTTTTAACTGTATCAATATTTCTGATTAAAACTTCGCCTTTCTGAAGTTTTTCGCGTTCTGAAACTTTTAATTTTGAATTGAATACATCTGCAAAAATTGAAGAAGCTGCTGCGCAGATTAAACATACAGCAAGAATAAGTTTTTTATTCATTTTCATACCTCCGTAAATTATAGTGTTTAACTAAAAAACTCTCAACTACAGGCGCTTTATAAAATTGTACTGTATTAAAAAATCAAATTTGTGATAAAATGGTTACATTATGATAAATCCAGTTATTCAAGAATTGATAAGCAATAAAGATGCTTCTGTCATCCGAAAGATGTTTGAAGAAGGCATCGAGATGAAAAAAATCTACGGTGCTGATAAAGTTTATGATTTTAGCCTCGGAAACCCTGACCTTGATCCGCCGCAGAAAGTAGTGGACGCAGTAAAAGAAGTTGCCCTGGACACCACACACGGCCGCCACGGTTATATGCCTAACGCAGGTTATCCTGAAACACGTGCTGCAATGGCAAAAAAAGTTTCGCTTGAGCAGGGTGTTCAGCTTGAATTCAGTGATGTTGTAATTACAGCAGGTGCTGCAAGTGCATTGAACTGTGTTTTAAAAACAATTCTGAGCGCCGGGGACAATGTAATCGTTCCAAAACCATTCTTTGCAGAATACCGCAACTACGTAAAAAATTACGGAGGAATTCTTCAGGAAGTAAGCACAAAGGACGATTTTTCCCTTGATGTTGAATCCATCAAAAATGCCCTGAATGAAAAAACTGCCGCAGTGCTGATTAATTCACCTAATAATCCGACAGGAAAGGTTTATACAGAATCAGACATCATTGCCCTTGCAGAATGCTTAAAAGAGCATGCAAAAAAATCAGGCAGAACTCCATATTTAATTCTTGATGAGCCTTACCGCGCAATCATTTACGACGGAAAAACAGTTCCATCGGCATTCGATAAATACGATTCATCAATCGTAGTTTCTTCTTTTGCAAAAAATCTGAGCCTTCCTGGCGAACGCATCGGTTACATCGCCGTAAATCCAAAGGCAGAAGATGCAAAGAACCTGATTGGAGGTTCAATTTTCAGCCTGCGTGTTCTCGGTTACGTAAACGCTCCCGCATTCTTCCAGAAAGTAGTTCAGAAAAGCTGGGATGCGGAAGTTGATTTTTCTTCCTACGAAAAACGCCGCAACCTTCTGATGGGTGTTCTGGACAAAGCCGGAATTGAATATTACAGACCGGAAGGTGCATTCTATCTTTTTGTAAAGGTTCCGGCAAAATTTAACGGAGACGATATGGCATTTTCTGATCACCTCAAAAAATTCCACATTCTCTGCGCACCTGGAAAAGGTTTTGGCGGACCGGGATGGGTTCGGCTTGCATACTGTGTTGACGAAAAATCAATTGTAAACAGTCAGGAAGCCTTTATTGAGGCCGCAAAATAGGTTCAATTTACAATACGGAGGATAGTTATGAAAATTTTAATGGTAAGTGCAGAAGCAGTTCCTTTTGCAAAAACCGGCGGTCTTGCCGATGCAGTAAGTGCCCTGGCAGGCAGCCTGAGCAAGATGGGACATGATGTTCGTATCGTAATGCCCCGTTACTACAAAATTGACAGAAAAAAACTCACAAAGCTGGAAGGTCCTCTCGGTGTTCCTGTTGGAATGGGCCAGGAATGGACTGCTGTGTACACAACAACACTTCCGGGCTTTCCAAAGGTGAATGTTTACTTTTTGGACCACGAACAGTGTTTTGGGCGCGACGGTGTTTACGGCACCCGTGTTGAACCGGATTTTTATGACAATCCGTACCGGTTCTCACTTTTGTGTCACGGAGCCCTCCAGGTTTGTAACAAACTCGGCTGGTTTCCGGACATTGTACACGCACACGACTGGTCTGCAGGCCTTGCACCGGTTCTCGTAAAACATGTCTGCCGTTCACAGCCGGCTTTTTCAAAGACAGCATCCGTATTTACAATTCATAATATGGGTTACCAGGGAGTTTACGGAAAAGAAAAGTTCCCTGACCTCGGCATCGACTGGAACCTTTACTACGGAGCAGGTTTTGAGCACAACGGTGCAATCAACTTCCTCCAGGCAGGAATTTCAAGCGCCGACATGGTAACAACGGTTTCGCCGACTTACGCAAAAGAAATCCAGACTGCAGAAGGCGGATTCGGGCTCGACGGACTTTTACGGGTTCGAAGCGATGTTGTGCGCGGAATTGTTAACGGTGTAGACACTGATGTATGGAATCCTTCAAAAGACACTTTGATTCCTGCAAAATATTCAAGCAGGGACATGAAGGGCAAGGCTGAATGTAAAAAGGCCCTTCAGGAGCAGTTTGGTCTTGAAGTTAATCCGAATGTTCCGGTTATCGGTATGATCGGACGGCTTGTAAGCCAGAAAGGTATTGCCGAAGTTATTGCGCCGACTTACGGAAGCCTGTACAACATCTGTACAACAATGGATGTTCAGGTAGTGCTTCTTGGAAGCGGTGATAAATGGGCAGAAGATGAAATCAATTCTCTCCAGGCAAAACTTCCAAACTTTAAGGCAATGATTGGCTACAGCGAAAAGATAAGCCACTTGATTGAAAGCGGTTCTGACTTTTTCCTCATGCCGTCCCAGTACGAGCCTTGCGGCCTCAACCAGATGTACTCCGAACTTTATGGAACTCTTCCAATCGTTCGCCGCACAGGCGGGCTTGCAGACACTGTAATCAACTACAACCAGGAAACAGGCGAAGGAACAGGCTTTATGTTTGACAACCTTACACCGGGCGCCGTTTACGATACAGTCGGCTGGGCAGTGTGGGCATACTACAACAGAAAGGACGATATCAAGGCAATGCAGAAGCGTGCCATGGAGCAGGATTTTACATGGAAGAACAGCTGCCTCCACTACGAAGAAGTGTATAAGGAAGCCCTGAAGCGCGGCTGCGGAATCGATATGTAAGAGATTGCCGTGTTAAACACGGCAGTGCACAGGACGTGCACCCAAAACTGATTGTGACAGTAGCTTTGCTACTGTCGATGTTGAAAGCTCCAGGGATGGAGCTTTCAACATCAGAACTCAAACCACTGGCCGTCGGTTGTTAAATACCAGTCGGCCAGAACACCGTTCATATCAGGATTATACCAGCTGATAGACCCGTCTCGGTTCAATACAACCAGGCGGGTATTATTTTTTGCAATCTTAAGCGGCATTGAAGCACTGCGTTTGTATTCAAAATTGCGTTTACCCATCAGATTGTATGAGCGTACACGGTTTTTACCGATGTTTGTGTACAAAACAGGATAAGAAAGGTAGTTGAATGCGTCTCCGTCTTCGCCTGCTTCGTCAAGGAAGGTCCTGTGGGTTTTAGAAGAAGGGCTGTAAGAGAATACGCAGGTCTTTTTAGGGCTTACAAGAATTCCGTAGATGTCAGCGTTTTCTACGTTTGGATCTATTGTAAGTGAATATGCAACGCTTCCGGAAATTGAAAGAGGAACGGTTTCCTTTGTTCGGGTATTTACATAAATCAATGGTGCGGCCGGATTTGTTGCCGAAGTTTTTGCAACATACAGGTCACTTTCATTGTACAAAATCGCGTCCTGGATTCCTGAGCCGAGATAAAGTTCTTCTTTTTTGCTGTTTTTAATATCGTAACGGTTTACGGTTGTGTTTCCTTCAATTGCAATCAGGTTGTCGCCGTACAGCTTTAATGAACTTAAATTTCCTTCCGGAACAAAGAGGGAAGTTGTTTTACCGTCTGCAATCGACATCAGCTGAACAGCCTTTTTGGAATCCCTTGTCCATAAAATTACGTCCTGACCGTAAGTAATCAGGTTTGTATGGTTGCCCGGATTATAGCCTTTTTTATCAACGATTCCCTTGTCGTAAGACGAAAGGAAGATTGCGTCCGGAGTAAGAAAGTAAAAATCTTCGCCAACGACGCTCATGTCGTAAATGCGGTCATACATATTGTCAGAAAGGGCGAGAAGGGTATCTACACGTTCAGCAACCGCATTGTCAAACTTGTAAATATTTCCTAAGTTTGTGCCTGCAAAAACTGTCTGCCCTGACAAAGATGCGCTGACAATCTGTTCGCCCTGCTTGAGACCGGTAAATGTACGGATCAGCTGTGGTGCAATTACGTTTTTGTTTCTGTCGTTCTGTATCATATACAGCTTGAACTGTTTACTTTCGTTTACAATGTAATAAAGATTCTTGTCTTTATTTGAACTTACAAAGATCGGATGGTCAGAGTTTACGTTGAATTTGGCAATATTGTTACCTGTAGTCGCCTGAATTATATAAACCTGTCCGTCCTTAAAACCTGCTAAAAATACCGAGTTGTTAAAAAGAACCGGCTTTGAAAGATTGTTTTCTGCGTAGAATTTTGCCTTTTTTGCTCCCGTGCGTAGGTTATAATAAGTCAGTGAGCCGACCGGTGAATATACAACTACTGTGTTTTCGCTGTCAGAAGTTGTAATCATGCTTACGGCGCCTGTAGATTCCTTTAATTTTTTTGAAGTAATCTGGTTGTTGTGGGTATTTAAAAAATATGTTCCTTTAACTGATGCGGTTCCGCAGATTACATAAGTTCCCTTTGCAGAATATGTAAGGTAAGTAATCGGATCGCTGAAGGTATAGGCGCATTTACGGCTCAAGGTTTTAAAATTCCACACGCTTACCATGTTATTGGAAGCACCGTCCGTCGTGTAAACTGCGATATCGCTTCCGTTCGGGCTGCGTGCAATGAGCTGAACTGACACATCGCTAAGCTGATAGTGTTCTCCAAGGCCGTCTTCGGTCCATTTTACAACAAAACCATCACGGCCTGCACTGAATACGGTGTTTTCTTCGCCGACAACTCCGTCAAGGACTGCAAGGTCAGTTACAGTTGACTGGTGCGACTGGGTAGAAATATGTGACTGGGCAAAAGCTCCAAAAGACAAAGTTAAAAGAAAAGCTGAAACAATTTTACTTTTTTGCATTAAATAACCCCATTAAGTAGTTAAAGTCGCCGACCATCGCAAGACAGAATAAAAAAGCGATAACGGCAAGTCCAATGTATTGTACAACATATCGGACTTTTGGTGAAATATGTTTTCTGGTTATAAGTTCAATAAAAGAAAATATAATCAGCCCTCCGTCCAGAATCGGAATCGGAAGCAGGTTCATCAAAAAAAGAGAAATACTGATAACTGCAACAAAGTTTAAAACAGAGCACAAACCGTTACGCAATCCATCCTTAAAGCCTGATTTTACAGTCTCCCCGAGCATCGTTGTTATTCTGGCAGGTCCGCTGACTGCTTTTGTAACCTTTACCCCCTTGAACAAAGATGCAATTCCCGTGAATGTGGCGTTAATCATTTTTGCAGTTTCTGTAAACCCGTATCCGATTGAACCGAAAAAGCCGTAACGCCTGCTTTCGTGCAGAGCGTAAGTGTCCGGAAGGCTCATTACACCGAGTTTTCCGGCACCTGTTTCTTTATCCAGATCCGTGCGGGCGGTAAATGTAAGTTCCCTGCCGTCGCGTTCAACCGTAATCTCAAGATCTTTGTCCGGGTTCATTGCAATTTCTGAGTATAAGGCTGCAAAGTCATCAATTTTTGTTCCGTTAATTGCGATGATTGTGTCGCCCGTCAAAATTCCTGCATCTCTGGCAGCAGAATGGATTTCGGGATAGACTTCGTCTGCAAGTTGAATTTTTGCAGAAGGTGAATAATAAAAATATCCTACAAGACCAATTATAAAAAAGCAGAAAACTGTGAGCAGATAATTTGCAAAAGGTCCCGCAAAAGCGATGATTACGCGTTTGAGCGGGTGGCAGCCGTACATGCTGTCCTTATCGCCTGAAACAAAATCAACGCCTTCTTCGTACGCTTTCTGGTAGTCGTTTTCGCCCTTCATTGCGCAGTAACCGCCTAAGGGAAGGAGAGAAAGCCTCCAGTCAACACCTCTGATGGTTTTATGCAGAAGAACAGGGCCCATTCCGACGCTGAATGCTTCTACTTTTACACCGCATGCCTTTGACGCAAAAAAGTGTCCTAATTCGTGAATCGTTACAATAACTGCGAGAATTATAAGTCCGTAGATTATTGTCATTTTTTAAGGTACTCCGCTGCAAGCGCACGCGCTTCTCTGTCGCATTCAAAAATATCTTCAACGCAGGTGACTGCCTGAGTTTTTGACTTTTGCATAACGTGAGTAACGATGTCTGCAATGCCTGAAAATCTGATATTTCCTTCGATAAAGGCAGCGACTGCAACTTCGTTTGATGCGTTAAAGGTAATCGGGCTTGAACCGTCATTTTTTGCCGCTTCAAAAGCAAGTCCCAGAAGCGGAAAGTCATCCATACGCGGTTTTTCAAAGGTTAAAGTCATGCTTCCGTCGGCAGTGTCTGTCAAATCAAACGGCTTCATAAAGTTTGTGCTGATTTTTGGCCAGTCAAGTGCCTGAATAATCGGATGCTTCATGTCCGGATGGCTTAGCTGTCCGTAAACAATTCCATCTTTTGTGCGTACAAGTGAGTGAACAATACTCTGAGGATGTACAACAACCTGGATGTTTTTTGTATCAAAGCTGAATAATCGCCTGGCTTCAATTACTTCAAGGCCTTTGTTTCCCATTGTAGCGCTGTCTACAGTGATTTTTACGCCCATATCCCAGGTCGGGTGTTTGAGCGCGTCCTGTAAGGTTGCGTCCTTGATTTTATCCGAAGGCCATGTTCTGAACGGGCCTCCGCTTGCAGTAATCATCAGGCGGTCAACGTTTTCTGGTCCGCCGCACTGATTCAGAAGGGTAAAGATTGCCGAGTGTTCACTGTCCACAGGAATAATTGAACAGTTATTTTTGCGTGCAAGATCAAAGATTAAAGGTCCTGCCATTACGACAGATTCTTTGTTTGCAAGAGCAAGGTCGATTCCGCTCTGGAGTACGAGCATTGTCGGAACAAGTCCCGCACTTCCGGCGATTCCGTTTACGACGATGTCAGGTTTTGTGTTATCGATGAGTTTTTTAATGCCGTCAGTGCCTTCTGCTGAGGTTAAGCAGGAAGGACAGTTGAATTCCCTGGCAAGTGAATCAAGTTCATCCTTGTTTTTATTGGCCGTAATGCCTGCGCAGGAAAATCTGTCTTTTTGATTTCGTAAAATGTCTATGGTGCTTTTACCGATAGAACCGGTTGCTCCAAGTACGAGAACTCTTTTTGTTGAATTATTATTCATTTTGAACCTTATTATAAAGCGTAAAGGCGTGTAACTGTCAGATAGAATACTGGTGCAGAGAATACAATGCTGTCGATTGAATCCAGAACTCCGCCGCGTCCAGGAATCAGGGTTCCTGAGTCCTTGCATTCAGAAGAGCGCTTGAATACAGATTCAACCAGGTCTCCGACAATAGATGTAAAGGCGGTAAGTACACCGAGAATTATGATTTTATAAACTGGGCCCGTAAAAATCTGCGGCCAGATTTTATAGGCAAGAACGCCTGCAAGCACTGAACCAAAGAAACCGCCGATAAAACCTGCGATACTTTTGTTTGGACTTGCCTTGATAAAGCCCTTGTTGTTCTTTCCTAAAAGGTTTCCGAAGAGCCATGCAAATGAATCACAGAAAAATACCATTACGAGGAAGAGAATCAAAAGCTGCTGTGAGTGTTCAAAAAAAGTCATTCTGGAAAGGAATGAGAACAAAAATCCGCAGTAAAAAATAATTGTAGTTGAAGTAATCAGGTGGCTGTTTGAATCTTCAAATGTCTTTGCACTTACAACTTCGATTGAATAGCACAGCAGAACTGCACATACAAAAACATAAACTGTGATAATTACAGGCCAGCCAAAAACTGCACAGAGCAGGGTAGAAAGAGGAACAAGTCCTGAACAGATATCCACAAGAACACGGTTCTGTGTCTTAAAATTGTGGCGGAACATATTGAACAGTTCATCTGCGGCAGCAACTGCCAGAAGTGTTACGACTACGTGTAATGCAAGATGATTCATTTGATTAAACCAGACCAGGCATATAACTGCAGGAAGACCTACAAAAAATACCATCAGTCTGGAAATGACTTTACTGCTCATAAACAACCTCATTCCTTGTCCGGTACAGAACCGAACCTTCTGTTACGTTTTTGAAATTCATATATATCCTGCATAAATTCGTCTTCCTTATAATCAGGCCAGAGTGTCGGTGTAAAAACGAATTCTGCATATGCACACTGCCAGAGTAAAAAGTTGCTGAGACGCTGTTCGCCGCCGGTTCTGATCATAAGATCTACATCCGGAAGGTTGTCACCGTCTAAATTTTTTGTAATAAGTTCTTCTGTAATTTTATCACTTTCTGTAGAATTTGCAATTTTTTTGAAGGCGCGTACAAGTTCATCACGTCCGCCATAGTTGATTGCAAGGACACAGGTAGTGCCGGTAAAATCTTTTGTATCTTCTTTTGCGTTTAATATTTCTTTCTGGACATCTTTAGGAAGCCCTTCCAGATCTCCGATATGGTCGATTCTGATACCGTTCTTTTTGTAAAATTCAAATTCTGCACGGAGATGATTGCGGATAAGTGACATCAAATAGCCGACTTCTTCCTGGGCGCGCTTCCAGTTTTCTGTACTGAATGTGTAAAGGGTAATGTATTTGATACCGAGGGCTGCTGCACAGGCGACAATACGCTTGGCGGCATTGAGACCTTCTTTGTGTCCGTTTGTGCGAGCTAATCCCTGGTTTTTTGCCCAACGGCCGTTTCCGTCCATGATTACTGCAACATGTTGTGGAAGCGGGCCGTTTTTTAATTCTTCAACAGTCATTATGCTAAGATTTCTTTCTCTTTTGCATCGCAGACTGCCTGGATGTCTGCTGTATATTTGTCGGTCAATTTCTGGAGATCGTCTGTTTCTTTTTTGAGCTGGTCTTCAGTAATTTCACCTGCTTTCTGCTGTTTTTTAAGTTCATCGTTACCATCGCGGCGGATGTTGCGGATTGTTGTCTTGTAGTTTTCTGCCATTGACTTAGCCTGCTTAACAAGTTCCTTGCGGCGGTCAGCTGTGAGGGCAGGAATGGAAATGCGGATTACTTTACCATCGTTTGACGGGTTAAGTCCGAGGTCAGCAACGAGGATTGCTTTTTCAATTTCTGTAATAAGTGATTTATCAAACGGAGATATAACAACTGTACGTGCTTCTGGAATAGAAATAGTTGCTACCTGGTTGAGCGGTGATTTGTTTCCGTAATAGTCAACACGAACTCTGTCAAAGATAGAAGCACTTGCTCGTCCTGTGCGGATTGAATTCATTTCGTTTTTGAGTGCTTCGAGGGTTTTTTCCATTTTTGGTTTTGCATCAAATGCCATACTTTATATCTCCAAATTTTATAAAAAAACTAAAAGCGGCTGCTGTAAGAGCAACCGCTTTATTATCAGGTAAGAATTATTTACCAAGTACAAAAAGTTCGATCTTAGAGAAAGAAAGTTTTGCACCTACAGCTTTACCAACTTCTTCGAGCTTTTTAGCAACTGTAAATTTGTCATCCTTTACGAATGCCTGATCTACGAAGCAGTTTTCAGCAAGAAGCTTGTTGATTTTGCCGTTAAGAATTCCGTCTTTAACGTTCTGTGGCTTGTTAGCCATTTTTTCGTCAGCAGCCATCTGAGCAGAGAAGATTTCTTTCTGTTCGTCGATGTAGCTCTGTGGAACGTTTTCTTTTTTGATGTAAGCTGGAGTAAATGCAGCGAGGTGCAGACAGCAGTCTTTTGCAAATACTTTAACATCGTCAGCAGTAGAACCGTCTACAACTACGATAGCACCAGTTTTGTTGTCTGAGTGAACATAAGTTCCTACAGATGCGTTTGCGCCAACTTCTACAAATGCAGCGCGGCGTACAGCCATGTTTTCGCGGAATTTGATTGCGATTTCGTCGATGAGAGCTTTGTGCTCGTCAGTGATTTCGCTCTTTCCGTTAGCAAGAGTAATGTCAGCGGCTTTTTCTGCTGTGGCCTGGAAGTCTGCGTTGTTTGCAACGAAGTCAGTTTCGCAGGTAACTTCAACCATAGCAACTTTATTGCCGTCCTGTTTGATTACGATACGACCTTCGCCGGTAGCGCGGTCAGAACGTTTTGCCATTGCAGCGAGACCTTTTTCTTTAAGGATTTTTTCTGCTTCGGCAAGGTTACCGTTAGCATCCTGGAGTGCTTTTTTACAATCCAACATACCTGCGCCGGTAGATTCGCGCAATGCTTTTACATCAGCAGCTGTGAATGCCATTGTTTTTCTCCTTATAAACTCCGCGTTAGCGGTCGTGCAGGAGGCACGATATCGCAGTTTTGCCAGCGGCAAAATCTGCCCGTGATAAAAAGTACAGGGAAGTACTTTTTATCACGCCTCCTTAAAGTTATTTGTCAAATTTTGCAGCAAGGTCATCATCGTCAGATGAATCATCTTCTACATCTTCTTCTTTTGGTTCAGTTGGAGTGTAGTTGCTGTAATCATCAATTTCTTCATCGTCTTTTTTAGTTGAAGCATCTGTAACGATTTCTTCATCATCGTTGAGAGTTTCAATAATTTTAAGACCTTCTTCGTTGTTAGCTTCTACAACTGCGTTAGCAATGATAGAAGTGAACAATGTGATTGCGCGGATAGCATCGTCGTTACCAGGGATAGGGTAATCGATTCCTTCAGGGTTACAGTTTGTATCAACAACTGCAACGATAGGGATACCCATGCGGTGAGCTTCTGCTACAGCAATCTGTTCCTTGTGTGTATCGATTACGAAGATAACTCCTGGGAGTTCCTTCATTTCTTTGATACCACCGAGGTTCTTTGTAAGTTTTGCTTTTTCTTTGAGAAGACCAGAAACTTCTTTCTTTGTAAGGTTATCAAAAGTTCCATCGATTTCCATCTTTTCGATTTTCTTAAGTCTCTGGAGTGATTTTTTGATAGTAGAGAAGTTTGTGAGCATACCGCCAAGCCAGCGGTTGTTAACGTAGAACATGCCGCAGCGTTCTGCTTCTTTCTGAACTGCCTGCTGAGCCTGTTTTTTTGTACCTACGAAAAGTACTGACTTTCCTGAGGCAACAATTTTGCGAACAGCTTCGTAGCTGTCTTTGATAGCACCGATTGTTTTCTGCAAATCGATGATGTGGATACCATTACGTTCTGCGAAGATATACTTCTTCATACGTGGATCCCAACGCTTAACCTGATGACCAAAGTGTACACCAGATTCAAGCAAACTCTTCATGGTTACAACTGCCATAAAGTGTCTCCTTCACCGGAAAAATTACAAATCTGCGGATATTTTATCCGTGTAATTTTCCACCGAACTCTGTTACTCGCGACGCATACGCGCCCGGAATATTTACGAGCTTATGGATAATACCTACGGTCCTTCCATAAGTCCGGCAGAACTATTCAAGAATTGAATAATTCTGTTCTTTTAACATATCATAAAGTTCAAAGATAGGCAAGCCTACTACATTTGAGTTTGTGCCTTTAATCTTTGTAATAAAACAACTTGCAAGCCCCTGAATTCTGTATCCGCCGGCAGCTCCGTGCCATTCGTCAGTGTTTATATACCAGTTGATTTCTTCGTCTGTCATTTTGTTGAATGTAACTTCTGTTACGGCCGAACGGTTGCTTACATAGTGAAGTTCGCTGCTAAAAAGGGCAAGACCTGTGATTACTTTGTGGGTTTTTCCCTGGAGGGCCTTTAAAAATTCGAATGCTTCTGCCTGGTCCTGTGGTTTTCCGTAAATTTTTTTGCCTTGAATTACCATTGTGTCAGCCCCGAGAATCCACGGGTACTCGATATCAGGCGGAAGTGCTCTTGTAACGGCGTTTACCTTGCGTGTTGCAAGGTACTCTGCGGCTTTTTCCAGCGGAATGTCCTCAGGAATATCTTCGTCACAGTTAGGAATAATTACCTTAAAAGGTATATTCAGCATTTTCAGGATTTCCTGCCTTCTCGGAGATGAAGAGGCTAAGATTATAGGTTCCATCTAAATACCCCCAGCAAATAAATGCCTTTTTAAAAAAATAAACGGCATTTCTAGAGATTTTATAGAAATGCCGTTTTTTTGGGTATATAAATAACTGATTATTATTTAGCGTTGCTTTTGCTTGAAGAAGAAGAGCTTGAACCCTGAAGTTTTTTGAGAAGTTCGAGGGCGCGTGTGCGGACAGGAGTTACATAGTGATAGTTAGTTGCAATCTGTCCAACTGCCTGAATCATCGGACCTTTGTTTTCTACAGTGTCCTGGATTTTTTCAAATGCAACGAGAACTTCCAGGGCGAGTGAAGAAGTAGGGTTGAGAACCGCATTCTTTTTCTGAGCCCATGCGATAGTTTCTGAAACTTCGTCATTGTTGTTGATACCGATTTCTCCGAGGGAACGGATAGCAGCGGTGATAACCATCGGTTCGTTGTCGGCAAGTGCGATTTTGCACAATGTATCTTTTGATTCTTCTGTTTTTACATTTGCAAGAATATCACATGCTTTTGCGCGGATATCAGGAAAGTTGTTTACGAGACGGCCGTTTGTGCGGGCCTGGGTTGTAATACCTTCACCTGCAAGAGAGTCGAGGGCCTTCATCATGTCCGGTGTGGCACGACCTTCGTTAACTGCGTTTTCCAGGTACTGGAGAGCAACAAGCTTATTGTCTCTTTCTTCTGAATTAGCAAGTTCAGTAATTACAACGTCTTCTACGCTGCTCAAGTATTCGCTTTCTACAGATGCTTCGTTTGATTTGCTCTGTGCAACAGCAGCAAATGAACACATCATTACTGCAAGACCGCAAGCGATATATTTTGTCGATTTCATTAAAATCCCCCTTGGATATACTTTAATAATCGGTAAAAACCCAGATAATATTTAAAAAATTATAATTTATTAACGCTTAAAAAGCAATTATTTTTATGATTTAGCCTTCAATTTCAGAAAGATGAACAGCCCAGTGACCGTTAATCTTGTTGAAGAAGTAGTAAACCAGGGTCTTTTCTTCTTCAGTTTCCGTAGCTGCTTCAACCACCTGAACTGCTTTTACGTAAGTGTCGGAAACGTAGCGGATTTCCGTAACATCCCGTCCGGCACGAGCAGGAACAAATACGTATTTAAAGTAGTCTTGAAGGTTATTGAGGCGCAGTCCCTTTACAGGAAGCTTGCTCTGAGCCTTTCTCAGGTTTGCAGGTTTAGACCAGTATTCTTTTGATTCATCATCAACATATAAAAGCCATGACTGATAGTCAAAGTCTTTCATGATTGTATTCATCTTGGTGATAATGGAAATGATTTCTGCCTTGTCGGCTTCGAAGGTGTCTTTTGAAACAGTAACATTTCCGACAGAGCGTGAATATTCATCATTTACAGGTTTTGTTTCTTCTGCAGGAGCAGGCTGTTCAACAACGGCTTCCTGTGCAGGTGCCGGTTCAACCTTTGTAGAACCGCATGATGCGAAAAATAAAGAAGACATAACAGTCAACGAGATAATAAATTTAATTCTTTTCATATTTAGAATATACATCACTTGCCCCGTTCAGTCAAACTGTGGTACAAATAAAAAGGAGGCACGACCGTTAACTCGGTAATAAAAATAATAAATTGACAACAGCAGTTTTTCCGGGAACATTTGATCCGCCCACATACGGACATTTAAATATAATTGAAAGAGCAAGTAAACTTTTTGACAGGGTAGACGTCGTAGTCGCAGTAAATCCAGGCAAAAACTGTTTATTTGACGCAGAAGAACGTACCAGTATGATTAAAACACTGGTTGAACCATTCCAGAACGTAACGGTACATTCGTGGGACAAGCTCATAGTTCAATATGCAGAACAGAGCGGGGCCAAGGTTTTAATCCGCGGAATCCGTAATGCAAATGACTTTGGATATGAATTTGACCTGTCACTGATGAACCACAATTTGAATTCAAATATAGAAACTTTATTCATACCGACAGAAACACGCTTTGTACTGGTAAAGTCAAGTTCAATCAAGGAATTGGCCCAGTTTGGCGGTGACGTTAGCGGGATGGTTCCTCCAATTGTCCTGGAAGCCTTGAAAAAGAAGTATAATGACAAAAATTAAAAAAATGTCATAAAAAATATTGACATTCTGTTAAAACAAGGTATAATTCTATTCAATGTTAATTGACATTCGGGGATAAACTGTTATAAAATAAATCCCGTTATACAAGTAACAATTATATAGTGAGGTTATTGAAATGGCAGTACCTAGAGCGAAAACTTCTAAAGCACGTACACGCAGACGTCGTGGTGTAAATATGCATCTTACAGCACCACAGATGGTTGAATGCGGAAACTGCGGAAACCTTATTTTGCAGCATCACGTATGTCCAAAATGCGGTTTCTATCGTGGACGACAGGTTATTACTCCCGAAAGTAATGGTTAATTAATTCCATAAGGAGGCGTGCTAAAAAGTACTTCCGTGTACTTTTTAGCACATGCAGGTTTTGCCGTTGGCAAAACTGCGATTTCGTGCCTCCTGCACGACCGCTAACGCGGTGTTTATAAGGAGAAAAAAAATGGACGAATTGTTCAACAAAATCCAGAAGCTCATTGCTGAAAAACTGGAAATCGAAGAAAGCAAGATTACAATGGATTCATCATTCCGTGGTGATCTCGGCGCTGACAGTCTTGATACATACGAACTCGTATATGCTATCGAAGAAGAACTTGGCGTAAGCATTCCTGATGAAAAAGCAAACGAATTTGAAACAGTTCGCGATGCATACAACTTCATCAAAGCTGAAAAAGAATCTAAATAATTCTAGTTTTTTTTGCTAAGAAGGAACACAGGTTGCCCTGCAGCCTGTGTTATTTTTTTTTGGAGGGGAAAGGTGTCAAAAGTGAAGGGAATATTCAAAAAATCATCTTTGGAACCCGGCCGGCTTGTTGAATTGAAGGACTTTTGTAAAAGAGTAAATATCAAATTCAATAATCTTGAATTGTTGAATTTGGCATTTTGTCACAGGTCGAGCAGCAACGAAAACAAAACTTTAAAACACCAGAACAATGAGCGCCTTGAATTTCTGGGCGACAGTGTCCTTGGAATGGCAACGGCAACTTTTTTGTATGCTGATATGGAAGAAAATCCGGAAGGCGACCTTGCAAAAATCAAAAGCGTTGTTGTAAGTGAAAAGTCACTTGCGCCGGTAGCACGCCGTTTTGGAATCGACAAACTCTTAATTCTTGGAAAGGGCGAAGAAATGAGCGGCGGCCGCCAGAAAGACGCAATTCTTGCAGACTGTGTAGAAGCCGTAATCGGAGCTTATTATCTTGACCGCGGTTATGAAGAAGCCGAAAAATTTGTTCTTTCATTTATAGAAGGCGAAGTTAAAAAGGTTCAGGAAGACAGGGGACAGAAGGATTATAAAACCCTGCTCCAGGAACATTGCCAGAAAAAGTTTAAGCAGGTTCCGGTGTACGAGCTTGTAAAGGAAACAGGCCCTGACCACGACAGAACATTCTGGGTAAGCGTTAAAGTGAAGGGCGTAACCTACGGCCCTGAATCCGGCAAAAACAAAAAGACCGCCGAACAGAACGCCGCAGGCCTTGCCTACAGAATGCTTACAGAAAAGCAGTAAAAATATTCAAAAATAACAATTGTTCTGTTGACACGTTTTGTTATATTTGATATATTAACTTCATAAGTTTTGCGGTAGTCATATAACGGCTCATTATCTCAGCCTTCCAAGCTGATGACGAGGGTTCGACTCCCTTCTACCGCTCTTTACAAGCCCATCTTTGATATGTACCCATAATTCTGGACACATATTATGAATTAGGCCGAATGAATGGATGCTTCCCTGTATTTTGCGGGAGGCATCCATTTTGTTTTAACCTGTATTCGCTTATTGTTATAATAGTCTATATATTCTGCAACTGCTACAGAAAATTCTTCAAAAGATTTAAAATCCTTTTCATGTCCATAATACAATTCATTTTTCAAACGTCCAAAGAAAGTTTCCATAATGCAATTGTCATAGCAATTTCCTTTACGAGACATAGATTGAATAACGCCATGATTAATCAATCTTGTTCTGTAATAAATATGCTGATACTGCCATCCCTGATCAGAATGAAAAATAAGGCCATTAACTCTTTGGAATTTTTTAAAAGCTTTATCCAACATTCGTTTTACTTGTTCCATGTTTGGACTTAATGATAAATCATAAGAAATTATCTCGTTTGTATGCATATCAAGAATTGGAGAGATGTAGCATTTGCCCCAGGAAAAATTAAACTGTGAAACATCAGTTGTCCATTTCTGAAAGGGCGCAGTTGTACTGAAATCCCTGTTAATTAGATTAGCAGCAATTTTTCCAACTTCCCCTTTGTATGAATGATACTTTTCTTTTGGTCGTTTTCCAAATAGTCCCAGAGAATGCATTATTCTTTGAACTCGTTTGTGGTTTACAGTTTTGCCACGGTTTAGAAGTTCTCTGTAAACACGACGTACGCCATATCTTTCTTTGTTTTCTGTAAAAATCTTCAGTATTTCTTGTGCCATAGCGACATTTTTTTCAGCAATAACATCCTTTTTGCTTATTTCAAAGTAATATGTCGATTTTGACATTTTTGCAGCTTTTAAAAGATACCTTAATCGGTATCCTTTTTCTTGGAGTTCTTTGAGGACTTTTGCTTTTTCGCCTTGAGCTGTTCGTCCCATTCTGCGTGTCTCAAGGCTATAGATTTTTTTATTACTTCGTTCTCCGCTTTCAGATATTCATTTTCATTTCGTAACCGTAATAGTTCATCTCGTTCTTCTTCTGTAAGAGGTTTCGTGTTTTTTGATTTTTTTTTTCATAATTGGATTTTTCCTTGGACGTCCTATTGAAATGCTCTTTAATCCATCATAACCGTTATCTTTATATTTTTTAACCCATTGATAAAGCAGGCCTGAAGCTATACCTGCATTACATGCCGTTTCTTGAATAGAGTTTCCTGCTAAGACTTTTGAGACAAGATTAAATCGTTCTTCTGGCGTCCATTGTTTTTTATGAGACTTATGATGTAATGCTGTTATTCCTTTATGTTCTTCTATCCTTTTCCATCGACGTATCATCTTATGGAAGTCTTGTGGATCTTTTATTCCTTCTGGTGTTTCAACCCAGATTCCTTGTTTGTAAAGTTCAATGCATCTAAGCTTGAACTCTAATGTGTAGCGCATAAAAATACCCCTTTTACTTTTGTCCAGTAAAAGGGGTACATATCAGTTTTGATGGGCTTTTTTTTATGCCCTTAAGTTTTGCGCGCCTGATACAAACCCGATTAAATGACATTTTTTCTCTACAAAGCGTAGGTTGAATTGTGCGCGGAGACGCTTTATTCTGTAACTGCAGCTGCGGGAGATTTTTATGACAAATGAATATATTACAGGCGCAATGATCAGAAGATTGCGCGAACAGAAGAAACTTACACAGGCAGAACTTGCAGAAAAGATTTTTGTTACAGACAAGGCGGTTTCAAAATGGGAGACGGGAAGGGGCTATCCGGATATTTCACTCGTCGAACCGCTTGCAAAGGCTCTCGGTGTTTCTGTGATAGAGCTTCTTTCAGGCGAAAATGTTATAAATACAAATCGTCCGGGCAATATGAACCGGAGCCGGTTTTATGTATGCCCTGTCTGCGGAAATATTATTCAATGTACAGGCGAGGCAGTAATCAGCTGCTGCGGTATAACTCTTCCTCCTCTTGAAGCAGAAAATGAAGATTCAGCCCATCAGGTAAAAATTGAAGAGGTAGAAGATGAATATTTTGTGACGGTAAATCACGAAATGACAAAGACGCATTATATTTCTTTTATTGCAGCTGTCCGCTCTGATTGTGTGGAAATCAAAAAACTCTACCCGGAACAGAACGCAGAAGCAAGGTTCAAAATAAGCGGCACAAATCAGGTTCTGTTTTACTGCAATCAACATGGTCTTTATAAAGTTGATGCAGAAAAAAGGAAATGAGGACTAAGCGGCCTTCCGGTAACTGGCCGTCCTGCTCGTCTAAAGTTTCGCGACTGTCGGGATCGTTTGGGTCGGGGTGTTGGCTGTTATAAAACTCCACGATGTGAAGGTTTAAGTTCGACCATTTAAAAATCTACTCGTGATGATGTTCACCGTGATGATCACACTTTGCTTCAAAGTTTGGCTTGAGCTCTCCTTTTGCAAAAAGCTCTGCGGCTTCGTCGGCGCTTCCTGTGATTCCCGGGACTTCTTTTAAGCCACTGGCGGCGATGGCATCGATGGCACCCTGTCCGCGGTTTCCAAGAATTAATGTCTCTACTCCAAGACTCTTAAGGTATGGAGGAAGAGCGTGGTGACCGTTTCCTCCGTTATCAATCACTTCTGAGGAAAGAATCTTCCCGTCTTCAATCTGGTAAATCTTAAAATACTGAGTCTTTCCAAAATGCTGGAAGATGTTTCCGGTTTCTTTTTCGTAAGTTACTGCGACTTTCATTTTAGTGCTCCCATAAAATTTGATTCAGGTTCTTATTTCAACTATATGTATTTTAGCATTAATCTGAGATTTATTCAGTGCTTTGAGGGGATTTTTCTGTTATAATTGAATAGAGGTTTCAGAATGAAAGACGGCAAGATTCCAAATCCAATGACAATTCATCCTATAGCTGGTTATGACAAAGAGATTTATGTAAAACCCACTCTTAAAAATCCAAACATTATCGTTGGTGATTTTACTTATATTGCAGATTCCGATTTTGAAAGTCATGTGACTCATCTTTATGAATGGAACGGTGACAAGCTGATTATCGGGAAGTTTTGTCAGATTGCAGCGGGTGTGGAATTCGTTATGAATGGAGCGAATCATCAGATGAATGCAGTTTCAACTTTTCCTTTCTACACGCTGGAGGGCTGGGACATGGATGCCCCGTTGAAAAAAGATTTGCCGCTCAAGGGAGATACTGTCATCGGTAACGATGTTTGGATTGGGCAGAATGCAGTAATCATGCCGGGCGTTCATATTGGCGACGGTGCCATAATCGGAGCGAATGCGGTAGTTGCAAGTAACATTGCGCCATACACAATCAATGTCGGAAATCCTTGCCGCACAATAAAAAAACGATTTGATGACAAAATGATTGAACTTCTTGAAAAGTTCTGCTGGTGGGATAAGTCAATTGAGGAAATCAATAAGCTGATTCCAATCCTGACAAGTAGTGATTTGGAAATGGTGAGACGAGAGCTGAAGAAAAGAATGTTTTAATCGAGGAAAAGAAAGTAGAAGAGAAAAACTGCATTTTTTATTCCGTAAAAATGAAAAATATTTAAAATTGCGGAATAAAAATCAAATCTTATTCCGCAAAATTAAAAAATACTTGAAAATGCGGAATGGCTGATATGCGTTAGGGATTGGAGCACCTGCGAAGCAGTACCGCCTGCGGTATGAAGCGCGGTTAGCGCGAAAGTGCGAAAAGCCCGGCGGCAGCGAAGCTGACGCAGCGCCCGAATAAAAAAGAGTAAATTATGACACAGGATGAAAGACGGCTTTATCTGATAAATGAACTTCTCAAGGAACGCAATGAAGATTGTGAAATCCCGGATGATGAAAAATCGCAAAAGGATTTGCTCCGGGCGCTTATGAATATCCGGCAGCCCCTTCCTGTAAGTTCAGACTTTTTGAGAATACAGGATGAATATCTGCAGCAGGTTAATAAATAGCGGGGAATTACGGATATTGCTGACTTAAGCCCGACAGAAAGGAACCCAAAACTTTATCTCTGGCAGGGCGACATCACCACGCTCAAAGTTGATGCTATCGTGAATGCTGCAAACTCTCAGCTTTTGGGCTGCTTTGCTCCTCTCCATGCCTGTATCGACAACTGTATCCACACCTTTGCGGGCATTCAGCTCAGGCTTGCCTGTAACGAGCTGATGCAGAAGCAGGGGAATGAAGAAGGAACCGGACTTTGCAAAATCACTCCGGCCTTTAATCTTCCAAGTCGTTATGTGCTTCACACTGTCGGTCCGATTATAACAACTGTTGTAAGTGCACGCGAAAAAATCCAGCTTGCTTCCTGCTATAAAAACTGTCTTGAAACTGCGTCTCAAAATCAGCTTGAATCTGTCGCTTTCTGCTGCATTTCAACCGGAGTATTCAGATTTCCTGCTGATCTTGCTGCTCAGATTGCAGTGGAGACGGTAGAAAAGTGGCTCGCGGAAAATACGTATTCCAGCGTGAAGAAAGTTGTCTTCAATGTTTTTGGGGACAGGGATTTGGAGATTTATAAGAGAGTGTTACGGTAGGCTAGGGCAGATAATCGGGTAAGGTTCTGTCTTTCCTGCCAGGCTCAATTTCAATTGATATTACGAATTCGATATTTTTTGTTGGAGTTCTTTATGTGGAAAATATTATTTTTATGCAGTTTCTTTTGTTTCTTTCTTTTTGCCTGTGATACTGGTACTGACACTGGTACTGGCAGGGATTTAGAAATTGAAAGGCAGTATTGTTCAGAAGAAGAACTTGCACAGAGAAAAAGCGGAACTCTTGCCTTGGAAAACTATGCGGAGTGGGCATTTCAATATCCGAGCGGAAGCGAAGAAGGCGGAATGATAAATGAAAATGTAACTCCGGAATTAAAGAACAAGTATTTTTCACTCTTTGAAAGCCCTGATGGAAAAAAGTATATGCGCTTTTCTCTGGATGCCAGTGATAAGGGAAAATCACCATATGCATCTTCTGTACGAAGTGAATTACGGCATAAAAATGAATGGACTTTAGCCGATAAAACTTCCCTAGAATATACCTTTTACCTTACTTCAACGGATTTTTCTACTGCAAAATTCACCGTAGGTCAGTTTCTTCAGATTTGTGATACAAAGGAATCTCCCTTGTGCAGAATTGAAGTGGAAAATGGTCAGATTATTGCAAAAGTGATTAATTATGAAAAGGATGGTACTACAAAATCCGACGGAAAAACTCACAAATATTCCCTTGGTACGATTGTGCAGAAGCAGGAAGTGACAATTAAAATTGCTATAGATAATAAGGTAATGCGCCTGTATCGTGACGGGAAAGAACTTGCCAGTCATATATTTCCCGCAGAGGTGGAATCTGGATACAAGAATTACTACAAGGCTGGCATCTATTATCAGAACAAGGATTCACCAAAGATTTTCTCCGAGGTTTTTATAAGGAATCTTAGCGTGAATACTGAAAATAAAATCTGTCGAAATTTGTAACAGGCGGTTATAATAGAGTTGAGGTAAAATAATGAATATTTCAATCAGACAAGTAAAAATAGAAGATTATGAGGGAATCTATTCGCTCTGGTGCAGTACGGAGCAGTCAAAAAGAGCTTTGAATCCGGTTGATGACAGCAGGGAAGGAATTGAACGCTACTTAAGACGAAATCCCAATACATGTTTTCTGGCACTTTCAGAGGAAGGTACGGGGGATGAGCCAAAAGTTGTCGGGGTGATTCTCACCGGTCATGATGGAAGGCGGGCAATTATTCATCATTTGTGTGTGCATCCTTCGTTCCGGCGACAGGGAATTGCAAGTCAGCTTGTAAAAGAAGCAGAAGAGGCTTTGAAAAAAGAAGGCATCAGTAAAATTTTTGGTCTTGTTTTTAAGGATAATGATGATGCAAATGCTTTTTGGGAAAGAGAAGGTTATTCCCTCAGAACAAATCTTAATTACCGGAACAAAAGTTTGAATGAGAATGTTCCGCAGGGGGAGTAATGATTAAAGGAATCCACCATATTTCAATGAAATGCGGAACAGCAGAAGAGCTGACAAAAGTCCGGGAATTTTATATTGAACTTCTTGGTCTAAAAATCATTCGGGAATGGCAGGAAGGTTTGATGATTGATACGGGAAACGGTCTGCTTGAGATTTTTACTAATGCAGAGGGGACCCGTTCTACAGGCGCTATCCGGCACATGGCCCTTCTTACTAATGATGTTGATGAAATTACGGCAAAGGTTAAAGCTGCAGGCTACGAAGTTTTTATTGAACCGAACAACAAGGATATTCCTTCAAATCCGCCTTATCCAATCCGCATGGCATTTTGCTACGGGCCGCTTGGAGAACAGATTGAATTTTTCATGGAGCGATAAAATGACCAGATATATCGCTTTACTTCGCGGAATAAATATCAGCGGGAAAAATAAAATCTCCATGCCTGAACTGAAAACTGCACTTGGCGAAAAAGGTTTTGCAGATGTAAAAACATATCTGAACAGCGGGAATGTGATTTTTTCTGATGATGAGACGGATGCTGTAAAACTTGCAGAAAGAATTCGTACAATCATCTTTGAGACTTTCAACCTTGAGATTCCAGTTTTTGTGATTTCCCAGGATGAATTAAATGATTTGCTTTCAAAATCACCGTCTTGGTGGGGATGTGACAGCAAAGATATTTATGACAATTTGATTTTTGCCATTACACCTTTCAGCATTGAAACTGTGGCCGAAAAAATCGGGGAGCCGACAGATAAAATAGAAAAAGTCCAAATCTACGGGAATGCGGCTTTCTGGTCATTTGACCGCAAACTATATGCAAAGTCCAACTGGTGGAAAAAGACTGCGGCTCCTGGAATCGGGGAAATGATTACAATCCGTACTGCAAATACATTGCGAAAGATTGCGGTGATGTAAAATCCGGCTTTTTTTCTATTCTTTCCAGCCCTTACAGACATCACACCTGCCATTACTACGATGATAGGGCACTAAGTTACAGCTTTCCCATCAAATCCTTAATTGTTGTTTTTTTCAATTCTTCTTCCAAAGCCTTTTGGGCATTATCTAATGGCTGGTCTAGAACTGCATGGATTTTGCTGCCAACGGGACATTTTGGATTAGGATTTACATGAAAATTAAAAACAGAACGCTCGCTCTCTTTTTCTTCGCTCACTGCCTTGTAGACATCCAAAAGGGAAATTTCTTCGGCTTTCTTTGAAAGGCTAGAGCCTCCGACCCCGGCTTTTGTTTCTACCATTCCAGCTGCCTGGAGTTTCCCTAAAATCTTTCTGATAATTACCGGGTTCATGCCAGTGCTTCCCGCAATGAAGTCGGAAGTGACTTTGTTATCCTTTTCAAAATAAGCAATGCAGAGAATAGTGTGAATGGCAACGGTAAGGTTTGTGTTTAGTTTCATAATCCTGTCCTTGTTCCAGTATAGCATATTTGTTGTAAAAAATAAATAACAAGGAATAATGGTTTGGGCGTTACCGCTTGCCTACGGCAAGCGGTCGGGCGTTACGCACTTCGCTGGCGCTCATTCCTATGCTCACTTTGTTCGCTTCGGAACTGCTTCGCAGGTGCTTCATGCCCTAACGCAAGAAAGCTCGCAAGCGGGCATAGTTTTCAGTCATACAAATCGCTATTTACATCTTCGCCTTTCACCACACTTTCAATTATTTGCGTCATATCCTGTTTTGAAATCTGCGGACGATAGTACACATTGGGTACTTCTTCCTTTAATTTTTCGAACAGGTTGTGTGCGGCTGTAAACTTTCGTCTTTCTTCTGGGTCGATGTGGTCTTTCGTCTTATCCTTTGTTTCAACAACTAGATTGAGCTGCTTTTTACCCGAAGAATGATTTATGACATACATAAAATCCGGGCTATAAGTTCCGTCTGCATAAGTCGGAATACGAACGGTTCTTCGAGGAATTTTTCCATATACTTCAACCGAGGCAATCTTTGATTTTATGCCGTGAGTGATATTATTCCGTTCCAAATCAGAATCATAGGCACAGGAATCATAGAGATAATTTTCGGGCGGAGTTTCTTTGCAGTTCAGAACACCAATGTCGTTACGAATAACATATTCCTTTACAGAATTATTTTCATCACAAAGCGGGTCAGAAACAGGCGCGTCAACTTTTTCATATGAATATTTTTCGGCAAAAGTTCTGATATACCAGTTGCGGTAGCCTTCCACCAAATGCTGCAAAGTCTGTTTGCTAAAAAACTTTTCAGGTAGCGGATTGGTTTTAAAATACTCACAGAAAACTTCATGTAAAAGCGTAATCGGAATATTCGTTTCTTTCTGTGCTTTCTTCAAAAATTCAGAATAGGGAAGTTCTTTTTTGAGCGTGAATGTCGTACCAATTTCATTCGTAAACTTTACGCTTCCGTCTTCATCTTTTGCAGTCTGTTGAATTGAAGTAGAAACAGCCGTTGAACCGTCAATTCCTTTTTTGAGCAAATCCAAGAGCATTTCTTTTAGTTCAATTTCTTTGGTCGAATCAAAATGCAGGTAGAATTTTTGATTTATGCCTTTCCATAGTGTTGCAAGTTTATCATAGTTCTCTTTTCGGATTTTGACTTTTTCGCTGTCTTTTCCTTTGTTTGCATTTATGCTGACAACTTTTCCTGCCTGCAATGCGGTAAACAAGTCTGGATAATTTTCCTTGAATTCTTCAAGATGCTCTTCAATAGGCTCACAGTTAATCGGATCAATGAAATCTTTTACAATTAAATCTTTAAAGAAAGCCTTTGAATCAATCTGTTTCTTTTTGGCATACTCTTCAAGGAATGCTTTTGTAATTTTGAACTCTCTTTCTGCCCCTGCGTTGAGTTCAGAAAGCAGCTTTTCCGCAAAGTCTTTTTCAGAATAGTCGATTATGTAGCGAAGATAAAACTGCTTGTCGCTCTGGCGTTCACCAAGTTCATCAACAGGCAGACGCAAACCACGACCAACTTCCTGCAGCTTGCTTGTTTCGCTTCCACTTGAACGCAACTTTGCAATTACAAATACATTCGGATTATCCCAGCCTTCTTTAAGTGTCCATTTTGAAAAGATGAATCTTGTCGGCTCCCATTCGCCGTTGTCTTTTTTGATTTTGATGATTTCATCTTTTTTTCGGAGGACTTTATCGACTTCTTCTTTTATCTCTTCGCTGTCCGTGCTGTTATCCTCAGAAAAATAGCCGGCAATAGTTTCGCTCAAATGATTTAATGAATATGCAAGATAATCAGCGTATTCCTTATCTTGCTTCAAGTCAGATTTCTGGTAGCGGACAATCAATGAATTAAGCTTTTCTTTTAATAACCGCTCAAATTCCTGCCGCAGATAGCCGTCATTACGGAAAGATTCAATCGAATCAATAAAGAAAAGCGAAAGGGTTTTGATTTTTGTAAGACCGTTGCAGAAATTTTCATATTCTTTTTCAAAGTGACGGTCAAGCGCAAGGTTCAGCATTGTAATCTGAAAGGTATCGCTGAAAACTTCGGGATAAAGTGAGTCGCTTTTGTGAAGAATCATTCCGTTGCTCAGTTCAACTTCTGTTTTTGAAATTGAAGAAACATGGATATTTTCAAAGCTTGAATCAATGTTACTCAAAGAATCCGTTTCCTGTAAATCGAAAGTCTTTTTCGTCTGCTCATTCTGGAAGCGGACAGTTTTTGCTTCGCCTCTTGCAGTGTTGATTTCAAGCATCTTGATTTTTATCTGGTTTTTGATTTTATCTTCTTCGGCAATGTATTCAACCTGCACGCCTTTTACAAGATTATCATTGAACGAAGCGCATGCTCCAAGCGAATACACGACGTTTTCATAATCGATTTTTTCTTTTCCCATTTCTGAAAAAGTCGCTCCATAGCGGATAATACATTGAGGCTGAATTTTTTCCACGAGCGTTTTGAATGTGCCTTTAGTACGGTTAAACTTGTGCGGCTCATCGATGACTACAAAGGGATTTATACTCTGCAAAACCTTGTATGGATTTGTAAAATTTCCAAGCAAAGTCTGGTCGTATTCAGCATCCATTGTTGCAGCAGAATTTAACATTCCGCTGTTTGTTAAAAGCACGTCGATTTTATTTCCGTTCAAGTCTGCATTTTCTGCAAAAGCCTGAATCGCAGCCGGGAAGGATTTTCGCCCTTTTGTTTTCTGTTTTTGAGCATCAAGAACATGAAGGCGCAGTTCCGTTCCGTCGTACAAAGACTGTAAATCGCTTTTCATGTATGCAGATTTCAAGAATGCTTTTGCACCTTCTTTTATTGGAACTGTCGGAACAAGCACGATGAATTTGTTGATTCCATACGCTCGATGAAGCTCGAACATTGTTTTTGTGTAGACATACGTTTTGCCGGTGCCGGTTTCCATTTTTATGTCGATGTTCAGATATTTAGAAGTGGAATCCGTATAATTCTGCCGTAAGTTTTCCGGCACTGTGTAGCCGTCCGCAAAGCAGTTCGGTTTTTCACCCTTTTGGATCTGAGCAATGTTTGCTTTTATTGTCGCAATGTCTTCTGTCATGAGAGGGCATTTTGTTCTGTCCGTGTAAAACTTGGGTTCAATTCCGTCAAAAACATGGAGCACGGCGTTTATTGCGTTTGTCTGGTGCGGTAAGTTCTGTTCAAGTCGCATTTAGTACCTCACAATCGGCTCAAGCGGATTACGGTTTTTAAGCGTCTTAAGATTTGTGGTAATTGAAGTGAGCATGTTGAAGTCGAACGAATAGCCGTAGATAAAGATTTTGTCAACAGTAAGCTCCAAACTTTCGATTTTTCGGATAAGTTCTTTGATTGATTTTTCTTTAATCTCGCCCAGGAGATACAGATATTTTCCGATTTTTTCATCGTCAAGAAGATATGCTGTGTAACCTGAAACGTCGATTTTTTGAGGAGCTGCATTAAAGCCGAAGCCGTCTTTTATCTTCCAGGTTTGCAATAGCGTTCTTTCGCCAAGTGATTTTACGATGTCACCGTCACTTGAAATAAGAGCGTTAGGGTCAAAGGTTTTGATTTTATCTAAAGTTTCTTTTGGCATGGATTTGAGATAGTAGGTTTTAAAGCCCAGGTCAGCGGTTGTGTCTGGATGTTCTGCTTTGATTTTTGCAGCTGCACGGCGAATGCGTTCACGCCCGATTTCATCGATTGTCTTGTAGCCCGCTTTTTCGGCTTCACTGTCTTTTTTGACAGGTTCATTTAACTGCACCATGATGAATTTACGCTTGCCGTTGTCCGAGGCATTCAAATCCATTACGGCGTGGGCAGTTGTGCCGGAACCGGAGAAGAAATCGAGAATGATGTCATTTGATTCACATTGTTTTGACATCAATGTTTTTAGCAGTTTTATTGATTTTGGATAATCAAAGTATTTCTTTTCATTAAATAACTGTTGAACTTCATCATCACCATTCGAAATATTTGTTATCAAATCTTTCAAAGTTGTATTTGAAAAATCACGAATTCGTGTATAAATCTCATAATTTTGTTTTCCAGCAGGCAAAACAATTAGGTCATACGATTCATTTAGAATTTTTTCTTTTGACCAACGCCAAGCATGATACTTATGAGTTCCATCACCATTTTTATGCGGTTTTAGTTCATAGAAGCCTTCTTTTTTTTCTCCAATTTCTCCTGTAATAATTTCTTCTGTTTTAGGATTATAGAAAATTGAGAAAACAAGATTAGGGCGAGTTTCTTCGTTAAACTTTCTGTTGTGATTGTATAAAGTATCACCTACAGCAAACTTTCCAATAGAATCTTCTCTTATATCTTTTTCAAAACCTTTATATGTATCTGGCAAATATTTCTTTGCAAACTCTACATTTATATTGAACAGAGAAATACTCTCAATGTTTTTTGCATAGCATAATACATATTCCCATGTTTTTGCAGCACCTTTTCCAGAAATTTGTCTGCCAGTTATATTTGAAACCCAAGCAAAGCAATTAACAAAATTCCCCTCTCCAAACACTTCATCGCATAGCCGTTTCAAGTTTGCCTGCTCATTGTCGTCAATCGAGATAAAAATCACGCCATCGTCACGCAAAAGTTCGCGTGCAAGGGCAAGGCGCGGATACATAAAAGTAAGCCATGCAGAATGAGTACATTTTCCAGACATAGCGCAAATGCGTTCAGCTTCTTCTTCGCTAATATCAAGTTTTTCTACCAATTCTTTTGGGGTAAAACCGAATTTGTCATTGTAAACAAAATCGTCCTTGCCGGTGTTGTAGGGAGGGTCGATATAGATACACTTTATCCTTTCTGCGTATGAATATTTGAGGTGCTGCAGAGCATCAAGATTGTCGCCCACGATATAGACATTTTCACTATCACTTTCTGCATTCTTTTCATCCGGTACAATCACGGTTTCGCTGTCCAGGTTCGACTGATAGTGTGCGTAGCTTTTACCCAGAAAATTCAGCGTAAAGCCTTCTTTTTTAATGTCAACTTCGTCCTTGTTCAAAAGTTCTGTCAGTTTTTCTATGTCAAAATGTTCTTTTATGATGTTTCCATTTTCGTCTGTGTCGGGCTTTGAAAAACACTGGGGAAAGTATTTTTTTAAAAGAGTAAGTTCCCTGCTGTTTGGGGTAACTGCTTCATTTGCTGTCTGGATGTCGGTTTTCATACTGTATCTCACTTTTGGATTGGATATACCGATTTTTTAGTATATAAAGTCGGATTAACTGTATTATTATACAGTAAAGTACAGTTTTGCCCAATAAAATTCATAAAAAGACGGTTAATTTGACCGTATGAATGATTTAAAGAGTGACTTCATTGAGAACTTGATTTTTTACAGAACTCAAAAGAATATGTCACAACTAGAACTATCTGGAATTTGTGATTGTGCAAAAAGTACTATAAGCGGAATTGAATCCCGAAAGAATTTTCCATCTTTTGAACTGATATTAAAAATTGCTTATGCTCTGGAAATCCATCCGGCAGATTTGTTTCTTCGTAATGCAAGCCAGAACCGAGAGGATGTGAGAAAGTTTTTTGACGAAGAACTTTCGGTAAAGATGAAGGAAATGGTTGAAAAAAGATTCCCTGAAGCGGAAAGCTACGAAGAATAATCTATGCTATAGAAGACTTCTTGAAGAATTAAACTGTAGAATATGCTTCCTAGATCTGTTACATTTAAATCATGCCATCAGATAAAATGATTTTCGTTGCAGACATTCCAGAGTCTCTTATTTCTTTTCTTGGACTGCAACAGAAACAAATAAAAATATTTCGTTCAAAAGGTCTTTTAGCACACCTTTTAAAACGCAAGCATTACAAGGCTGCAAAATATCTGGACTTTATTCCCGAAATCATAAATGCTCCAGATTATGCGGGATTTTATGATGGACAAATTGAACTTGTAAAAGTATTTAAAGACAACATCTTTTTGAGCATTAAACTTGATGAAACAAAAGACTTATATTATGTTGCCACACTTTTTGATGTAAGTGAATCTAAAATAGAATCATATTGTAAATCTGGAAGATTAAAGAAACTTGACAAAAGCTCTCTTTCTCTGCAATAATATAGTGAAATTTGACGAGCAGGAAAGGCACCCTGCGCTCCCGAAAGGGAACCTGATATGATGGATACGCCGCCCATCCAAATTTTTTATAAAGCTACCTGTTTTCGAGGTGGCTTTTTTTGTCTTTCCTCATTATTTTTGTTGAAAAAAAATAATGAACATCTCTTGACATTTATAAATTACAACACTATATTACCTTTAGTTGTAAACGATAAATTACAACTAGGTAAAAAGCTTTTTCTAAGCCTGTTGTTTTTAATCTATAGAGGTGGAGAATGGAAAACATCAAATCAATCTTACAAAATGCAGACTCAGTTCTCATTGGTGCGGGAGCCGGGCTTTCTACTTCTGCAGGCTTTACCTACAGCGGGCCTCGCTTCCAAAAATATTTTGCTGATTTTGAAAAAAAGTATGGCTTTCATGATATGTATTCCGGTGGCTTTTATCCTTACAAAACTCTTGAAGAACACTGGGCTTACTGGAGCCGCTATATCATGATTAACCGCTACATGAACGCTCCGATTCCTGTCTATGAAGAACTCTTTGAACTTGTGAAGAATAAAAACTATTTTGTCCTTACGACTAATGTTGACCACTGTTTTCAGAAAGCGGGTTTTGATAAGTCACGACTCTTTTATACTCAAGGGGATTACGGTCTCTGGCAGTGCTCGGAGCCTTGTCACAAGAAAACTTACGACAATCAGCTTTTTGTTGAAAAAATGATTAAGGAGCAGGGCTTTGTAATTCAGGATGATGGTGGTTTGGAACTTCCGGAAAATGGATTCGAAGGAATTAAAATGTCTGTCCCCTCTGAATTGCTTCCCCGCTGTCCTGTGTGCGGAAAGCCGATGACAATGAACCTGCGCTGTGACGATACTTTTGTAGAGGATGAAGGCTGGAATAAGGCCGCTGGCCGTTATGAAGATTTTCTGAATGAAAATAAAGACGGAAAGATTGTTTATCTGGAGCTTGGTGTTGGCGGCAATACTCCGGGCATTATCAAGTACCCTTTCTGGAAGATGACTTATTCAAACCCGAAAGCAAAATACATCTGCATCAACAAAGGAGAAGCAGTAGTTCCGAAAGAAATTGAAAAGCAGAGTATTTGCGTGAATAATGATATTTGGGCGGTACTGAGGGAGCTTGTTCCGCAAAAATGAAAAATTCTTGAAATTGCGGAATGGCTGATGTGATTGCGTTAGGGATTGGAGCACCTGCGAAGCAGTACCGCTTGCGGTATGGAGCGCGGTTAGCGCGGAAGTGCGGAAAGCCCGGCGGCAGCGCAGCTGACGCAACGCCCAAATAAAAGAGAGGAAAAAATGACACAAAAAGAACGACGCACATATTTGATAACAGAACTCCTCAAAGAAGATAAGGGAAGGGCCGGCTTTAAGCTGGGTCTTGTGCCCGGAAGTGAAGGCGGCTTTGTGATTCCTGATGATGAAAAAAGTCAGCGCGATATACTTCGGGCTTTGATGAATATTCGTGGTCCATATTCCATTAGCGAAGACTTTTTGAGAATACAGGATGAGTATCTGCAGCAGGTTAATAAAGAGCGGGGGATTACGGATATTTCGGATTTATGTCCAGTACGAGATGCAGGTGGTTTCGACAGGCGCAACCACCGAGGGCAGCTTTATCTCTGGCAGGGCGACATCACCACTCTAAAAGTTGATGCAATTGTTAATGCTGCAAACTCTGCTTTGCTTGGATGTTTTGCGCCCCTTCACATCTGTATCGATAACTGTATCCACACCTTTGCGGGTATTCAGCTACGGCTTGCCTGTAACGAGCTGATGCAAAAGCAGTGGCACGACGAAGGAACCGGACTTTGCAAAATCACTCCGGCCTTTAATCTTCCAAGTCGCTATGTTTTGCACACTGTCGGCCCCATTATTTACACAAGCGTGGGAGCCCGCGAAAAAAAATTGCTAGCAAATTGCTACAAAAACTGCCTTGAAACTGCGGCACAAAATCAGCTTGAATCGCTTGCTTTCTGCTGTATTTCTACCGGAGTTTTCAGATTCCCGGCAGAGCTTGCCGCCCAGATTGCAGTTGAGACGGTTGAAATGTGGCTCACAGAAAATCCTGAAAGCACGGTAAAGAAAGTGATTTTCAACGTCTTTGGAAATAAGGATCTGGAGATCTATAAGAAGGTACTTGGTCAAAAATGATAATCCAGACAGGTCAGCGAACAGACATTCCTGCATTTTATTCTCAGTGGCTTTTGAACAGGCTAAAAGAAGGGTATGTGATGGTAAGGAATCCCTTTTATCCTTTGTCGGTGTCGCGTTATGAACTGAATCCTCAGATTGTTGATTTGATTACTTTCTGTACTAAAAATCCCCTGCCGGTTTTGAAAAATCAGGAACTCTGGAATG